>Ga0209542_10017039_pt1 | contig 11965 bp, 10 predicted proteins | sample RifCSPhighO2_01_FD_184028 | JGI IMG/M metagenome (GOLD analysis project Ga0209542, IMG submission 184028) | Soil microbial communities from Rifle, Colorado - Rifle CSP2_plank highO2_0.1 (SPAdes) (version 2) | ecosystem: Environmental > Terrestrial > Deep subsurface > Rock core/Sediment ...
TCTCGCGCTTAACCCTCTCTACGGGGGCTTCGACGCGTCTCCAAAATTGAAACGGGCTCGCTCTCAAAAACCCCCGAAATCCGGCACCAAGACACAGGAAGTCTTGGTCAACATGGCCGAAGTCCGCAGAATTGTCGGATTGGCTTTAGAAGCCAGGCAGAAAGCCGGCATAAAAGTCAGGCAACCGCTTGCAAAAATAGAAGTAAAAGATAAAAAATTAGCATCTGCTGATAAAAACTTTTTAGAGCTTCTTAAAGAAGAAGTAAATGTTAAAAATGTAATTTTCAGCGCTTCATTGGAGGACGAAGTCCGGTTGGATACAAATATTACTCCGGAACTTCGCGAAGAAGGTATTCTCCGCGACCTCATTCGTGAGATTCAGTCAGCAAGGAAAACGGCTGGGCTTACACCGAAAGATAAAGTACCGGCAACATTTGAGCTGCCGAAAGAAATTTTTGAAGTTGCAAAAAAACATGAAAAAATCCTGATAAAAGAAACGAATTTGAAGTCGATAAAAATCTCGGAAGCTCCCACGCAAAAAATCTTTCTGAAATAAAAAAAAGGGAGTATTACTCCCCTTATCTGACTGAACTTAAAACATGTCCGAGACCACATCTTTTAGCCGGCCGATGCCTCCTTGAAAGAAGAAATAGCATGGTACTTCGACTATTACTGAAGGCAGGGCAATAAATGGCCAAAAGGCATAAAGCGAATTATAGGCTCTAACGCTTAAATGCTTTGATCCCGACTCACATTTTACCGCCAATACACCGCCAAACGAGATGAGTTTATATCCTTCCGTCATCTTGTATTCCGGCAAGTCGGTAATGCAGTATCGGTCGAACGAGTTTGCCGTCAGGTAACCTCCGTAGAGGTATAGGGCCACAAATACAACAGAAATAAAAATCAGAAAAGACCGTGATCGCAACAAATTTCTCATCGTTATCCTCCTTCGTTTAAAAACAATATTTAAGCTTTTTCCTGTTTTCAATTATACACCCAAATCATTATTTTGTCAAATGCATTATATTTTGTATCATTAAGAGCGTCTTATGCCGAGCAATTATTACAGCACCGAGGGGCTTATTGTGAAGAAAATGCCGTTTGGGGAAGCGGATTTTTTGGTTCGCGTTTTGACCCGCGATTTCGGAAAAATTGATATTTTAGCCAAAGGTGCTAGAAAATCGGCGTCAAAGCTTAACTCGCATCTGGATATTTTAAATCGCGTACGGTTAAATTTTGTAAAACCAGCCTCGACTAGATCGAGTCTAGGCGGGAACGGCGACCGCATACCCACATTGACCGACGCCGAAATAATTTCGCGCCATGACGACTGGTTTTCGGATTCGCAATCCTTGTCCGTTGCAGGCAGAGTGCTTCAGGTTTTGGACCTCATAATTTTACATCAATCAAAGGATGAAGAACTTTTTTTGACGGCAGTCGATTTTTTTTCAAAGCCCGACCCATCTGAAGAGAACGCGGTAAAATTTTTGCGTTTGGTTTTTGCCCATGAGGGACATGGCGGCGAACTCCCACCGGAACAGTTTCAGAACATTATCAAGCTTTGGCCGAGGCTAAGGTAATAACCCCCTTAATCCCCCTTATTTTAAGGGGGACAAAAAAGAATGATATAATAATAAAATGGCTGATCTTGAAGACCTTAAAAAAAGACTCTATCGCGAAGGCGAGGATTTTGGCGAAAGGAAGATATCCCCGGAGCTTTCGCGCCCCAGAGAAGAGCTAAGGGCCGCCTGGGGACCTGATCAGAAGCCGAAAGTAGACCTCAAAAAACGGAAGATATTTATTTGGCTGGGGATATTTACGGTCATAGTTTCGTTGGGAATTTTTTTATTTTTCCAATTCTACGGTTTTAACGCATTTTTGAATATTCAGGATATAAATGTAGATATTACCGGTGAAAAAAATATCTCGAGCGGGGACAGGGTATCATGGCAGGTCAGAGTTTTGAATAACAATAAGACGGCGATAGAGAACGCGGTTCTCGTATTTAATTATCCGGAAGGCGCTACGCCGGTTATCGGCCAAAAACCGGAAGGCGTGCTCAGAGAAAAAAAAGATTTAAATACTCTGAACCCCGGCGAATCGGCAAGCTTCACTTTTAATGCTTATGTGTTCGGCGCACGCAACAGCCAGAAACAGGTTTCCGCAACACTTGAATACAGGCCGAAAAATTCTTCGGCAACGTTCGGTAAGCAGTCTTCATTTTCTTTCAGCATAGCGAAGGCGCCGGTTACCATTTCCCTGGTTTTGCCGGAAGATTTGAGGATTGGACAGACGGCCGATCTTGAGATACGCTACAATTCCCAATCCGAGAAAAAACTGGATAATTTATCCGTAGTGCTGTCCCTGCCGGACGGATTTGAATTTGTATCGGCATTGCCGGCACCGACGGTGGATAAAAGCAAATCTCCTGGAACAGCAAAGAGTTTGATATGGAATATAGGAAGTCTGGATCCTTCCGAGGACGGCGTGATAAAAATAAAAGGTAAAGTGTACGGCGGTAATCTTGAGCCAAAAAATTTCCAGGCCTCTGTCGGCGTTCTTTTGAACGACAATGTAACCATTTCTGTATACGACGCTACGCTGGTCAGTGCGGTTTTGCATTCGCCGTTTTTGGAATTGACGATGCTCGCGAACGGAAAGACCTCTTACATTTCGTTTCCGGGAGATATGATATCGTTTGAGATTGCCTGGAAAAATAATTTATCCGTTTCGGTCAAAGACGCTATTCTCGAAGTAAAACTCGACAGCCCGCCTGTCGACTTAAAAAGCTTAAGGATAGATAAAGGGTCATACCGCGAATCTTCCAAAAGCATTGTTTGGAACGCATCCTCCTATCCGGAATTCAAAAACGTTGCTCCCGGGCAATCCGGCAAAGTTAAATTCATATTCAAAATTAAAAGCAGTTTACCGTTGGAGACAACTTCTCCCAGACCAGAAGTAAAAATTTCTGGGACTCTGCGCTCGGCGGATTCTATCGCCGGCCTTGAAGGTGTTGATACCGGAGGGGCTACAACATACGATATCAAGGTTTCTTCCAAGGTCAAATTTACTTCAAAAGGATTGTTTTATAATGCGCCGATTTCTAACCCTGGTTCATTGCCTCCGCATGTCGGTAAAGAAACCACGTACACAATTACCTGGTCGCTCGCCAATATGTCGAACGATGTGGATAATGTCGTGGCCGTTTCCTCGTTGCCTCCGTATATTAATTTTAAAAATGTTATTCTTCCGGCAAATTCCAATCTGACTTACAATGAAAATTCCGGAGAACTTGAGTGGAGGGCCGGAAGGGTTCAGGCTGGTACCGGTTTTTTGTACCCAGCGATGCAGGTCTCTTTCCAGATCGGCCTTGTGGCAACACAGGACCAGATAGATTCGGCACCGGTACTTATTGAAGAGTCCAAAGTTTTCGGCAAAGATACTTTTACCGGCGTTGAGTTATCCGGTACCGCCCCGCTAATTACGACCGACTTGCCCGATGACTCGCGCATAACCTCTTCCCAGAAAAAAGTAGCGCCATAGACCGCGCCGTGTTAAATTGTTTTTATGGCTAAAGAGGAAAATAAGCTGGAGAAAATAGTGAGCCTGGCGAAGAGGCGCGGGTTTATATTTCCCGGAAGCGAGATATACGGAGGCTTAGCGGGTATTTATGACTACGGCCCGTTCGGAGTTGAGCTCAGACACAATATTAAGCAATATTTTTGGGATAAATTTATCGCCGAGCGCGAGGATGTTTACGGAATGAGTGCTGCCATACTCATGCCCAAGCGCGTATGGGAAGCATCCGGGCATACCGAGCTTTTCACCGACCCTCTGGTAGAATGCAAAATTTGCCATGAGAGGGTCCGCGCTGACCAGCCCGAGGCGATAGCTGATCACGAGGGTACCCACAAAAAAGAAAAAGGAAAAATGGCGTGGTCTGCACCGAAAGTTTTTAATTTGCTTGTTGAGACGAAGCTCGGCGCATCTAAGAAGAGCGCGGCTGTCGCGTATTTGAGGGGGGAGATAACCCAGGGCGTGCACGTGAATTTTAAAAATATTCTTGATTCAATGCACCCGAAGTTATCATTTGGTATCGGGCAGATTGGCAAAGCATTCAGAAATGAAATTACGCCGCGCGATTTTCTTTTTAGACAGCGCGAATTTGAGCAGATGGAGCTTCAATATTATATAAAGCCCGATGAGAAATCCGCCAAAGAACAATTTGAATATTGGAAAAAGTTCGCGCTAGATTGGTACTATGGACTCGGTTTTAAAAAAGAAAGTTTGCGCCTCCGTCAGCACGCGCCTGACGAGCGGGCGCACTATGCGAAAGACGCCTGGGATATCGAATACAATACGCCGTTTGCGGGCTGGAAAGAGGCCTGGGGAATTCACCATCGCGGAGATTGGGATTTGAAGAGACACTCCGAGTATTCCGGACAGGATCTTTCGTATTATGATGATGAAACAAAAGAAAGATTTATTCCGTGGGACATTGAATGTTCCGGAGGGGTAGACCGCGCGGTTCTGTTCGTTTTGCTGGAGGCATATATGGAAGACGAGTTTGGAGGTCCCGCCTCCGCTGAAGCTTCTGCGGGCAAGGAACTAAGAGTCTTTCTGAAATTAAATCCGAAGATCGCGCCTATAAAAGTTGCCGTATTTCCGCTTCTGAAAAATAAGCCGGATCTGGTTGCGAAAGCGAAAGAAGTTTACGGCGCTTTGAAAACGAAGATTCCTCAAATGATGTTTGACGACAACGGAAACATCGGCAAGCGCTACAGGAGGCAGGATGAGATAGGCACTCCTTGGTGCGTGACAATAGATTTTGACACTTTGGGCGAAAAATCGGAGCTGAAGGATACGGTTACCGTCCGCGACCGCGACACGGGAAAGCAGGAGAGGAAAAATATCTCCGAACTTGACGGATATTTTGCGGAGATGCTAAGGTAGGCGGTAGAAAGGAACGTGATAATGAAATATTTAGGAATCGGTTTGATTTGGTTTGGATATGCTGGCGTTGTTTATGCGGCTTCCCAAAGTGTAAATATAAATCCATCTGCGCTTGGGTTTATCGCGTTTATTGGAGGGGTTTGTGCAGCTATAAGCACAATTGCTACAGCCGTCAATTAAAACATTTAGTAAATCATCAGGGGTGCAATCGCCCCTTTTTCTTTTTGTATTATCGTGTTAAAATAAATTGTGGCGAAGTTGAAGAAAGAAAATTTGATGAAAGGGTGGCAGATCATCCTCAAGTATCTACAGCCTCACAAGAGGGCTGTTTTTGTCTTGAGCGTCCTCTCTGTTGTCTCTGCGTTTTCCAACGCGGCCGTACCTTATTTGGCCGGAAAAATAATCGACATGATAACAACTTCTTCGGTTTATTATTTTATTGGAGCGTGGCTTCTGATACGCGCGGCCGGAAGCGTAATGGACTGGAGAAGCGCACTCATGCGCGATGAGCTTGAGGGGCTTTTGGAGAGCGAGTATTTAACGCAAGGCCACGGTAAGCTTCTTCTGCTCCCTTTGTCTTTTCATAAAACTCATAAAATGGGAGAGGTCGCGAACCGGATATCCCGTGCCTCAAACTGGCTTACCAATATAGTGGGGAGTGTGGCGATAAATCTTCTTCCTCAATTTTTAAGCATTATTTTCGCGCTTTGCTTCGCTTTCTATATACAGCCTATTTTGGCTCTGGTGCTATTGGCTGGAGTGGTCATATATTGTCTGATATTGTTCCGGACCGCCCCCAGGATTGCAAATATGTCTCTTACAATGCACCGCGCCTACAATATTGCTTATGGCGACGCTTACGACGCGGTGCTTAACGTGCAATCCGTAAAACAGGCGACTGCAGAAAAATACGAACAGAAAAAATTATACAGAAATTTCGTTACCAAAGCATTCGGAATATGGTACAAAATACAGAAGCTTTGGAGCAGGCTGGACTTTTCGCAAAAAGCACTGGTGGTTTCGGTTCAGTTCGTTGTTTTTATTTTTTCCGTATCGTTCATTCAAAGCGGACAGATGACCATAGGACAGCTTGTCATGTTCAACGGGTACGCGGCGATGTTTTTCGGGCCCTTTGTTGTTTTGGGAAATAATTGGCGGATGATGCAAAACGGCGTTGTCGCCCTGGAGCGCGCCGAGAATATTTTATCCCTGCCTGAAGAAAAATATTTGCCGAGAAACGCGGTAATCCTCGAGAATTTAAAAGGAGAGATTGAATTTAAAAACGTAAGTTTTTATTATTCCAAAAAACAGAGAAATATTTTAAACGATATTTCCTTTAAGGCCGGTATCGGCGAAAAAATTGCTCTGGTCGGGGAGTCGGGTGTAGGCAAAAGCACTTTAATCGACCTTATGTCCGGATATTTTTGGGCGCAAAGCGGCAAAATATTCATTGACGGGCATAATTTGAAAAATCTTGACCTGCAATTTTTGCGTTCAAATATCGCCGTCGTTCCGCAGGATATTATTTTGTTCAATGACACAGTTAAAAATAACATCAGGTACGGAAGCTTCGGAGAAACCGACGGAAAGATGAAAGAGGCAGCAAAATTAGCTCATGCAGATGAGTTTATCGAGAATTTTTCCAAAAAATACGAACAAATGGCGGGAGAACGCGGTATCAAGCTTTCAATGGGCCAAAAACAGCGGATAGCTTTGGCGCGCGCTTTTTTGCGCAACCCGAGAATTTTGATTTTGGACGAGCCGACGTCGGCGCTGGACGCAAAGTCGGAAAAGTATATTCAAGAATCTTTGAGGAATCTTATGCACGGGCGGACTACGTTTATAATCGCGCACCGGCTTTCTACGGTCCGCGAGGCCGATAAAATAATCGTTTTAGACAAAGGAGCAGTCGCCGAGATTGGAAATCACGACGAGCTGATGAAAAAACCGGACGGCATTTACCGCAAGCTCTACGAACTCCAAGTCGGGCTGGTTTAGACCTTTTTTTATTTTTAAAAAGTGTTAAAATTGTTTTAATGTATAAATTGAAAAAACTCTCAAGCGGGCTCAAAATCCTCTCGGTGCCGATGAAAAATACCGGAGCGTTCACGCTTTTGGTTTTGGTTGGTACCGGTTCAAAATACGAAACCAAAAAAATAAACGGCATTTCGCATTTTTTGGAGCATATGTTTTTTAAAGGAACGGCTGACCGCCCGAGTCCCGGGCAGGTGCACCGCGAGCTCGATTCCGTCGGCGCACAGCACAATGCTTTTACTTCAAAGGAGATTACCGGCTACTGGGTAAAAGCCGCGAAAGAAAATTTTGATATAGGACTCGATATCGTCTCCGATATTTTAACGAAACCTCTTTTGTCGGAAGAAGAGATAGAAAAGGAAAAAGGTGTTGTGATACAGGAAATAAGAATGAGAAACGACGACCCGATGAGCAGAGTCGGATATATTTTTGAAAAACTGTTATGGGGCGACCAGCCGGCGGGGTGGGAGATAGCGGGGGACGAGGCAACAATAATGACATTTCGCCAAAAAGATTTTTTGGAATATTTTTCTTCGCAGTACGTCGCGAAGAATTCGGTCGTGGTTATTGCGGGAAATTACCCGTTTGGTGCTGAAAAAAAGATCGAGCGAGCGTTCGCGTCTTTGAAAAAAGGGAGCCCCAACTGCATGGGCAATATAAAAGAGATTCAGGCTTCATTGGGGATTGCTTCGGAGAAGAAAGAAAATGAAGCCGCCAATTTAATATTGGGTTTTAAAGGATTTGATATGTATAGCCCGAAGCGCCACGCGCTTGATATGCTGGGCGTCATTTTGGGAGGCAACAGCTCTTCCCGGCTTGTTTTCGAGGTCCGCGAAAAATTGGGTTTAGCGTATTATATCGGTGCGGGCTCAACTCTTTATACTGATAGCGGATATTTCGAGATCTTCGCGGGAGTTCCGCACGATAAAGTTGAGAAGGTTCTGGAAGTCGTGATTGGTGAAATTAAAAAAATAAAAAATGACGGAGTAACAAAAGAGGAGCTAAAAAAGGCCGGCGATTTTTTGCGAGGAACGGCTAAAATTTCTTTGGAAAACTCAAGCAGTCTTGCATCATTTTTCGCGGAGCAGATAATTTTTAAAAAGCCGATATTGACGCCGGAAGCAAATTTAAAGAAACTTGAGAAAGTGACTGCCGGAGAGATCAAAAAAATAGCTAATGAAATATTCACGAGCGCGCGTGCTAATCTGGCTTTGGTGGGGGCGGAGCAGGACAGGGAAAGATTAACAAAATTATTAAATAAGGTTTAAGATTAAAGTAATGTCCGACAGGCAATATCAATATATAGAAGTATCATTCTGGACGATGTTAAAAGCGGCTCTTTTGGTGATTATCCTTTGGGCTCTTTGGATATTAAGAGATATTGTTGCCGTAATACTCATTTCTATCGTTATCGCGTCAGCAATCGAACCTTTAAACCATTGGTTTGCAAGATACCGCGTTCCGAGGGTTTTGGGAGTCATATTCATTTATCTTACCGGATTTTTGGTTTTTGCGGCCATCATTTATTTGATGATTCCTCCGCTTTTTGGCGACGTTTTAACCTTCTTTTCGTCACTGCCTGCTTTCATTGAATCGTTATTGGGCAAAAAAAGCATACTTTACGATATTTTTCCCGAAGTGCCTTCCGCGTTGGCCGCTTTAATTCAAAGCTTTGCCGTTTCGCTTGAAGGCGCCGCTTCTACTATTTCCGGCGGATTGTTTTCGGCAGGATCAAGTATTTTCGGCGGCGTATTGTCATTCATTATGCTTATTGTCATTTCTTTTTATCTTTCCGTTCAGGAGCACGGCGTTGAGAATTTTTTAAGAATGGTCACTTCTTTGAAGCATGAAGCATACATTTTGGACCTTTGGAAAAGATCACAAAGAAAAATAGGAAAGTGGCTGCAGGGCCAGCTTCTCCTCGGTGCGCTCGTCGGAGTAATAGTTTTCCTTGGTCTCACGATTCTGGATGTAAAATATGCGATATTACTTGCAATTCTTACCGCGATATTTGAGATTATCCCGGTATTTGGTCCGATCATGGCGGCAATCCCTGCAATTGCCATAGCATTCGTCCAGGGGCCGTCCGTCGCGCTTATGGTCCTTCTTTTGTACGTGCTTGTACAGCAATTTGAGAATCACCTCATCTATCCGCTCGTTGTCAGGAAAACGATAGGAGTCCCGCCGTTGCTAGTTGTAATTTCTCTGGTTGTAGGCGCGGAACTGGGAGGATTTTATGGAATAATTCTTGCCGTTCCAATTTCCGCGGTGCTGGTTGAATATTTGAACGATGTCGCGATGAAAAAACAGCCGAAAGTCCAATAAAATGAAAAAAGAAAAATTTTATATTACGACTTCAATACCATATTTGAACGCTGCTCCGCATTTGGGGTTTGCGCTGGAAGCGGTGCAGGCGGATATTTTAGCGCGTCACGCAAGACTCCGCGGGAAAGAAGTTTTTTTCCTTTCAGGCGCCGATGAACACGGAGCGAAAATATTGCGTTCCGCGGAAAAAGTAAAAAAAAGCCCGAAAGAATTTGTCGACGAAAAAGCCGCGCTATTTTTGGATCTTTTAAAAAAGCTTGATATTTCAAACGACGACTTTATCCGCACAACCGACCAAAAACGCCACTGGCCCGGAGCACAGTTTCTTTGGAAAAAAATGGAAGAGGCCGGAGATATTTATAAAGGAATGTATAAGGGCTTATATTGCGTCGGACACGAAGCGTTCATTACGGAAAAGGATTTGGTAGACGGCAAATGCGAACTCCATAAAACGGCACCCGAGGCGATAGATGAGGAAAATTATTTTTTTAAGCTCTCAAAATATACCGAACAGATAAAAGAAGCGCTTTTAAAAGGGGAGATGCGAATATTTCCGGAATCAAGAAAAAACGAAACACTAAACATTTTAAAAGATGCGGAGGATATCAGTTTTTCGAGGCCTTCAAAAGATATTTCATGGGGAATACCCGTGCCGGCGGACAACACGCAAACTATGTATGTTTGGTGCGACGCGCTTTCTAACTATATTACGGCGTTAGGATTCGGAGAGCGCTCCGGAAGTCCGACTTCCCGTGGAAGTCGGACTTCCGGGTTTGAGCGCTTCTGGCCTGCCGACGTACACGTGATAGGCAAAGATATAATGCGTTTTCATACTGTTTTTTGGCCTGCAATGCTTATTTCTGCCGGATTGCCTCTGCCGAAAACTATCTTTATCCACGGCTTCATAAGTGTTAAGGGCGAGAAAATGTCTAAATCCACAGGGAATGTCGTAGACCCGTTGCCATTGATAGAACAATTCGGAAAAGATGCTTTGCGGTTTTACCTTACCCATGAAGTACAGCCGTTTTCCGACAGTGATTATACGGTTGAGCATTATAAGGAGGTCTACGAAGGCTCTTTGGTAAACGGGCTGGGGAATATTTTATCGCGAACCGTAAAAATGATGTCTTCATATCCCTCAATACCGAAGCCAGATGAACATGCCTTGGGAAGATTTCCGATACGGAAAAATCTGAATCTGGTAAAAAGCGAAGATAAGCAGGTTTCCGTTGAGGAGATTTCCCCGGTATCTTTGACTGATTCGTTTATCTGGCAGGAATATAAAAAAGCGATGGAAGAGATGCAGATAGCGAACGCGATAGAAATAGCGTTTGCTTTTTTGCGGAGACTCGACGAGTATATTGAAGATTATAAGCCGTACAAAATGCTAAAGACGGATCCGGAGGGCGCAAAAATAATTTTGTGGCATCTTGCGTATTCCATTGCTTCCGCCGCATGGATGTTAAAGCCTTTTTTGCCGGAAACTTCCGATAAAATGCTGACGGCGCTCGGCGTAGAGTCTGATTACAAGGAGGAGTGGAAAGAATTTAAGGCAGGCGAGGCAATACATTTGTTTCCTAGAATAAAATAAAATGTCAAAACTAATCGACGTACACACCCATACGCAATTTGCCGCGTACAACGAAGACCGCGACGCGGTAATACGCCGTGCGTTGGATGCGGGAATGTGGCTGATTAATGTCGGTACCCAGCGCGATACTTCAAAAGCCGCGGTTGATTTAGCTCATAAATATGAAGGCTTGCCCGCCGAAGCTTCGGCGAAGGCGGGCGTGTTTGCGACCGTGGGGCTTCATCCAATTCACAGCGAAAAATCTTTTCACGATCTTCAGGAGTTGGGAGCTGAAGGCAAAGGAGAAGACAAGGGCTTCTTGTCGCGAGGCGAGATTTTTGACTGCAATTATTATAAAAAATTGGCGGAAGACCCGAAGGTTGTCGCCATCGGCGAATGCGGGCTCGATTATTATCATTTGACCGAAGAAACAAAGACAAGGCAGGCGGAGAACTTTAAATATCACGTGGAGCTTTCTTCGAATGTAAAAAAGCCGTTGATGATACATTGTCGCGAGGCATTCTCCGACCTTATCGCTTTACTTACCGAATACAGCGCGCTTTTGAACAAACAGCCCGGGGTGTGTCATTTTTTTACGGGCTCCGAGGAAGACGCGAAAAAGTTGCTGGATCTTGGATTTTCGTTCTCTTTCGGCGGAGTGATAACTTTCCCGCTTCGACTCGCCGAGCGTAGTCGAGGCGAGGCGGGTGCCAGTGCCTACGAGAAATTGGTTAAATTTATTCCTTTAGACCGCATCGTTCTTGAAACCGACGCGCCGTATGTTGCGCCGCAGGCTTACCGCGGAAAGAGGAATGAGCCTTTGTATGTTGAGGAAGTGGCCAAAAAGATGGGGAAGATTTTGAATAAAGATTTTGAAGAGATCGCGCGTATTACCACGGAAAACGCGATAAGGGTTTTTGGATTAAAATAAAAACCCCCGTGAGGCTAGGGGGGGATTTAAACGCATTCTAAGAAAGATACATCGGCAGAAAAAGCGGCGGCTTGAACGAAAAGCTCAGCGACTGTATTGAAACCCAATTTAACAGATTCCATGGTCCGCCTACTTTACTATTTGTGCCG
>Ga0209542_10017040_pt1 | contig 11965 bp, 8 predicted proteins | sample RifCSPhighO2_01_FD_184028 | JGI IMG/M metagenome (GOLD analysis project Ga0209542, IMG submission 184028) | Soil microbial communities from Rifle, Colorado - Rifle CSP2_plank highO2_0.1 (SPAdes) (version 2) | ecosystem: Environmental > Terrestrial > Deep subsurface > Rock core/Sediment ...
TTAATTATTAAGTAATTATCAAATAAAATATGAGCAAAATCATAGGAATAGATTTGGGTACGACAAATTCGGCTGTGGCAGTCATTGAAGGCGGTGCGCCGAAGATAATTGAGAATACAGAAGGTAACCGCACCACGCCTTCAGTAGTCTCGGTTGCTAAAAATGGCGACCGGTTGGTAGGTTTACTGGCTAAGAGGCAAGCGGTGACAAACCCGGAAAATACAGTTTATGGCATCAAGCGTTTTATGGGGCATAATTTTGACGATCCCGAAGTGCAGAAAGATTTGAAAAATGCATCTTTCAAAATTCAAAAAGGTGGGAGCGGCGGAGTAGAAGTAAAGATCGGAGACAAATGGATGCGTCCGGAAGAAATTTCCGCGATGATTTTAGGAAAGATAAAAGCGGACGTGGAAGCAAAACTGGGCGAGAAGATTACCGAAGCGGTCATCACTGTGCCGGCGTATTTCAATGATGCGCAAAGAAAAGCTACCAAAGATGCCGGGGCAATTGCCGGGCTGGATGTGAAGCGTATCATCAATGAGCCTACGGCTGCGGCGCTCGCTTATGGTTTTAATAAAAAGAAAAATGAGAAAATAGTGGTGTATGATTTCGGTGGCGGAACTTTTGACGTCTCGGTGCTGGAAATCGGTGACGACGTGATAGAAGTGAAGTCCACCGATGGAGATAGCCACCTCGGGGGCCGGGATATTGACCATAAAATCATAAATTTCATTGCCGAAGAGTTTAAAAAGACTTCCGGTGTAGATGTACGTGGAGACAAGTTGGCGCTTCAGCGCCTGGACGAAGCGGCGGAAAAAGCTAAAATAGAGCTTTCAACTGCTGTTGAAACAGAAATTAATATTCCGTTTATCACCTCTACTGCGGCAGGCCCCCAGCATTTACTTCTGAAAATGACCCGCGCTCAGCTTGAGTCAATAGCGGATGAATATATTACCCGTTCCATAGAAATCACCAAGCGAGCGATGGTGGCTTCCGGCTTCAAAATGGAAGATATGAATGAGATTATCATGGTGGGCGGACAGACTCGCATGCCGAAAATGGTGGAAGAAGTCAAAAAGATTTTCAATAAGACTCCAAACCTTACCATTAATCCTGATGAAGTCGTAGCACTTGGTGCCGCGGTGCAGGCCGGCGTGCTTCAAGGTGATGTGCGTGATGTACTCCTTCTTGATGTTATACCGCTTTCACTAGGTATTGAGACGTTGGGTGGAGTGGCTACGAAATTAATTGAAAGAAATACTACTATTCCGTCAAGTAAATCTCAGACATTCTCAACTGCGGCGGACAATCAGACTTCTGTGGAAATACATATCGTACAAGGCGAGCGCCCGATGGCTTCCGATAATAAATCTCTGGGTAGGTTTATCTTGGACGGAGTTCCACCGGCTCCGCGCGGCATGCCGCAGATTGAGGTGGCCTTTGACGTGGATGCCAATGGAATACTGAATGTGACGGCGAAAGATAAAGCTTCCGGCAAGACTCAATCAATCAAGATAGAGGCAAGCTCTGGCTTGAAAGAAGAAGAAATTAAAAAAATGCAGGCGGATGCTGAGCTTCATGCCGAAGAAGATAAAAAAAAGAAGGAAGTAGTAGATGTAAAGAATACCGCGGAGATGATTATTTATACTGCCGAGAAAGCATTGAAAGACAATGAAGAGAAAATCCCGGCGGAATTGAAAGATAGTGTTAATGTAAAAATTACTGCGCTTAAAACTGCTAAAGACGGTACTGATATGGAGGCAATTAAAAAAGCGACCGAAGAACTCTCGGCCGAAATGTCTAAAATCGGGGAGGCAATTAGCAAAGCCGCGGGAGATGCTAGCGCAGGCGCGGCTCCTGAAGAGCCAAAAGTTGAACCAAAAGACGCAGACTTTAAGGAAACCAAAGAAGGGGAAGGGGAGACAAAATAATTATAAATGTTAAATTAAAAAATAAATTTATGAGATGTCCATATTCTGATTGCAGAAAAGATTATAATGATGAGACCTGGCTTAAGGTTGTAGATAGTTGGATTAATCCTTCTGATTTTGGTTCTTCTATTAATGAAAGAAAAACTCAAAATCGACTTTACATAGTTTCCCGACGTTGTAGATTTTGTCATAGCTTATTTCATGAGGTTTGGGTAGGACACGAAGACTTTAAAGATGGATGGCAGGAGATTGATAACACTCTAGAGTTACTAGTTAGTTATCCAATTTCTAAAACTAAGTTTGAATCAAAAAGTATACCTAAAAAGGTATTAGACGCATTTAATGAAGCTGAAAGATGTAGGTCAGTTGGTTCTTTAACAGGAACTGGAGGATGCTTAAGAAAATCAGTTTATGCTTTGTGCGATGCACAAGAAATAAGCGGATCAGATTATCGAGAAAAAATTAGCAACCTTCCGGTGAAAGGTATTTATAAAGAGTTACTTAAACAAATTAAGTGGCTTGGTGATAGTACAACTAAACCAGGGGAGGAAAAATATGATATGACAATGGTGGATGTAGCAATGGAAATTTTACCTGTTCTTATTGATGATATTTATTTAAAAGACGAACGAGCAGAAGAAGCTGCTCGTCTCCTTGCTAAAGCTAAATCTTTAAATAATTCCAAGGAGTCTTAATGTTTATAACTTAAGGACTTTTAGTTTGGCTCTTATAAATAACAAAACCTCGAGAACCGAAGGTAAAGACCGTAGGTAAACGAGGTCGCTTTTTGGTGGTGCATAAACACCAAATTATTGTCACAAAGATTGCAATGAACTATTTATTCCACTTACCCCGCCGCACTGACTTCACGGCGGGGGTTGCTTATTGCGGGTTAGGGAACGGTCAATACGCAATCTTCTTCGACATTCCATAGAAGATTTTGACGTTCCCCGACCTTTTTGCTTGCCGAGAACACTTGTCCCGGATCCATCGGACCATGGAACGTGCTTTCCTGGATTGTTCCCATGGCCTCCAGGATCATGTAGACGTGGCCAGATTGAGGTTTGTCTCGAGTTACCTCAACCACTCGACACCGGGTCACCCCGCCATCTTCGTAGTAAAGGCATGTCTCGCCAGGCTTGAAATCGGTCTCCGCTTTCATGGTTTCACCTCTATAAACATCATACAATAAAAAGATAAATATGTAAAGCTTTTAGAATTAGATTAAATATAACTCAATTTAGTTTAAAAATCTAAACGAGGAGTATTCTACTGAAATATATGCAAAAAGCCCCTTATAAAATAAGGGCTTTTTGCTTGACTTTTTATATAAAATGTGCTATACTTTTACTGTTGTTATCAGAATTCTCTGGTAACTTCTACTACGAGATTTCGTAGCGTGTTCGTTCCTTGAAAGGTTCGTATGAAAAAAAGGATTGTATTTTTTGTCGTAATCGTGGCACCAAGCACGGTGACCATGGTGTTCAGTGGAGTTGATCCGGGGTGGATCACGGCCAATGTGTTGTGGTTTGTTCTGTTGGCTGCCGTGCACAAACTCCGGCAAGACTAGCTTGCAACATAAGAGCGCAAACTCTTAATAAAAACTTGCAGAGACTTTTGGGGAGTCGCTCTTACATGAACCCCTTTATCATCAAATTTTCTCGCAATGCGGGAAAAGCACTCACTCATTAGGTTTCCTCTGGATTTTCTAATAGTGAGCAGTAAAATGAATGTTAATAACTAATACTCATTTTACTGCTCATGTTCTATTTTCTTTAAATATTTGATATAATCTAATTTATGGAACTTCCCGAAATACCCTTTAATAAAGAAATCACATATCTCGGACTTGCCACTTATCGGGACAAAAATACTCTTTTTGGCATCAAGCGCAAAGACAGGCGCCAGCATATTTATCTGCTCGGAAAGTCTGGCACTGGTAAATCAGTGTTGATGTTCAATATGATTATCCAAAATATCCAGAACGGCGATGGGGTCTGCATGGTTGACCCGCACGGAGAAAACGTGGAGGCTATCCTCTCCGCCATCCCGCCACACCGCATGAAGGATGTGGTTTACTTCAATCCGGCCGATGCTGAATATCATATCGGCTTTAACGTGCTTGAGCTCATTGACCCGCAGTACAAGCATTTGGTGGCTTCCGGATTAATGGGCATCTTTACCAAAATCTGGGCCAATGCCTGGAGCGCCCGAATGGAATATATTTTAAATAATGCTATTTTGGCCTTACTTGATACTCCGGGCACGACGCTCCTCGGCATCCCCCGTATGCTGGTGGACAAAGATTATCGCCAGAAAATAATTTCCAACTTGAAAGACCCGGTCATCAAGGCTTTCTGGGTGCATGAATATGAAGCCTGGCAGGATAAATTCAGAAATGAAGCGATTGCGCCGATTCAGAACAAAGTGGGACAATTTCTCTCCACTTCTATCATCCGCAACGTCGTTGGACAGTCCAAGAGCACGATTAATATCTTTGACATGATGAACGAGAGGAAGATTTTCCTGGTAAATGTCTCCAAGGGGCGCATCGGAGAGGACAACTCCGGCCTTTTGGGCGGGATGATTATTACTAAAATCCAGCTGGCCGCCATGGAACGGGTGCGTATTCCAGAAGAGTCCCGCACGGACTTTTATCTTTATGTGGATGAATTCCAGAATTTCGTGACCGACGCTTTTGCCGGCATTTTGTCCGAGGCTAGGAAATATAGATTGAACCTCACGGTGGCGCACCAATACACGGCTCAGCTGGTGGTGGATAAAAGCTCGGCAGTGCGGGACGCTGTTTTCGGCAATGTCGGCACGATGATTGTCTTCCGGGTGGGCGCGGATGATGCGGAATTCCTGGAAAAAGAATTTGACCCGGAATTTACTCCGCAGGATATAGTGAACTTGCCAAACTTCAAAGTTTATATGAAGTTAATGATAGACGGCGTGACCTCACGTCCTTTTTCCGCCAAAACTCTGCCGCCGATGGTAAAGTCAGGCAATAGGGAAGTTGAAGAAGAAGTGATCCGGACTTCCCGGGAATTGTATTGCCGTAAAAGAGAGGTGGTAGAGAGGGAAATCAATGATTGGAGCGGAATGTCGCTCGGTGATGACAATGTTCCTCAAGGAAGCAGTAGTGTCGAAAAATTCCCGATTATTTGTTCATTTTGCAAGAAAGAAACAACGGTACCTTTTAAGCCGGAGAAGGGAAGGCCGGCATATTGTAAAGACTGCATAGCCAGAATAAAGTCTGGCGAAATAAAAGTGGAAAAAGGCGGAGAGAATCAAATAAAGCATGATGAAACTAAATTCTTCAAGCCACTGGCTGATCTGGGGATAGAATTTGAACAGAAAGACAGGGTGAAACACGAAAATGATGAGAGATATCCAGAGAGAGATGAACATCGTGTGGCTTCATCTATAGGTCTACCTTCGGGCATAGCTCTACGGGCGAGCCAGCCGAGGGAAAAGCCTGGCATATTGGGCGCTATTAAAAAAGTTTTCACTCCAGCTCCAATTAAAGAGATTCCTAAAAAACCCAAAGAAAATATTGCCTTAAAGGAAGCTTTAAATAAGATAGACCAGCCGGCGCCTGAGCCCATTTCTCTTGATGCTCTTAAAACTAAAACAAAAGAAGCAGCCAAAGATTTTTCTCATTCCAAAGACCGCGCCGCCAGCTCAGAGGATATGAATAAATTAAAAGATTTAATTTCTGAAAAAGTGCCCGAGGCTAAAAAAGAAAATGTAGTTTCCACACCGCCGTCTATTTCTCCTGCTTCCACACCCATACCACAGGCTCCAAAAGCCAAAGAAATTCCAGAAGATGTGCTCCGAAAAATTTTAGAATAATATCTATTCTGGTATTCTTGAGAATACCAGAATACTAAATTATGAAAAGTGAAACTAGAAATTGCCAGAACCCCGAAAGAAAGCCAAGCTTCATACGGGGCAGGCTGCAAAAAATTTATGGAGTATAAATCACAAAATGGGGTATGTCAGAATTGTAAGGCCGGATTTACAATAGAGCCGGAAGATTTTAATTTCTATGAAAAAATAAAAGTTCCTCTACCGACTTTTTGCCCGCTGTGCCGGGCGCAGAGGAGACTGGCTTTCCGTAATGAACGGAAACTTTTTAAGGTAAAAGATGCGTTAACCGGCAAAGAAATTTTCTCTACTTACCCGGCGGAAAGCGGAAGAAAAATTATTACTCGTGAAACTTGGCTTGGTGATAGCTGGGACGCTATGGATTATGGCCAAGAATATGATTTCTCCAGAAGTTTTTTTGACCAGCAGCAAGAGCTTGAGAAAAAAGTATTCATGTATAATTTTAATGTCATAAGGATGGTGAATAGCCCGTATGCTTTTAATGCTACGGCGCTGAAAAATAGTTATCTAGTCGTTAATTCAAGTTACTCAGAAGATTGCATGTATGGAAATGCGATTGATCGTTGCAAAGACTGTGTAGATAATTCTCATATAAACGAATCAGAGCGATGCTATGAGTGTTTTTGGCTTCGTAAATGCTATCAGTGTTACTTTACAATAATGTCTGCGGATTGCAGAAACATATGGTTTTCCAGAGATTGTCTTGGCTGTAATGATTGCTTTGGTTGTGTCAATCTGCGTAAAAAATCGTATTGCATTTTTAACAAGCAGTATTCTAAGGAAGAATATGAAGAGGAAATTGTAAAAATGAACTTAGATATAATATCTGGTTTAAATAAAGCGCGAGAAGAAGCAAGAAATTTCTGGAAGACACAAATTACCAGGCATCAGCAAGGTGTCAGAAATTTAAATTCAACAGGTTCTTATGTGACCGACTGCAGAAATGTAAATGACAGTTATTTGATCAGGGAAAGTGAGAATATGCGTTATTGCCAATATATGCAATTGCCCGGAAATAAAGATAATTATGATGTTAGTAATTGGGGAGAAGATACTGAGCTATGTTATGAAACCATTGAATGTGGAGAAAGTTCGTACAACATCAAGCTCTCAAGGAATTGTTGGCCCGCCTGTAGAAATCTAGAATACTGCGTGCATCTCTTCAGCTCATCTGACTGTTTTGGCTGTGTTGGGTTAAAGAAAAAGCAGTATTGCATTTTGAATAAGCAATACACTAAAGAAGAATATGAAGAATTGGTGCCCAAAATAAGGCGTCATATGGATGAAATGCCTTACATCGATTCACAGGGTCTAATTTATAAATACGGAGAACTTTTTCCGGCGGAGTTTTCGCCTTTTGGCTACAATAATACTTTAGCCGCTCAACATTTTCCTTTATCAAAAGAGCAGATAGAATCTAAAAACTACGGGTGGGTAGAAGCCGAAAGAGGTAAATACTCTATTACCAAAAAAGCCTCGGATCTACCAGATTCCATCAACGACGGTACTGATCAGATTTTAAAGGAAGTCATGGAGTGCGAAGTTTGTGAAAAGGCTTATCGGATTTTAGAAAATGAGTTTAATTTTTTACGGAAAGAAAAATTACCTTTACCTCACATGTGTCATGATTGCCGTCACGAAAGGAGAATTTCGGATAGATTGAAAATTAAATTATATGAAAGGTCCTGTATGTGTGCCGGGACTGCTGACGAAACAGGAAAATATAAAAATACGGTTTCCCATATTCACAAAGATTCTCCCTGTGGTGAGAAATTCAAGACTGGATACGCATCTGACCGGCCGGAGATCGTGTACTGCGAGAAGTGTTATCAGCAGGAAGTGTATTAAAAGTTGGCTGAATCTCAACGTACTAGTATGGTGATATAGAATTATGAAAAAGAAAAAGAATAAAGCAAAAAGTTTTTCATGGCTGGATATCCCTGGGGCTATTTGGTACTTTCTAGAGGAAGACAAGAAAAAAGTCAGTTTTTATTTTTCTGTTATGCTTCTGGCGTTTTTTTATGATCTTGTTCCTCCGTATATCGTGGGTAAAATAGTTGATTTCTTTACTAATTTTACGGCTGGCCAATCACTCAAACCTTTTTATTTTTACGTTATTTTTGTCGGGACTACCTGGATAGTATCATCAATGATACGCTTGAAAAGCCACAAAGTCTTAAGCATTGCTAGTAAAAAAGCGCGAGCCAGGGCGCGTGTCTGGGGATTTGAACGTCTGACGGAATTTTCCCTAGGATGGCACAATAAAGAAAATACCGGAAATAAATTTCAAAGGATTTTCACCGGAGCTGAATCCATTGATCGATGGGTGTTGGTATTCCGCAGGGATTTATTAAGAATCGCCGCCAATACAGCCGGAGTAATAATATTTTTCTTGTTTGTAGATTTTAAATTCGTTATTTTGGTGCTGATTTACACGGCACTTTTTTTGTTTATAGAATTTTCTTTCGGTAAAAAAATACTCAAATTAAGTGATGCTTTTAATATATCCAACCAATCCGCTGGAGGGGTATATATAGAAAGCACGCACAACATGCTTGCTATAAAATCCCTCGGCGCAGAGGATAGCCTAGTGTCGCATGTCCAAAATAAAGAAAATATTTCCCGCGATCTTTCTATACAAAAATCAATGACCGCCAATCTTAAATGGCAGCTGCTTCAATTACTCAACGGTATCACTCTAAGTATTTTTCTTTTGTTTACCGGCTTTGGAATAATTTATAACAGTATAACCATAGGAATGGTTTTGGTGCTTTATACTTATTTTTCCAAGCTCCAGACTTCTTTAAGTGAAATAAGCAATTTACATATGGATATTATTGATTTGCGTTCTGATCTCGGACAGATGATGCCGATATTCAGAGAGACTGAATTTATCAAAACGGGTAATGAGAGTTTCCCGAAAGACTGGCAAAAAATAGAAATCAAAAATGCCGTGATGGATTATGGCTCCGGGCAAATGGGGCTTAAAAATTTTAATTTAGAGCTAAAAAGAAATACCAAGACTGGTATTGCGGGCCTTTCCGGCGCTGGCAAGTCTACGCTCGCTAAAATCATTTTAGGTTTATATGCATTAAAGTCTGGAAGTTTTAAAGTAAGTAAAGAAAATTATATGAAAGATTATTATTCTATTTCTCACAATGAAACCTTGAGCAATATTACCGTGGTGCTTCAGGAGACGGAACTTTTCAATCTCTCATTACGGGATAATATTACCATGATGCGTGCGGCGGATAGTGAGCTTTTGAATATGGCGGTAGAAATCTCTCAGCTGAAAGAAGTCATCAAAAGATTGCCAGAAGGACTTGATTCACTTATCGGTGAAAAAGGCTATATGCTCTCCGGTGGAGAGAGGCAGCGCCTTGGCATTGCCCGCGCCATTTACAAAAATGCGCCGATTGTGATATTGGATGAAGCTACCTCCTCGCTTGATTCAGAGACAGAAGGGAAAATAATGGAGAAATTATTAGGGGAATATGGTCAAGACAAGACCTTTTTGATCATTGCGCACCGCCTGGGCACATTGAAGTATACCGACAATATTGCCGTGATGGAGCGAGGGCAAGTTGTGGAAGAGGGAAGTTATGATAAATTAATAAATGATTCTAATTCCGTTTTTTACAGAATGAATCAACAAAAATAACAAAAAATTCAATCGACTTAATTACTTTATCAAACTAAAGTACTTTACTTAACTAAAGTAGACAAAAGAAAACAATGGCAAGTAAAACAAACGAAAAGAGAATATGCCAAAACTGCAAAAAAGACTTCGTAATTGAACCGGAGGATTTTAATTTCTATGAAAAAATAAAAGTTCCTCCGCCAACCTTTTGTCCGGAATGTAGATTACAAAGGCGCATGGCTTGGCGCAACGAGCGTACGCTTCACAGAAATAAATGCGCAAAGACGGGCAAGAGTATAATCAGTTGTTTTTCAGGTGAGTCGCCTTTTGTCGTTTACGAAAGGGATATATGGTGGGGGGACGATTGGGACCCTACACACTATGGTATGCAATATGATTTTGAAAAATCATTTTTTGCTCAATTTCGCATATTACTGGAAAAAGTTCCCCACCCAAACCTTTTTATCGGTAAATGCGTTAATACTTTTTACGGCAATTATATAGGTGAGTTTAGGAATTCATACCTTGTATCGGCATCTTGGGTGGGGGACAATGTAGCTTATGCATCACGCTCTAATAATTGCAAAGATTGTATGGATACGTTTACCGTCAAAGATTGTGAATTTTCTTATAACGATGTTTCTTCTGCGAAGTGTTATGAAACTTTTTTCTCGCATAATGCCGATTCATGTACCAGCTCGCATTTTCTTTATGACTGTAAAAATTGTATAAATTGTTTTGGTTGTACGTCGCTTCGTAATAAATCTAATTGTATGTGGAACGAGCAACTTACAAAAGAAGAATATGATAAAAAATTAAAAGAATTAGATATTGGAAGTTTTCAAAATTTTAAAAAGGCGCAAACAGAATTTGAAAAAATTAAACTGAGAGCCATAAGGAGATTTGCTAACATTGTAAATTCTACTAATGTTTCCGGAGATGATATATTACATGCGAAGAACTGTCATTATTGCTTTGCCATACAAGATGAAATGAAAGATTGTAAATATATGATTAATGCCGTTGATGGCCTTCAGGATAGCTATGATGGCTATGGAACCGGCGCTAAAACAGAATTACTTTATGAGGGTATGGATTCCGGCGTAAACGGAGCTAGGCAGCTGTTTGTTTTGACGGTTTGGGAATGTTTAAATGCGGAGTATTCTTTCAATTGCCATGGGTGTAATAATATTTTTGGCTGTATTGGTCTTCGAAATAAAAATTACTGTATTTTCAATAAGCAGTATTCTAAAGAAGAATTTGAGAAATTGCGGGGACAAATCATAAAGCAAATGGGTAAAGTGCCTTATATAGATAAAAAGGGTAATAAATACTGCTATGGAGAATATTTTCCGGTAGAAATTTCTCCTTTTGGTTACAATGAAACCGTCTCGCAGGACTATTTTCCAATTTCTGAAGAAGAAATTTTAAAGAACAGCTACAATTTCATTGAAAAAGAAAAGCCGGAGTATTCTGCCACTCTTATCGCACAAGATTTACCAGACCATATTAAAGATGTAAATGAAAGCATTTTAAATGCTGTTATTGAGTGTGAATCTTGCAAAAGGCCTTATAAAATTATACAGAATGAATATATTTTTTTGAAAAGGTTTGGGTTACCATTACCACATAAATGTTTCGAATGTCGCCATCAAGAACGATTTAAAAAAGTTAATCCTCCTAAACTTTACCATAGGCAATGCATGTGCAATAAAGAAAGTCATTCTCACGGGGTGGGGAAATGTGGGGTGGAGTTTGAAACCTCTTATGCGCCTGAGAGGCTGGAAATAATATATTGCGAAAAATGTTACCAGCAAGAAGTGTATTAATTATCTTATTCGTACGAATAGGTAAATAGAAAAAATATGAAAAGTAAAACAAAAAATTGCCAAAACTGTCCCGATTTCTTAAAATTTAAGAAATCGAGGATCCTCGATTCTGATGAATCAGAATCGGGACAAAAAATTTATGGAGTATAAATCACAAAATGTGGTATGTCAGAATTGTAAGGCCGGATTTACAATTGAACCGGAGGATTTTAATTTCTATGAAAAAATAAAAGTTCCTCCGCCGACTTTTTGTCCGGAATGCCGGATGATACGCAGGTTTACATGGAGAAATGAACGAACTTTATATCACAATATATGCGCTTTTTCCAAAAAGAAAATAATTTCAATGTTTGCGCCGGAAACCAATTTGACCGTCTATGACCACGATATTTGGTGGAGCGATAAATGGGACCCGCTTTCATACGGCATGGAATATGATTTTTCTCAGCCCTTTTTTGAGCAATATAAAGAACTTTTATCCCTGGTGCCGCTCCAAAATCTGGGCAACAACAGAATCATTAGAAGTGAATATGGAAATCATAACCTAGATTGCAAGAATTGCTACTTGGTTTATGCCTCTTTTTCTAATGAGAATGTTTCCTATTCCCAAGGGGTGGTCAACGTCAAAGATTCCTTTGACCTTTACAGCGTAATGAAATCCGAACAATGCT
>Ga0209542_10017043_pt1 | contig 11963 bp, 11 predicted proteins | sample RifCSPhighO2_01_FD_184028 | JGI IMG/M metagenome (GOLD analysis project Ga0209542, IMG submission 184028) | Soil microbial communities from Rifle, Colorado - Rifle CSP2_plank highO2_0.1 (SPAdes) (version 2) | ecosystem: Environmental > Terrestrial > Deep subsurface > Rock core/Sediment ...
CGCTCAAGAAAAAACTCGCCGCCCACCACGGACTGCGCAAGGACCGCCGGTACAAAGTTATATCAAAACTATTGCGCGATGGCGTTTAATTCCACGCACTCAGCCTCTTATTTCTTTCTTTAAACCTTAAAGCTCATTCTACCCGTTTGGACGAAACCCGCTACCTGGAGCTTCGTGATAGGTGGTGTGGTGTGGTGGATCGCCCTATCATACTTTGGCTGGGTGAGCGCCGGCACCGCGAGAGAAATGGCTACGCAAAAAGCGCAGGAGGCGGTTGTGGCGGTTGCGACACCGGCCTGTGTCGCCCGATTCGAGCGACAGCCGAATGCGGCGAGCGTCTGGAAGAAGCTCAACAAGACCGAAAGCTGGGAACGAAGCGAAATGGTGGAGAAGGCCGGCTGGATAGCTGAACCGGGCCAGGAATTCTCCTACGAAGTTTCGAGGGCCATCAGCGAGAGTTGCGCGGAGAAAATTCTCGCGCTGAAGAAGTTCAACGGGGCGAAGCTCGGTGCGAAGTAGTTGCCGAGCGTCCCACCCCAGACCCCGCCTCCGGCGGGGTTCGTTTTTATTCATCGGAAGTCGTCTCCGATATCCGGGGCCGCCGTCCGCGGCGGCGAGCCCGCGAGTCGACGCCTCGTCGTACTGTCGAGTGCAAAGCGAGCGGGCGAGAGAGTTAGGGATGTTGGGCGAAATAGGTTCGAGTGTGGTAGTATAGAGTCATAGTTTCTGTTTCCATTCGGGTTCTTGGCGGACGAGGAGAGAAACGTCGGCAGGGTCGGCGAGGAGGGCTTCCACGATGCGCTCGGTGCGGATTGACTGCGAACCCTTGACGAGGATAACGTCGCCCTCGCGAACGAGGCCGGGGAGGGCGAGCGCGGCCGCGCGGGAATTATCAAATTGCATGACTTCGGCGCCCTTCGGCGCGGAAGCGAACGCACGGGCGCGGATACCGACCGTCGCGATGACGTCGGCCGATTCATTCACGAGCGCGCCGATGCGTTCGTGTTCCAATACCGAATAACGCCCCAGTTCCAGCATATCGCCGAGGACGGCGATGCGGCGCTTCGCGCCGGGGAATGCCTTCAGTGTCGCGAGCGCCTCTTCCATAGCCGCGGGCGAAGAGTTGTAAGAATCATCAATGATGACCGAACCGTTCTTGCCTGCGAGGAGGCGCGAGCGGCCGGGCGGCGGCCCATACGTATCAAGCGCTTTAAACGCCTCGGGGAGCGGGATGTCAAAGGCGGTCGCGGCCGCGATAGCGGCCGCGATGGGGAGGAGGTGCGTCGTCCCGACCGAACCCTTCACCGTAACATTCTCACGCGCGTCTCCCGTGGTAACCGTCGCCCGCATACCGACAACCTTCTTCCCGCTCTCGCAGAAGCCGATGTCGCTTACACGCACGTTCGCGCCGTCGCTCTCTCCATATGAAATGATGCGCGCCGGCGTACGCGCCGCCATGGAGAGCGCGTAATGGTCATCGGCAGGTATGACGAGAGGGGCGGAGACGGGGAGCGCGTACGCGGGCGAGAACTCTTCTTCCCGCACTTCTTCGGGCGAGGCGTATGCCTCAACGTGCACAGGGACTTCGGGCAACCGCGTCACCACAACCATATCCGGCGTTACAATCCCCAATATGTGCGCGAGGTCCCCCGGCTTCTCCGCGCCCACCTCCAACACAAGCATCGTCGGGTAATGATTCGGCAATAGAAGGAGCGCGAGCGTTCTCTTCATCACCACAAGCCACGAGAGAGGGTCTTCCCACGGGTTCTTGACCCCAAGAATGGTAAAGGGTACGCCAAACTCGCTGTTGAAGCTCTTCTCGCTTGAACGCACGAGAAAGCGCGTGGTGAACACGGCCGCGACAGCGTCCTTGGTGGAGGTCTTCCCCACCGAGCCGGTGACCATCACGATGCGCGGATGATATCTGTGTATGACGGCGCGCGCCACGAGAGCGAGCACACGGATGGCGATAAATTTTGACATGTTTTTCATCCCGTTAAAAATTATGAATAATGAGGCAGAAGGGAGTCATGGTGAATGTGGAGTGATACATAGGAGATTTCTAACGGGATTCATTGCGGCGTGGTTGTGCGCGGCGAGGCGCCCGAGTCTGTCGAGAGCCCGCGGTCCGGAGGCACTGCATAATAATTTATCAGGAAATGCACCAAATCCAAAAAGGTTGAGTTAAGAGTCTCTGATGCGTATTTGACGCCCTCGGGGTCGTTTGTATACAGCAAGATGATGAAACGCGGGTCATACGCGGGAAAGAAGCCGACGAAGGAGTGGAAAAAGCGGTCGGTAGAATAGCCGCCCCGGCCGTCGGTGAGCTGTGCCGTGCCGGTCTTCCCCGCTACCGACATGGTAGGAATCTTCGCTTTCCCTCCCTCAAGCACCGTGTCGACGAGCTTGCTCATCATCTCGACCGTCGCGCGCGCGGCCTCGGCAGAGAATACCGGAGTCTCCGCGCTCCAGTCCAGCTTCCGCTCTATGCCGGAATTGAGGCGTATCGCGCTCACGAGGTGCGGCTGTACCATCGCGCCGCCGTTGGCGAGCGCCCCCAGAGCGCGCACCATCTGGAGCGGAGTCATGGCAATGCCTTGTCCGAAGGCCGCCGTGTCATATCCAACCTGTTGCGGCTTTGACAGATTCCCAAGCAGGGCGCCCGTTTCGTTCGGCAGGTCAATACCCGTCTTCTGCCCGAACAGCGCGGTGAAATATTCGCGGAACTTCTCTTGTCCCAGCTGTGTAGCGACCCACGCCGCACCGATGTTTAGCGACTGCACGATGATTTGGTTCATGGGGATGGCGCCCCGCGCTTTGAGGTCCCAGTTGCAGATTTTAAAATTATTCACGACGATGCATCCCGTGTCGGTATACGTTGTCTGCGGAGTAATGACTCCCGCATCAAGCGCCGCCGCCATCGTGAGCGGCTTCATAATAGAACCGAATTCGTAGATGTGTTCTATGAGCGGATTCCCGAGAATGTTCGGGTTGATATCCTGCAAATCGTTCCCGTCATACCAGGGATAATTTGTGAGCGCGATGATGGCTCCGGTAGAAGGAATCATGATGATGCCGCCCGACTCCTTGCTCCCGTAGCGCAGATTCACTTTCATCATGTCATCGGACAGGCGCGTCTGCACCTCCGGCTCAATAGTCGTCACGATGTCGCCCTCGCGCGCATCCCTCGCATCTACAAACAGATTCCCCACGTTTGAAAAAAGTTCGGCGAAAAAGTTTTTATAGAGAGCATCGCCCGACCGAGAGAGCGTGCCGTCGTACATCGCTTCAAGCCCGGTCTGGCCGACGAGCATATCGCCCGAGCCGTAGGAGACGATACCGACGGTTTGCGCGGCGAGCGGACCGCCCGGATAATAGCGCCAACGCTCGCGGAGCACCTGCACGCCGGGAATCTTTTGTGCGGCGAGCGCTCGGCCTCTCTCCTCGCTGATGCGATGTGCGACTTCAATATAGACCCGTGTCTTCTTCGCGGCCGCGGCGGCAAATGCGTCGTGGCTGACGGTAGAAGAAGAAATGGCGGTTATCGCGACATAGGCGGCTTCTGGGTCAAGAAGCGTCTGCGGATTTATCGCGACGAGGAAGCCGGTCGCGAGCGTCGCGGCAGAGATGAGGGTGCCGTCCTTGCGGGTGAAATAGACTGACCCGCGGTCAAAGAGCCCGCTACCGCCTGAAGCAAATTGCCGGTCGGCCTTCTGCGCGTAGTCGTCTCCCTGCATGACCTGGAGGGAATAAAGCCGCGCGAACATAAAAAGAGCGACGAGGACGACGCACACCAAGATAAGGCGGATGCGGGCGCGAAACTGGGAGCGCATCCCGTTAGAAATAGAACACGAACGCACTCATTGCGTCGTACCCCACTCGGCTAGTGCTATTAATAGTTGTCGTCATAACCATCTTGGATGCACGGTGTTCGTGATTTCTAACGGGACGCATGGCCCTCGTACTAACGGAGCGCGGTCACGCTCTTCACCGGTACGAATATCTTCGTCGCGGGCAGAGCGTAGCCGGCCGCAACGTAATCCGTATGGGTGATGCGCGCTACACTCGCGAGATACTCTGATTCAAGCACGGCGACTGCCGCTTCGTTGTTCCTAACCGACTGCGAGAATTCAACGGTAAGCGTCGCGTAACTCATAACGACGGCGATGAGGCCTATGTACGCGACAGCGAGAACAGCGGTCGCGCCCACGCAGAGCGACACGAGAGAAAATGAGAGGTGGAGGCGTACTTTATGCAACATAAGAAAGGACAAGGACCGGAGAACTGATTTCTGTGTTGATGGCGGCGGAGCGCCTGAACACGCGCAGTTTGGCGCTCCGCGCGCGGCGGTTCGCAAGCACTTCTGCACGCGTCGGCACAATCGGCTTCTTAGGCGAGAGCATGCCCTGTCCCGCCTCTGCCGCGGAGCGCAAGTTATTCTTCACGATGCGGTCCTCAATACTATGGAATGAAATGACGGCGAGCCGCCCGCCGGGCGCGAGCGAGTTGAGAGCGGCCGCAAGCCCCTCGCGCAGAGCGCCGAGTTCGTCATTGACCGCGATACGGAGCGCCTGAAAGGTCTTGGTTGCCGGATGAATCTTCCCTTCGTGATACCGTTTCGGCGTTCCTGCGGTAATCGCGGCGACGAGCGCGCCGGTCGTGAGGATGCGGCTCTTCGCGCGCGCCGCGACGATTGCGCGCGCGATAGGGCGCGCGAAACGTTCCTCGCCGTAGGTAAAGATAATATTCGCCAACTCCTCTTCTGAAGAGGTGTTCACGATGTCGGCGGCCGTCTCGCCTGAATCTCCATAGGTCATAAGTAGCGGCTGGTCCTCCCCGCCGGAGGCGGATTCGCCTCCGGCGGAGAAGGAGAAGCCTCTCGGGGCGGCTATCTGGTGGCCGCTCCAGCCGAGGTCAAGGAATATCGCGTCGGCGTGGCCGATGCCGAGCCGCTCCAGGATGCGCGCGAGATTACGGAAGTTGTCGTTCACGATGTGCGCAACCGGACGTTCAGGACGGCGGTCCTCTGCATATGCCTCGCGACCGCGCTCCACCGCGGAGGGGTCGGCATCAATGCCGACGATGACACCGCCCTCGCCGAGCTCCGCGAGGAGCGCGGCAAAGTGTCCCGCTCCGCCGAGAGTCGCGTCAATGACCGTGTCGCTCGGCGCCACCGCAAGCGCCTTGAGTACTTCATCCATCAGCACACTGTTGTGTTCGGCCTTCACCCCGTTAGAGACGCCGACCTTTTGTCGGCCAGAACTCTTTGGGTTCTTGTCTCTAACGGGGTTCATATCTGGGTGCCCTGGTCGGGCAGGCCGACTTTCTCGGCAAACGCGTCGGCATTACGCTCAATCTCGGCGGTATAGGTCTTCCATGCGCCCTCCTCCCACATTTCAACCCTGTCAGCGACACCGGCGATGACTGCCTTCTCCTTAATTGAGGCAAATGACTTCAAGTGCTCAGGGATGAGCACCCGGCCGGTGCGGTCAACGTCGGCGAGAGACGAGCCGGCGAGGAAGAGGCGCGCGAGTCCGCGACGCGCCGCGCTCCCGTTCGCGTCACTTGCATATTTCTGCGCTTCCTTCTCCCACGCCCGGCGCGAATAGACGTAGAGACAATGATCAAGGCCGCGCGTTATGACAACGACGCGGCCCAGATCCTTCCGGAATCTCGACGGAAGCGAAATTCTATTTTTAGAATCAAAAGTGTGCAGGTATTCTCCGAGGAACATAGCGGAAGATGGTTGTGGGACTGAAAAGCAGGCCACCACTCCCGCTTCCCACTTCACTAACCATCAGTGGAGTATATCCCACTCTCCCCCACTCTCCTATCTAGGGGGCTTGTGGATAACCTCGCACATGCAAAAACTGGCGCGCCACAGGCGCGCCGGAACGAGGTATGAAGCCGTTATGCTATCGCTTCGGTGAGGCGGGTAATGACGAAGTCGCGAGGGAGGCCGGCGAGGAACCATCCGGCCTTCAGCGCATCTTTTTCACAAATCCTTCAAACTCCTTCTTGTTTATACCGAGACCCTTACAGGCTTTCTTGAGGTCATCAGAATAGATAACTCTAGAATGCAAATCTTCGTCATAACAAAAGAGATAAAAAGGAGTCTCTTCGTTTTTCTTGAAGAAACGAAAACAAACAGCAGAACCACGACTACCTTTGTATGGATTAGCAGTAATCCCTTTCTCTACTGCTATCAATTGGACTGCTTTGAAGAAGTCCTTCAATTTTATTTTAGTAGGAACTGCCACGTTAGACCAGAGTTAAGCAAACGTTAAAGCATTTTCAACGCTTCTGTGTTCATATGAAGCGACTCCTCCTCCATCAAAATCAAGATTCACACGCCCTGAAAAAGATTCTGAATACTTTTTAGGATTGGTAGCTTCCTCCATATCCTTCGCAATATTTCTGGAGATTTCTGGCCATATTTTTTTTAGTGTTTCTCGATCTTCCTCATCAGACATCTCCTTGTCTATAAGATGTATCGGATTATTATATTGAGCAAGTACTTCTTCATAGGCTTGAACGAGGTTCTTTAGTTTTCCCTTTACTGCTTTTTCAGTAGCGGCGGTGCAAGAAACATCATAGGGGTAGCAAAAACCTCTCCAATTCCCGTCCTTGGATTGGTATATAACACCCACTATTGGAATTATCTTCTTCATATGCCTAATCATGTTCCCCCGTCCGTGGGACATTTCTCATGCCGATATCCTACATGTGGATAGCCAAATTTGCAATATATGATTATTGCACAGCCTCATTGAGGCGGGTAATGACGAAGTCGCGAGGGAGGCCGGCGAGGAACCATCCGGCCTTGGGGCCTGAATCGCGGTTGAGGAATATACGGTAGATAGCATGGAAGAGTTCTTTGGGCTGTATGGGAATTTCAGTCTTAAGCTCGTGCAAGCGCAGATGCAGTTCTTCACCCGTACGTTCTCCGGTCTGCAGATAGTCGGCGAGTACGGTTAGCGCTTTCTTTTGCACCTGCGAAAGTTCAACTTCTGGAGTCTCTTCTTGCAGTTCGTATTTAAATTCTTCCGGCGCGTACGTGGCAAGCCAGAACTTCGCGTACCGCGCGCGTTCTTCTAGCCTTTGTATCTCGTCTTCCGTCAGCTCTGCCCCCTTCGCTTTCCCCGCTTCCTTATGAAGTTCCAGATGCGGCATTTGCACGATGAATGCTACTTCGCGAAATCGCATCTGCCAGGGGGCAGTGAGCCCGGCGCGGTTCTTGGGGGGCTCACAGAGCGTATAGAGACGCGAATAGTCGTCGGCCTTTCCTTCGCGCACGCCAGTTCCGAGTTCGTCATACCAGTCATAGAGGCGCGGTACCGATTCTCCCGCAGGGTCTACATCAATCTGCTCTCGAATATCTTTCCCGATAAGCGCGAGGCGGAAGACCTGTGGCGGGAAGAGGTCGCACATATCCTTCGCACTGCTACCGCGGCCTTTTGACGAAGACATCTTCTTCCCGCCGACGAGGAAAAATTCGTACGGTATATCAAATGGTGGTTCATAATTAAACACTTTGCGAGCAATGTGATTGGCGACGTCTCGTGAACCTCCCTTCGTGGAATGGTCCTTCCCGCCGCCCTCAATATCCACCCCCTGTGCGACCCACTTTGCCGCCCAATCCACTTTCCAAAAGAGCTTCGCAGTGCCCTTCCATGGTGCGGTGCGCCCGGCGTGCCCGCAACTTACCGCATCGTCAGGATGCTTGTCACAGGTATAGCCAACCGTTTCGCCGTCAAAGTCGTACGCACGCGTCGTCATCATCTTCCCGCACTTCTCGCATACGACCGATACGGGGAGCCATGACCAGTCCTTTTCAGACCCCGAGACTTCTTTTAGGATTTTGCGGACATCGCTAGCGCGTTCAAGCGCCGTTTTAATAAGCGAATCCATCTTCCCCGACCGGTAAAGTTCGGTCGCACGATAATAGTTCGGAGAGAAACCGGCTTTTTTATGCACCTCTATAAATTCTGTACCGAAGTATTCTGCGTAGTTCGCGAAGCCCGGTTCGGGGCTCGGAACTGCGCAGAGAGGCTTCCCCAGATGTTCTCTGAATTTTCCCACGTCTAAATAATTCGGTATGGAGTCAAACGGGTCAAAATCGCCTATCTCAAAGCGGAATTCATTCGCGACACCTTGCTCCGCGAGCATTTCGGCGACAAGCCCGTGAATAGCGACGCCGCGCATACTGCCCACGTGCACGCGACCGGAGATCGTCTTTTCATCGCGAATAAGGAATGTCTTCCCATCGCGAGGAGTGCGCGTGTCTCGTATCTCGCTTGCTATGCGGTCAGCCCAGAGCATGGGCCTATCGTACCATTATATTTCTTAGGCCACCTTCTCTATCGTGTAGGTCTGCTTGCCGGTGGGGGTCTCAAAAGTGAAGACGTCGCCTTTCTTCTTCCCCATCAGGGCGGCGCCCAAGGGCGAGATATGCGACAGCTTCTTCACGCGCATATCGGCCTCTTCGCTCCCGACGATGGTGTACTCATGCACGTCAATGCTTCCCTCCCTCTTTATAGACACTTTGGAATTGAAGCCTACTTCGCTTTTTTTCTTATTGTCAGTGACAATCTTCGTATTCTTTACGAGCTCCTCTAGCTTCTTGATGCGCTCCTCGGTCGCGGCCTGGAGCTCTCGCGCCTCCTGGTACTCGGCATTCTCGGAGAGGTCGCCGAGCGAGCGGGCATACTCAAGGTTCTTGGCAATCTCGGTGCGGCGCACCGTCTTCAGGTGCTCCAGCTCTTTCACCATCTCGTCAAATTTTTCTTGCGAGACAACGCTTTCTTGTATATCACTCATATAGTTATAGTAGTGCAGGCATTGTACGTGCCCAGCACTAACTTGCAAGCCCAGCACCAAATCTGATTTGGTGCTGGGCGTGCCCCGCATTAAAGCGCAAGCTAATTTTGAGTGCTCGTTGCGGTCCCTCCTACATAAACAGAGTTTTGGGCATACAGAGAGCTGAAGAGTTCCTGCATCACATTGACTGCTTGCGAGCCCGAGCCCGCGGGTCCGCGTTCAAGGACGACGGCGAAGGCGTACTGCGGATTATCGTGGGGGAAGAACCCGATGACCCACGAATTGTCATACTGATTGCGCGTACCCGTCTGCGCGGTGCCGGTCTTCGCCGCGACCTTCACGTACGGGAAGTTGAGCGCACTCGCGAGTGCGGTTGTCACACCCTGCCGCATCCCCTCGCGCACCACCGCGAGCGCGTCAGCGCTCACGGGCACGGTTGTATACGTCGGCGCTTTATCCGCGAGCCCAGCACCAAAACTGTTTTGGTGCTGGGCGAGGAGCGTTGGGGTAAATAATTTCCCGCCGTTGGCGACTGCCGCAGTCGCCCTCGCCATCTGGAGCGGTGTCACCTGCACTGAATATTGGCCGATAGCGGTGAAATACGTGTCACCGAGGTACCACGGCTCGTTGAAGATTTCTTTCTTCCATTCGGGCGTCGGGATAAGCCCAGCGGCCTCACCGGGGAGGTCAACACCCGTCAGGCTCCCCATGCCGAACTGGCGATACCAATATTCAAGCCGAACAATGCCGAGACCCCTCTGATTCCCGAAACCGCCGCCAACCGTGTAGAAGAAGATGTCAGAGGACCAGGCAATCGCCTTCTTCACATCCACGGGGCCGAGCGCTTTCCATCCTTTATAGATGAACGATTCGCCGGGATGATACGGGTCAGGGACTTCAATAAATCCGGGGTCATCAATGACCGTGTTCGGCGTGATGAGGCCGTCGGTGAGCGCCCCAGAGGCGATAAGCGGCTTCACGATAGAACCGGGCGCGTAGACGCCCTGTACGGCGTGGTCAAGAAACGGGTGTCTCTCGCTTGTTGAATAATCAGCAATGATGTCCGACGGACCTCCCTGCGTCATGACATTCGGGTCGTAGCTCGGGTACGAGACGATGGCGCGCACCGCACCGCTAGAAACGTCCATAATGACGCCGGCGCCTGCGATAAAGCGCATATTGTCTACGATATCTTTAATGGCGTGCGCGAAGAGCCGTTCAAGCTCGGCGTCAAGCGAGAGCCGCAGTGTCGCTCCCGTCTCCGCCCTCACGATGGTGCCCTCGGAGCGGACACGACCGAGCGCGTCTGTCTCGGTAAGCAATTGGCCGTTCTTCCCGGCGAGGAGCGAGTCGTATTCGGCCTCCAGGCCGGCGAGACCGGTTTCCTTCTCGTCGTAATACACACCCTTCGCATCCTTCTTCGGACTGGACACATACCCGATAATCTGACCGAGAGAAGGAAGCGGATAATTGCGGCGTACCGTTCCATCCTCTCTCTGAACATTTTCAGCGAGAATAACTCCTTGGAAATCCGTGATGACGCCGCGTGGCGCGAAGAGTATCGTGGATTCAAGACTATTATGCGCGCTCCGGGCGGCGAATGCCTCCCCCTGCAGAATCTCTAAGTCCCATGCGCGCCCAACCAAAATGAGGAAGAGGAGCGAAAGAGCGCTGGCGAGCGACACGAATGTTCCGTGCGGAAGCGGCTTTTCAAGCCGTCCTTCAAAGCGCGCACGGTCGAAGGCTGGAGCATTTGACGCGTCAAGAAATATCTCGTCGGGAGCGATTTCCGGGTCCTTCCTCTTTCTGCGCCGCCACAGCATCACTTGATAATACTCGCCCCGTTAGAGATTAGAAAGTGCTTGAGATATTGTACACAAACGTCATATATCTCTAACGGGGCTCGCTGAAAGGCGGCCGCGCACGAAGGACGCCGCAACTGTTACTACGGCTCCGTAGAGCGTGTAGAGCGGGAATACACCCGCCTGCGGCGTGTAGTAGAGCGTGTCGGCGAAGAGTCCCACGGCGAGCGGCACCAGTGGTTCAAAAAACGAGGCGGCGACAGCGAGAAGAGCGGTACACAACCATGGGAAGAACACGGCCGAAATGAACGAGAGTATCGTGAGAGTTCCGCGCATCACCCCGTTAGAAATAGACCGCGATCGATAATAATTGTGAGTCATGTGCTAAATAATAGCGCGGCCGCGATTTCTAACGGGGTCATGGTGCCGAAGTGGCGCCCGCAGAAGGCGGGTCCGCCTTCGGCGGAAACGCCGTTATTCCCGTATCGCGTAATTCAACCCAGGAGATTGAAAAGAGATTGGAGGCGGGGGCGATGCGCAGGGTGACCGAGGGAGACGCAGGGTCACTGTCAACCCGCACCACCGCACCGATGGGCAACTTCCCGGGGCCGGGCACGAATACGACGTCACCCGCCGCAATGCCGGCAGAACGCGCCGCGGAGGCTCGGAGCACGCCCCCTCCCGCGCCTTCAATGATGAGCGGCAGACCCGCCTGCCCAACCCAGCCGTTGGTTGTCACGCCATGCGCTGAAAAGAGCGTTACTCGCGAGAAATCGCTAGAAACAGAGGAGACGATACCAAGCGGTGTGCCTCCCTCCCCAAACGCCTCCATGCCGAGAGCCACTCCCCGCTTCAGGCCGGCGGCGGCGACGAGCGTATCGTAGGGGCTCGCCGGAGGACGCGCAACGACGCCGGCCACGATGCCTTGAATATCCTCTCCGAGCTCTGCAAGGTCGTTTACTCGCTGAAGGAGTTCCTGATTCTTGAGGGAGAGAGCGGCATTCTCGTCCGTCAGCCTCTCGTTCTCTAGCGTGAGCGCCGTCGCATCGCCAAAACTGCTGAAAAACGCGTGACTCCTCTCTGCCAGCAAATCTGACGCGCGGAACACCGGCGCAAACGTATACCAAAAAAGATTCGGCGCGAGAAGACGAATGAGAAGCAGAAGTACCGCACCCGCGAGCGCGAGCACTCCCCACGATACGCTCGTGGAGGATAACAGCGCGTTACGCCTCGCTAAGAATGTCTTCTTCATCGACAAAGAAATCTTCGTAAGGCTCCGGGTCTTCGGTCACGATGCCCGCGCCACGCACGACCGCCGTCAAGGGATCGGGCGCGACCCGC
>Ga0209542_10017044_pt1 | contig 11963 bp, 21 predicted proteins | sample RifCSPhighO2_01_FD_184028 | JGI IMG/M metagenome (GOLD analysis project Ga0209542, IMG submission 184028) | Soil microbial communities from Rifle, Colorado - Rifle CSP2_plank highO2_0.1 (SPAdes) (version 2) | ecosystem: Environmental > Terrestrial > Deep subsurface > Rock core/Sediment ...
AGCCAAAAACCGTTAGGAACAAAAATGGGCAGCGGTAAGGGTAACCCCGAATTCTTCGTGGCTAAGGTCAAGCCCGGTACAATCATGTTCGAAATGGATGGCGTAGCGGAAGAGACCGCCCGTGAAGCCATGCGCTTGGCTGGCCACAAACTACCCGTAAAAACTCTGTTTAGCGTCAAGGAGGAACAATGAAAAATGCAAGCATTTTTCAGGAGTATGAAGCAAGAAGTATGAAGTATGGGATTTTTTCATTCTCCATTCTTCATTTCCCATTCTTCGCGACTGCAAGGAGCTTCCTGTGAAGATAGCTGATATTCGTAAAAAAAGTACACACGATCTAGCTCGTGAGAGCACTCAATTGCGTGATGAAATCGCCCAGATGCGCCGCCGGCTTTATAGTGGCGAAGTTACTAATGTTCGGGCCATCCGTAGCAAGCGCAAAGATCTGGCGCGGGTAATGACAGTCTTGGGCGAGCAGCTGAGCAAGGAGACCATCTGATGGCGCGTACATTAACCGGCCGGGTTTCTGGCGACAAAAACGACAAAACAATTGTCATTACTGTGGCTACCCGTAAAACACACCCCATTTATAAGAAGCAGTACACGCTTAACAAAAAATTCATGGCTCATGATGAAAATAACCAGGCCAAGATTGGAGATTTAGTAGCAATCCGCGAAACGCGTCCGCTATCTGCCCGCAAACACTTTGAGTTGGATAGAATTATCGAAAAGGCTCATGTCGGTTTTGTGGAGACGGACGCCACAGCCGACATCCCCGAAGAACAGACTACGGCGAAGAACGAAGAACGAAGAATGAAGAATGAAGACCCTAAGGAATTAGATAAGCCTAATCATGGGCAAGCTGTCCATACTCCATACTCCATTCTTCTGCGAACGGAGTTCGCAATATGATACAGCAAGAGTCACGCCTGATGGCCTGTGATAACAGCGGTGCCCGCCAGCTGCTTTGTATCCGCGTGCTTGGTGGTAGTGGCCGCCGTTATGCCCGCGTGGGGGATGTGATTGTAGCCAGTGTTAAAACAGCCAACCCAGCCGGAGCGCTTAAGCGCAAAAGCATTGTCAGGGCTGTAGTGGTTCGCACCCGTAATCCGGTTAAGCGCAAAGATGGCTCGACTATCAGATTTGATGATAACGCTGCCGTAGTATTGGCGGAAGATAACCGCACGCCGCGCGGCACCCGTATTTTTGGTCCGGTGCCACGCGAATTGCGTAAATATGGCTACGGGCGCATCATTTCACTAGCGCCGGAGGTACTATGAGCAAGCTAACAGCTAAGAGCTCTCAGCTAAGAGCTAGGAGAATTTACAAAGTTCGACTGAGAAAGGGCGATACAGTTATGATCCGCTCTGGCAAATACAAGGGCCACACAGGAAAAGTATTGCAAATCCACCCTACGCTCAATAAAGTGACCGTAGAGGGAATTAATATAGTCAAGAAGCATCAGAAGCCGACTCGTACAAAACCCCAAGGAGGCATCGTTGAAATGACCAAACCGATCTGGGTCAGCAAAGTCGGCCTGTTGGACAGCTCGGCCAAAAGACCCTCACGTATCGGCTACAAATTGAATAAAGATGGTTCTAAGACCCGTGTCTTGAAGTCTTCTGGGAAGGAAATCAAATGAAGATTACAGATTACAGATTACAGATTACAGGAACTTATCAGATTTCAGATATCAGACTAGCCAGTAGGTTTGTAGGTCTGTTTGTCCGTAATGTCTGCTTATCTGCCTCCGGGGGAGGCGTGTGATGGTTCAAGCAACTTCTGACAAATCGGCAGTCCGCTACACTCCACGCCTGAAGCGTCAGTATTTAGACAAATGGGTAAAAGAACTCCAAGCCGAGCTTAAACTAAATAATATCCACGAAGTCCCAAAGCTAGAAAAAATAGTCTTAAACGTCGGCCTAGGGCGTGCCAAGGATGATAAGCGGCTTTTAGAGGTCGCCGAGAATACATTATTGAAAATCACCGGCCAAAAACCGTTGCCGACGGCTGCCAAACAGTCAATCGCCAGCTTCAAACTGCGCGAAGGCAGCAAGATCGGGCTTAAGGTGACTTTACGTGATGCCGGGATGTACGACTTTGCCGATCGTTTCATCAACTTGGTTTTGCCGCGCCTGCGCGACTTTCATGGTGTTAAATCCAAGGCTTTTGATAGGCAGGGCAATTATTCCGTCGGCTTGGTTGACCAGTCGGTTTTTCCGGAGCTGACCTACGAAGATACAGCCACACCGCATGGCCTGCAGGTAATTTTTGCGATTAAGGCTAAAAATCCGCAGTATGCCCGGGCATTACTAGAGAAATTTGGCGTGCCCTTCGAAAAGGAGAACCAATAAATGCTACGCATTAAGCAATCAGGAATTAGCAATCAGGAATTAGTAATACTATTTTCTAGTTCCTATTTTCTAGTTTCTAAAGCGACTGGAAGGAGCGTCTAGTGGCTAAGAAATCAACGTTGGCGCGCAACGCCAAACGTCAAAAGATGATAGAAAAGTACGCTGCCAAGCGGGCCCAGCTTAAGGCTGCCGGAGATACTGAAGGTTTAGCGAAATTGCCCAAAAACAGTAGCCCGACACGATATAAGAACCGTTGCGCTGAAACCGGCCGTCCAAGAGGGTATATGCGCCAATTTGGCCTATCACGCATTGCTTTTCGTGAACACGCCAGCCGGGGAGAAATTCCCGGAGTAACTAAGAGCAGCTGGTAAGGAAATAAAATGACAAGTCATTTTAGGAGAATGAAGAACGAAGAACGGAGAAAGGCTTTTCAATTTCATACTTCATACTTCATACTTCATACTTCATACTTCGCGACCGAAGGGAGCTTCGTATGACTGATCCAATAGCTGATATGTTGAGCCGCATCCGTAATGCCATTGCCGTCAATAATAATGAGGTGTCATTGCCGCATTCCAGCGCCAAGGAAAATTTGGCGCGCATTTTAGCCCAGAACAGTTTTCTAAAAGAGGTCAAGACTGGCGACGCTGCCGGCCGCAAAGTTTTAACCCTGACCATAAATGACAAGGAAGCTTCAGCTAACATTACCGAGATTACTCGCCTCAGCCGTCCAGGCCGCCGGGAATATGTGAAAGCCAGGGACATGCCAAAGGTAAAACACGGCCGCGGCCTAGTAATTGTTTCCACCAGCCAAGGAGTAATGACCGGGGAAGATGCCAGAGCCAAAAAACTTGGCGGTGAACTAATTTGCGAGGTCTACTAGTCATGACTACGTCATTCCATATACCATTTACCCATTACCATTTACCATTCCGTAGACTGTTTACTGTTTACTGTTTACTGATTACTACGACCGGAGGTCGTCTGTGAGTCGGATAGGAAAATTGCCAATTGACGTGCCAAGCGGCGTGACAATCACTGTCAATAATGACAATATTATTGTCAACGGACCGAAAGGTTCGCTGAGCCAATTCGCTATGCCCGGCCTAAAGGTTTTGGCCAAAGATAACCAAGTGTTTGTCGAGCGTGAAAACGACGAGCGCTTTAACCGGGCCCGTCACGGCCTGTTGCGAACTCTAATCAATAACATGGTAATAGGGGTAAGCAACGGTTTTGAGCGTCAGCTAGAAATTAACGGAGTTGGTTACCGAGCAGCCCAAGCCGGTTCTGATTTGAAATTTAATCTTGGATTTTCTCATGAGGTGCTGTATAAAATACCGGTTGGCGTAACAGTTAGCATCGAACAGAACATTATTACTGTTAGCGGTATTGATAAGCAGCAGGTAGGCCAAGTGGCTGCCGAAATCCGCGCGCTCAAAAAGCCGGAACCGTACAAGGGTAAGGGCATTAAGTATGTAGAAGAACAAATTATCCGCAAAAGCGGTAAAAGCGCTAAGGAAGTCTAGTATGAGTCAACAGTCAACAGTTAATAGTCAACAGTCTTTCGGTCGAAGTCTATCGACTATCGACTATTTACTAAGGACTAAAATCCGGAGGATTTTCTGATGAATAGGTTAGCTCACAGGCAAGAATCATCTACGAGGCGCGCTCACCGGGTTCGCGCCAGGCTAAGTGGTACAAAAGAGCGGCCTCGGTTAACGGTGCATATCTCTAATATGCATGTTACGGCTCAGATTATCGATGACAATTCCGGTCAGACACTCGCTTATGCCTCGAGCGTAGGTAAAAAAGCTGACGGAAATATGTCGTCCAAAGCCTCATTAGTAGGCGAAGAAATCGCCAAAAAAGCCAAGCAGGCCAAAGTAAGCAGGGTCGTATTTGATAGAGGGCCTAAAAAATACCACGGGCGAATTAAGAGCCTGGCGGACGCGGCTCGCACCGGCGGATTGGAGTTCTAAACATGACTACGTCATTTCCGTTCACCATTCACCGTTCACCTTTCACCGTACTTTATCCATTATCCGTTTTCCGTGCTCAATGGTTAATGCCTGCCCTCCGTAACCTTGGTGAAGGAGGGGTCAATAGTAAATGTATTGCCTGCCCCGCACTAAATCCTGAGCGCAGTAGTCTGCAATCAGATTATGGAGCTTCAAGATTTAGTGCTGGGGTAGATGGTAAATGGCTAACGGTTAATGGAACGACTGAAAGGAGCTTCTGATGGCGGATGAAAACGTAGTTACTCAATCAGCAAAGACTGTGCCGCCACGGCCGAATCAACCAAGTCGACCTAGCGGGCAAGGCTATGGCCGTCGTCCAAGAGACGACCGAGGCCCTATGGAGCCGAAGGAGTTTGACGAGCGGGTAGTATTTGTTAATCGTGTGGCCCGCGTTGTTAAAGGCGGCCGTCGTTTCCGGTTCCAAGCACTGGTTATAGTCGGTGACCATAAAGGACGGGTTGGGGTTGGTGTCAGTAAGGGCGCTGATGTCACGGTCGCCGTCACAAAAGCTACCGAAGTTGCTAAAAAACAACTTATTAAACTGCCGATTTACAAGGGGACATTGACGCACGAAGTGGAGGCGAAAGTCAGCGGCGCCCGGATAATGATTCTGCCAGCCGCACCCGGAACTGGTCTGATTGCTGGTGGTGTTGTTCGTACAGTGCTGGAAGTCGCTGGCTATGAAAATGCTCTATCGAAATCACATGGCTCGTCTAACCGTCTAAATATGGCCTACGCCGCCCTCGATGCTCTCATGAGCATGGCTCCCGCCAGCCAGTGGATAACAACAAAGCAGAGAGCTGAGAGCAGGGAGCTAAGAGCAAAAAAGAAAATTGCAAAGAAGCTAACAGCTAAGGACTCTAAGCTATCAGCTAAGGCCGGAGGCCGTAAGTGAAATTTAATGAACTAATAGCGGCTAGACAAACCAGGCCTACACGCAAAGGGCGAGGTATTTCCGCCGGCCGAGGTAAGACCGCCGGCCGGGGTACTAAAGGCCAAGGTTCGCGCAAGAGCGGCGGTGTCCGCCCGGGTTTTGAAGGCGGCCAGATGCCCCTTTATATGCGCATACCGAAAATCCGCGGCTTCAAAAGTCACCGTCAAAAATGCGAATTGGTCTACACCGGACAACTTGATCAAATTAAAAAGGCCGCCATAGACACTGTCGCTCTATCTGATGCCGGTCTCATAAGTAGCCCACATAATTTCGTTAAACTCATCCTAAAAGGTGAAATAACCGGCAAAAAGCAAGTCAAACTTCAGGCCGCCAGCCGCTCAGCTATTGCAGCCGTTGAAAAAGCTGGGGGTAGTTTTGTCAATGTTGAACGCCACAAGCGCAGCGCCAAAAAAACGGATGATAAAATAAATATATGAGATTGGGTACATTCTTCGGGAAGGTAGCCCGAGCGTCGGATTCATTCCGCGCCCGGCGCGATAGGAAACCCCGAAGGGGTGTCTTATACGGCGGAGCCGCATGAACTGGGGAATAATCGTCAAATCACTTGGACATAGCGAGATGCGCAGGCGCATCTTGGCTGTTCTTGGCATGCTTTTAGTGTTTCGTTTACTGGCCCACATCCCTGTGCCATTGGGCGACCCGCAAACACTGAGACAAATATTGGAAAACCTTTATACCCAAACCGGCAATAACCAATTGCTCGGTTTTTTGAATGTCATATCCGGCGGTGCGCTGGCTAATTTTTCCGTCATGTTGGTCGGACTGGGCCCGTACATTAATGCCTCTATCATCATGCAGCTAATGACTAAAGCCATACCAAAATTTGAGGCGATGAATAAGGAAGGCGAGTTCGGCCGCAAAAAAATCAACCAATATACCCGCCTGCTGACCTTCCCTCTGGCTATAATCCAATCGATTGGCCTGATCTACCTTATCCGCGAGCAAGCCAGGAGCATCGGGGGTCTGGGCGATATTACGGCTAATACTTCGTCCGGTGAATGGTTACTAATGATTTCAGCCCTGACTGCTGGTTCAATGATATTGATGTGGCTTGGCGAACTAATCACCGAACGGTCTGTGGGCAATGGCATCTCCTTGCTTATAACGGTAGGCATCGTAGCTAGTTTGCCGGCCATATTGTCCCAACTGTGGCACAGCGCTGCGTGGAACACAACGATTGCCCAAAGTGACAAACTGCATCTGCTGGGTCGTGATTTTAGCAAGCATGGTTTGATAATTTTTGGTGCGATAGCGCTGTCTGCCATTTTTGTCACCTGGGCTGTTGTCAAGCTCAATGAGGCCTCACGTAAACTAACGGTAAATTATGCTAAACGGGTTCAGGGAAATCGTACTTACGGCGGCGTAACGACGACCCTACCCGTCAAGCTGATTACCGCCGGAGTTATCCCAATCATCTTCGCCGTGGCATTCTTGTCCGTACCTAGTTTTGCCGGCCAGCTTATAACCCACGGCCAAGGAGTCGCCTATTTAGCCCAAAGCGGCTGGGAAAGGTTTGGTGTCCTGCTTTCTGAGCTGTTCCAAAACCCCTCTGCTGCTTCTTTCGCTGCCGGCGGCTGGAAGCCCTGGATTTATCCCGCGACCTATTTCTTCTTGGTTTTCATTTTTACGTTTTTCTATACCAGCGTAACCTTTAACTCCAAAGAAATTGCCGAAAATCTGCAAAAACAAGGTGGCTTTTTAGCTAATATAAGATCTGGTAAGCAGACTGAAAAGTACTTAAGCAAGACAGTGAACCGGCTGACATTTTTCGGCGCAATTGCCCTTGGTCTGCTGGCTGTTTTGCCGATAGTGGCTTCAAGATGGATTGACCCGAATATTGCCCTTGGTATCGGCGGCACCAGTATTTTAATATTGGTCTCGGTATCTTTGGAAACTCTGCGCAAGGTTGAATCACGGGCGATGATGATTACCTATGACCAGTACGAACAACCCGAATATTTTTATGAACCTGGGCCGGCTGGAACAGCGGCGATGGGGGCCAGCCGACTACGGTTTATCCCAAGGCCGAGAATACGCAAAAAATAACTGTTTACAGAAGGTGTAAAATTTGCTAATATGTCCGAGTTATATTTATGGCTCGTGAAAAAGAGGTAATCGAACTCGTCGGCACAGTCGTTGAGGCTTTGCCGGGCACCCAGTTTCGAGTCGAGCTCGAAAACGGCCATATAATTATAGCTCACGTCGCCGGAAAGATGCGCAAGAACTATATTCGCCTCGTTCCGGGCGACCGCGTTAAGGTTGAATTGACACCTTACGATCTGACGAAGGGTCGGATAACCTACCGCGAAAACTAAATTAAGCAGTGTGTCACCACATAAGTGAGGATCCGTATGGAAATACGTGCAACGTCTAGAAAACTGAGTTCGAATGGCTTGAATCCCGTTAGAGCTAAGTATTTTATCAAAGATAAAATCTGCCGATTCGCTATCGGCAGCGAATCGGAGCTCTAACGGGATGAAAGTGCGTGCTAGCGTCAAAAAAATTAGCCCTGACGATAAGATAGTCCGTCGTAAAGGCCGGGTTTATGTTATTAACAAAAAAAAGCCCAAGCACAAGCAGAGGCAAGGCTAATGAGTAAAATGCTAAAGCATTTTAGAAGAATGAAGAACGAAGAATGGAGAATGAAAAAAACCCATACTTCATACTTCATAATTCATACTTCGCGACCGAAGGGAGCTTCTAGTGGCTAGATTGGCTGGAGTTAATATTCCGGATAATAAGCAGGTCCATGTAGCCCTAACTTACATTTATGGGATTGGTCCCAAAACTAGTAACGATATCATTAGCGACGCTAAAGTTGAGTCGACCGTAAGAGTCAAAGACCTGACTGACGCCGAAATCTCACGCTTGCAGGATATTATTACTAACAATTATGTCGTCGAGGGTGAGCTGCAAAGAGTCGCAACCGGTAATATCAAACGCCTAAAAGACATAAATGCCTATCGCGGTTTGCGCCATAAGGCTAATTTACCTGTTCGAGGCCAACGTACGCGAACCAATGCCCGTACCAAACGCGGCAAAAAAGTAACTGTCGGCGGTACAGCTAAGAAGGTAGCAGCCAAAACCTAATGACAATGAACAATGAGCAAAAAACAATGAGCAATTCTGAAGAGGCAATCGCAACAGTGCAAAAGCCAACTACCGAAGCGCCGACAACTGATGAGAAACCACGTAGGGGCAACTCCGACGACCGCGAAGCGGTGTCGGAGCCCCGACCGAAGCGTCGGGGAAAAGTGCGCCGCCATATTAGCCGTGGTCAAGTGCATGTTTTAGCGACCTTTAATAATACAATCGTAACTGTAACAGACGAAAAGGGGAACACTTTATCTACAGCCAGCGCTGGCAGTGCTGGTTTCCGAGGTTCTAAAAAAGGAACGGCCTATGCAGCTCAAGTTGCGGCCGAGAAGGCTGTCGAAATGGCGAAGACTTTTGGGCTATCTAAGGTCGAAGTCATCGTAAAAGGGGTTGGGCTAGGCCGCGAAGCGGCAATTAGGACCTTGGTAGCCCAGCGGATCAATGTTGACAACATTAAGGATGCGACAGGCATAGCACATGGTGGTGTCCGTCCAAGAAAGCCCAAAAGAAACTAACATGCAAACATGTAGTTATAAGTTGTTAGTTAATAGTTGTCAGTCAGTTAAAAGCCGGAGGCTTTTTCATGGCTAGAGACTTAGAATCAATAGTCAAGCGGTCACGTCGGGAGGGTTACGCCTTGCACCCCAAGGCTCACAAGGCCTTGGTTAAGCGTAGTACCCCGCCAGGCCAGGGAGCTAGCGATAGGCGACGAACAAAGGCCAGCCAATATGCTCTGCAGTTACGCGAAAAACAGAAAGTTAAGCGTCTTTATGGTCTGCTGGAACGCCAGTTTTCTAAATTAATGAGCGAAGCCACCCAATCCCGCGGCCAATCCGGCGCCACCTTGCTGCAATTTCTGGAAAGGCGCTTAGATAACGTTATTTACCGCGCTGGTTTTGCGGTGTCCCGCAGGGGCGCTCGTCAGCTGGTAAGTCATGGCCACTTTATGCTTAATGGCCGCCGTATAGATATTCCATCTATTCGAGTAGGCATTGGCGATGAGATTGTCTTGCGAGATCACGGCAAAAATAGCGAATATTTCAAACAGATAGATGAGCTGAGTCCAGCCCCGGCGGCAACCCCGGCTTGGGTAAAAGTCGACCGTAAGAAGTTTCAAGTTAAAGTAACCGGTCTGCCGACGCGTGATGACGCGGAACCGGATATTAAAGATCAACTAATCGTCGAGTATTACTCACGCTAAGGATGCGACGAGAAAGGTTAATAATATGAGTAAATTAATCCACGCCCCGACGTTAGCCAAAGTTACTGACCATAGCCCAACCAGCGCTACATTTACGATTGAACCGCTGCACACCGGCTACGGTATGACTCTGGGCAACAGTTTGCGACGTGTACTGCTTTCAAGTATTTCCGGGGCAGCTGTCACAGGATTTAGCATTGAGGGCGTCAGCCACGAGTTCACTACTATCCCCGGGGTTAAAGAGGATGTTGTAGCAATTATGCTGAATCTCAAGGGTATCCGTTTTAAAGTCTTTAGCGACGAGCCGCAAACAATCCGTTTGAGCAAGAAAGCTAAAGGCCTTGTCAAAGCCAAAGACTTAAAACTTAACGCCGATGTCGAAGTCGTAAATCCTGACCACATCATCTGCACGATTGATGACGCGAAAGGCTCAATCGAGGCTGAACTGCTAGTCGAAACCGGACGCGGTTACCGAGCCCTGGAAGAACAAGCAATAAGTAAAAAATCAACTGATATGATAATGCTTGACGCGCTGTTCACGCCAGTGCTGCGCGTCCGTTACAAAGTCGAAAATACTCGTGTTGGCCAGATGACTGACCTCGACAAACTCTTGATCACGGTCGAAACGGATGGTTCTATCACGCCGCGTGAAGCTTTTGAAGAGGCCGCGGCAATTTTAATTAACCAATATACTGCTTTGGCCGGCCAGACCAGAGTCGAAACCGGCGCCAGCTTGGCGGGTGGTGAACAGCCAGCCGAAGCGGCCGATGAGGTTGAAGAACCAGCCGAGCTAATGACTTCTATTGAGGATTTGAATCTCAGCGCCCGCACCACGAATGCCTTGATCAATAATGACATACAAACGATCAAGGATCTTCTGAGCCTTAACGAAGCTGAATTGCGCGACTTAAAAGGCTTTGGCAACAAAGCCTTAGACGAAGTTAAAGAAAAAATGGCCGAGTTGGAACTCTAGTCATGACTACGTCATTCCAGCCAAGAGTCCTTAGCCAAGAGTCCTTAGCCGCTGCATTCCAGCTCTCAGCTCTCGGCTTTCAGCTATCAGCTATGACGATCGGAGATCGTCATGCATAGGCACGGCTATAAAGGTACAAAATTCGGCAGGGAACGCGACCAACGCCGCGCCCTGTTGAAGTCACTCGCGGATTCATTGGTTTTGCAAGAATCGATCGAAACAACATTGCCAAAAGCCAAAGAAGTGGCAAGGTATACTGAGAAGCTAATATCCAAGGCCAAAAAGAGCGATTTGTACAACCGCCGCAATGTTATCAGCGGCCTTTTTACTAGGGAAGCCGCTCATAAATTAGTGGACGAGATCGCACCAAAACTCGCGAGCCGCAGCAGCGGTTATTTCCGGGTTGTACGCACAACTGCCCGCCGCGGGGACGGCGCGCAACTGGCAAAAGTCAGTTTCATCGATGATCTTACTAAGAAAGTTGAGACGAAGTCGAAATCTGCCTCTGGCGGACCCGAAACTAGGGCTAAAAAGATTGGAAAAACCGACGAGAAGAGCGAGTCGAAAATTACTATCAAACCGACCAAAACAGCCCGTGATGACAAGCAAAGGATTAGCTCTAAAACCGAAGCAACTCAGACCGCCCGACGTACCGGCAGGAGAGGCAACAGATAATGACTACGTCATTACAGCCTAGAGTCCCTAGCCTAGAGTTCTTAGCTGCTGCAGATTTGCTCTCAGCTCTTAGCTCTCAGCTCTTAGCTAAAGCGACTGAAAGGAGCGATTGTGAGGACTTATAGCGCTAAACCAGCTGATGTAACGCGTGTCTGGCACGTCCTGGACGCCTCAAAGACTCCTTTGGGGCGATTATCTACCGGAGCTGCGCGATTGTTAATCGGAAAAGATAAACCAAGCTTCACTAACCATATAGATGTCGGCGATTATGTGATAGTTATTAATGCCGGCAATTTAGTAGTTACAGGAAATAAATCTGCAGACAAGCTCTATTACCGTCACAGTGGTTTTCCCGGCGGCCTATACAAACGCACACTTAATGAATCGAACCCGGTCAAAGTAATCGAGCACTCCATACGTGGCATGTTGCCTGACAACAAACTACGAAAGGACCGATTATCCCGCCTAAAAATATTTGAAGGTGCAGAGCATAGCCATAAAGGGCAAAACCCACTAGTATTTGAGATTAAACGAAAAGGAAGCAAATAAAATGCTAAAGCATTCTAGAAGAATGAAGAAAGAAGAAGGAAGAATGGAGAAATCCCATACTGCATACTTCATAATTCATACTTCGCGACTGAAAGGAGCTTTTAATGGCTGACAACTATTTTTACGCCCTTGGCCGGCGCAA
>Ga0209542_10017049_pt1 | contig 11961 bp, 14 predicted proteins | sample RifCSPhighO2_01_FD_184028 | JGI IMG/M metagenome (GOLD analysis project Ga0209542, IMG submission 184028) | Soil microbial communities from Rifle, Colorado - Rifle CSP2_plank highO2_0.1 (SPAdes) (version 2) | ecosystem: Environmental > Terrestrial > Deep subsurface > Rock core/Sediment ...
CCCATCCGCCGATAAAAGCCGAGCTCACGATAGCAGGCGGCTACAACAAAGCACTGCACGGAACAGAAGCATGACGCGGGGAAAATTCATCGTTTTTGAAGGCGGCGAAGGGGCGGGCAAAAGTGTGCTGATCGAGCGGCTGAAGAGTGAGTTGCCGGACATTGTGTATACGCAAGACCCGGGCGGGACGCCGCTTGGCTTGCACGTGCGAAATTTCCTCATGTCGGACAAATCGGCGTACATTGACGCACGCGCGGAGCTCCTCCTTTTTCTTGCGGCACGCACCGAACTCATCGCCAAAGTCATCGCGCCTGCGCTTGCGAGCGGCAAGCACGTCATCTCCAATCGTTTTTCACTTTCCTCGATCGCATACCAGGTCTATGGGCGCGAACGTCCCGAACTGCTTTCTTTCGTGCAAGACATCACCAAAGTGATACACGGTGATTGCATACCGGACGCCACCATTCTTCTGGATGTGACACCTGAAGTGGGTATAGAGCGCGTTCGCTCCCGCACCGAGGAAGCCACGCGCTTCGACAACGAAGACATCGCCTTCCATGCGCGTGTGCGCGAGGGCTTTAAAAAACACGCAGGCGAATACGGCAAACCATTCGTCATCGACTCCGACAAGCCCTTGGAGGAGGTCTGGACGAATGTGCTTGCCACTGTACAATCGGTGATATGAATGACTACGGATTCGTGAAGAAACAGGATCCGGAAGTCTACGCAACGCTTGAAGGAGAAGAACATCGCGAGTCGGAAGGTCTGGAATTGATACCGTCGGAAAATTACGTCTCCAAGGCCGTTCGCGAAGCGAACGGCTCCGTCTTTACCAACAAATACTCGGAAGGCTATCCCGGCAAACGCTACTACGGCGGCCAGACCTATACCGATCAGGTGGAAAACATCGCCATCGAGCGCGCGAAACGGCTCTTCGACGCGAAATACGCGAACGTGCAGACCCTCGGAGGTGCGAACGCCAACATCGCGATGTATTTTGCTCTCCTCGAGCCGGGCGACACCGTCCTTGGCATGGACCTCTCACACGGCGGCCACCTTACGCACGGCCACCCCGTTACCTATCTCACCAAGATATTTAAGTTCGTCCGCTACAAGATGAAAGACCCCGACACGGGTGAGATAGATTACGACGAGATGCGCGAGGTCGCCAAAAAAGAGAGGCCGAAGATCGTGCTGGCCGGCTTTTCGGCCTATCCGCGTGAACTAAATTACGCAAAATTCGTCGAGATAGCGCGCGAAGTGGGAGCGTATGCCGTGATGGACATTGCCCACATCGCGGGGCTCATCGCCGGCAAAGCCGTACAAAGCCCATTCGACGCCGGCTTCGATGTCATGACCTCGACGACCCACAAGACGTTGCGCGGCCCACGCGGCGGTCTCATCCTCACGCGCGAGAACGACGAGGTCGGCAAAAAGATCGATAAAATGGTCTTCCCCGGCTTGCAGGGCGGCCCGCACATGAACAACATCGCCGCGAAGGCGGTCGCCTTCGGCGAGGCGCTTTCCCCCTCGTTCAAGACGTATGCGGCGCAAATACTGAAAAATGCGAAGGCAATGGAAAAAGTATTCAAAGACTCCGGTATTCGTCTGCTTACGGGCGGCACGAGCAATCACCTTCTGCTCGCCGACGTATTCGGCTCACTCGGGATACCTGGACAGGAAGCCGAGACACTGCTCGATCGCGTCGGCATAACGCTCAACAAGAACTCCATTGCGGATGACACAAGGAAGCCCATGGACCCTTCCGGCATTCGTTTTGGCACGCCTGCGATAACGACGCGCGGATTCGGAGAAGCTGAATGTACGAAGGTTGCGCAGCTCATGGTGGACGCTATGAAAAATAAAGATGACGAAAAGAAGCTTTCCGGCATCCGCGAAGAGATCCGCGCGCTTTGTAAAAAGTTTCCCATTCCCGAATCGTTTGTTTAAAGGGAAATAAGGGGGTATAAGGGAACGTATGTTCGGTCTTGAATTGACGACGCTCGTGCAATTTCTCGGGTACCCGGGGCTTGCGACCGTTATCTTCCTTGAGTCGGGGGTTTTCTTCGGATTCTTTCTACCGGGCGCGAGCCTACTTTTTGTGGCAGGCATGCTCGCGTCGCTCGGCATAATGAACATCTGGATACTGCTGCCGCTTCTCCTTCTTGCGGCGATACTCGGCGACAACGTCGGCTACTGGTTCGGGACGTGGATCGGGAAAGCTATTTATACGCGTCCTGATTCGCGTTTTTTCAAGCAGAGCCACGTGAAAATAGCGCACGACTTTTTTGAAAAGTACGGCAAGGCGTCGGTCCTCTTAGCGCGCTTCGTGCCGATAGCACGCACCTTCGTGCCCATTCTCGCTGGCGTCGGCGCTATGGACTACCGCGTGTTCATTTTCTACAACGTCGTCGGGGCCGTCATTTGGGCGGGAGGATTTACGCTGCTTGGATTCTTTATCGGCCAGTACATACCCGACGCTGAAAATTACATCACGCCCATCATTCTCCTCATCATTGCGCTCACCGCAATTCCCGTGTTTATGGCATCGTGGAAAGCGTGGAAAGAACAGATGAAACAAATGTAAGTATGCCCGAAATGAAGTGCCCCCGCGCTGCCATTTTTGATCTCGACAATACGCTTGCCGAGAGTTTTACGCCGCTCTCCGTAGAAACGGCGCGCGGACTTTCCCGACTTCTGGGGACCCTGCCGCTCGCCATCATGTCGGGCGCCTCGTTCGAGCGTATGCAACGCTACGTTCTCCCAACACTCCCTTCGGAAACGAAGCTCGGCAGGCTCTATCTCTTTCCCGACACGTGTGCGCGCTGCTTCGTATGGAACGATCGGGGCTGGGTGGAAACGTACAACAGCACTTTTACGAGTGAACAATATGACAGGGCGATCCGCGCCCTCGCGGACGGTATGGAAAAGACCGGTATCGTTAAAGATGCGCCGGAGTGGGGCGACCGCATACTCGCGCGGGATTCACAGATCACCTTTGCAGGACTTGGCGTCGACGCGCCCGCTGACAAAAAAGTAGTATGGGATCCTGACCGAGTAAAACGGACGGAACTGAAGGCGTTTCTCGATCCGCTTCTTCCAGACCTTGATATCAGGATATCTTCGCGCACGGCGATCGACATCACCAAACGGGGTGTCGACAAAGCTTCCGGCGTCCGCTGGCTAGCAGAGAAACTAGGATTAGAACCCCGCGAAATGCTTTTTGTCGGCGACGACCTGAAAGACGGTGGCAACGACGCGATGGTCGTCCCGACCGGGATACGCACGCGCCAGGTATCGGGGCCATCGGAAACGGCGGAAGTGATCGAGGAGCTGATCCGGGCGTGCAACGTCTAGATCAGCCGAAGGTGAATGTGTACGCCTCCAAGCCGGCACCTTCTATCGTTATTTCAAGTATGTGCGGAGCGTACTCATCCCCTTCAATGAGTTTGTATAGGCGCTCCTCGCCAACGATTGCATATCCATTTTCATTGACATCGCTTCCCCGTTCGTCCCCAAGGGGCTTCCCCCCGTCACGCGTAATTTTGAGCCGCACGGGCTTCCCGCTACTCGCGACGAAATACACATCTTTGGCGCTGTAGTAAAAGCGAATTCCAGCCGCACTCTCGGTGCGCGCGAATTCTGGCTGCAGGTCCCAGCGGCCGACGAGATAGAGCGTATTTTGATAGATGCGCTCCGGCTCGGGGAATGTCTGTACACCCGCCTTAAATTTCGTGCCGTTGCCTAGGTATTCGTTGCGATCGGAACCGAAATATACTTCGGGGCTCTGTACGCGGCTGAAATCGATATCCGGCGCCTCGGCGAGTGGGACGTCGGTTCCCGCTTCGAGTGTTGTGCCCAAGCGCCGCGCTCGCTCCCTAAGCGCGGCTTGTATCGCTGCTTCGGCCTCTTCGTAAGCGCCCTCTCCCGCGTGATCGTAGACGATAAAGCCGTCAATATCGATAAGATATTTACGCGGCCAAAATTGATTGCCGAACGCGTTCCACGTCTTGTATTCGTTGTCGAGAATTATCGGATAGCGTAGCCCGAAATTCGCCGCAGCCTTCTCGACATTTGCTTTTACCTTCTCAAAAGCGAACTCCGGCGTGTGTACGCCGATTATCTCGAGCCCTTGGTCCTCGTACTTTTCGTACCATATCTTCAAGTATGGCAGCGTGCGCTGGCAATTGATACAACTGTACGTCCAAATGTCGACGAGCACGACCTTTTTGCCCTTGAATTCCCCGATGGTGATGGGCTTGCCTCCGGTATTAATGTAGCCGTCGGGCGCCACCAGCTCCGCCGTTTTCGGATAGAGCAACGCCTTTGCTTCCGGACTCAATTGCATTTCAGATGTGGTAGTGCTAATAACGTTCGTACTTCCACCTTCGGGACCTCCGAGTAGGCGCAGTTCAAGACGAGTCGCGTCAAACCCTCTTTCGAGCAGCCACGATTCGACGCGCTTTTCCACCCCGCTGACGATCAAGAGCCCGACCACAAGAAAAAGAACGCCGAGAGCGCGCCGGAACCATCCGCCCGGCTCGATGGTGATCCCAAGACGATCGACCAGTTTTTGGCCGGCAAGCGCGATGATAAGAAGAAAGCCCGAGAGACCGACAGCGTATGCGAGAAGATCGAGAAGGCCCATGAAAAAGCTGGCGGGCAAAACGGTGGCGAGAACGACGAAATACGTCGGCGAACAACTCGCAAACACGGGTCCGAGCGCAGCGCCCATTATGATGTCGCCCCATAGAGACCCGCGTTGATAGCCGCTCGCGAGCAGTTGATTAGACGAACGGTTGAGCGTATTGACGAACGGCAGCGAATTCCAGAGCCGCGGGAAGAGCATGCTCGCCCCAAAGAGCATGAGAACGCCGCCAGATATCCACTGCCAAACTTCTTGGGGGATATTGATGAGCGCAGTCGATGCTTTAAGAAGCAGCGTGAAGAGAATGACCGAGGCGCCGAGCGAGATACAGATGGTGTATGCACGTTTACGACTCCCCGTGGTTACCGAGCCACCGACAATGACGGGCAAAAGCGGCAACACGCACGGCGCGAGGACGGTGAGAATGCCTGCGATGAATGAGATGCCGAGGAGTATCACAGTGCAATTGTACACGCCATTACAGATGGGTGTGTATAGACACCGTTGCTGTGCGTAGAGAACAGTGGTATATCTGCCGACGGTGAACGCACTGAGCGTCGCCCATGAACAAGGGAGAGTATAATGCGTAGGTTTAGACAAGGATCTCACTCCCGCACGGGTCACCGGACGCCTGCCGGAAGAGCGCGTGATGCCCGTCGGGAATTCATCGACGTGCTGCGAACGTTGCGTGGGAAGGCTGTGAGACCGGAGCAGATCAGAGATTCCCTGTTGTCGGTGCTCTCGACAGCCGAGTTCGCACGGAACTATGGCACGCTGAGCTCGACGGGCCACCGGAATCTGCTGGAGCGAAGCCCTGCAACATATGACGCTGTCGAAACCTGCGTTCTTGCCGAGCTCGGCAAGGGCTCGCGACCGACCGAGATCCTGGGCAGCCTGCGCGGGATCGCTCACAAATTCGGCGTGCCGATCTAAGGCACGAGGCGCGCGTTTGCGAGGCCGCTTACGGGGAGCGGCCTTCTTTTTTTGGCTGGTATACTTTATCGATGAAATTGCGGGAACGTGTCGCGCCACTCATCAGGGGAGACGTCGTCGACGATGGCGAGACGCTCACGAAATACAGCCGCGACACGAGCATTTTCGAGCGGCGTCCGACGGTCGTCGTGTTTCCTAAAGACAAAGACGATGTCGCAGCAGTCGTGAAATTCGTGGCAGAAGCGAAGGCGAAGGGAGAAAACGTGAGCCTCGCCCCGCGCTCGGCCGGCACCGACATGACGGGCGGGCCACTTACCGATTCGATCGCGCTCGTTTTTACCAAATACATGAATCACATCGGTGAGATCGGCGAGAGCTGGGCCGAGACGGAGCCGGGCGTGTACTATCGCGATTTCGAAAAAGCGACACTTGCCAAAAATGGCAGGCTCCTCCCGTCCTACCCCGCCTCGCGCGAGCTGTGCGCGCTCGGCGGCATGATAGGCAACAATTCCGGCGGCGAGCTCACGCTCCTCTACGGCCAGACACGCCGCTATGTGCGCGCGCTCGACGTGGTACTTTCGGATGGATCCGTGGCCACGTTTAGGCCACTACGCGAAGACGAGCTTAAAGAAAAAGAAGGTCTTCACACCTTTGAGGGCGAGATATATCGAAACGTCCGAGCACTTGTCGACGAGAACGCAAAGGAGATAGCGGCAGCGAGGCCAGACGTTTCAAAGAATTCGGCAGGCTACGCGCTCTGGAATGTACGCGACAGCGAACGGGAGACGTTTGACCTTACGCAGCTAATTAGCGGCTCGCAAGGTACGCTTGCTATCGTCACCAAAGCCACGCTTGGGCTTGTACGACCGAAGCCTGACAAAGCGATGCTCGTCGTTTTTCTCAAGGATATCGCGATACTCCCTGAGATCGTGCGGCGCGTGCTTGAGCTGAAGCCGGAATCTTTTGAGAGCTACGACGACCAAACCTTCCGACTCGCAGTACGCTTTTTGCCACAGGTCGTGCGACACTTCGGTGTTATTGAGATGATAAAACTCGCATTCGCGTTTATTCCGGAGATGTTCATGGTGGTATCGGGGGGCGTGCCCAAACTCGTCCTCATGGCGGAATTTGCGGAGGACACGGAGGATGCGGCGCGCGGGAAAGCGCGCGCCGCCCGCGCACTCCTTCACGACCTGCCCGTCGGCACGAAGATAGCGGCGAGCAAGACAGCCGCCGCAAAGTATTGGACCATCCGGCGCGAGAGTTTCTCACTTCTGCGAAAGAATCTGCGCGGCCTGTACGCCGCGCCATTCATTGACGACTTGGTCGTGCATCCGGCTGATTATCCGGAATTCCTACCCGAGCTGGAAAGCATTCTCGAAAAGCGCGATCTTATCTATACGATAGCAGGTCATATTGGCGACGCAGATTTCCACATCATTCCCCTCATGGATCTGGGTAGAAAAGACGCGCGCGCGACGATCATGGAGCTCGAGAGAGAAGTGTACGAGCTCGTCGCCAAATTCCACGGCTCCATCACGGGCGAGCACAACGACGGCATCGTCCGTACCCCGTACCTTCCCCTTATGTACGGTGAGAAGGTGTGTGCGCTTTTCGCAGAGATAAAAACAATATTCGACCCGCAGAATATTTTGAATCCTGGAAAAAAAGTCGGGGGTACGCTGGACGATATAAAGCGGAGCATGATACAGCACTCATGACAGGGCAAAATTCAAAATTCAAAACTCAAAATTGCAATTCGAAACTGAAAAGTTTAATGTTTTTTAGTTGCAGTTCTGCCTTTTGCCTTTTGACTTTTAACTTTGCCTCTGCTCACGAAGTCTACGTTCTTTCCCCCGAAACTATCGCGCAGGCGATGACCATGCCGCCGCTCCAGGTCTTCGACATCATCTACAACAACACTGGCAGATTCTTTTTCTGGGGCTTTATCGTCATCTGGGCGATATTCACCGTGCTTAGCATCTCCGTGTCGAAAGGTGTCGAACGATTCCTCGACCCGAAGCTCTCGCGTCTAAAACCCTACGCCCCGCTCGTGGCGCGCACCGCACTCGGGCTCGGGCTCATATCCTCTGCGTTGCACGGCGCACTCTTTGGCCCAGAACTCCCGCTTGCGTTCGTTCCCTTTTCGGAGACCATTCTCTCCGTCGCACTCGCCCTTATCGGCCTTTCCCTACTTCTCGATCGCGGCACTGTGTACGCAATCCTTGCATTTTTCCTGCTCTACCTTACCGCTTTTGCACTGAAAGGTCCGTATATGCTCATGTACACCGAGTATCTCGGCCTCGCATCGCTCTCCCTCGCGGCATCGCGTGGACGCGTTCCCTATGTACAGAGCGTCGTCTCATGGATCCGCGTCCATGCCTATATGATATTCCGCGTGACGTTTGGCTTCGCGCTCATTGCCGCTTCCACGTATGCAAAATTCATCCACGCCGAGCTCGCGTTACAGACCGTCATACAGTATCGCCTGACCGACTACTTCCCCTTCTCGCCGGAATTTATCGTACTTGGCGCTTTTGCCATCGAGCTTTTGGCCGGCCTTTTCATTGCCCTCGGCATCGAGGTGCGCTTCGCTTCGCTCTTCCTTCTCTTTTGGCTCACGCTTTCGCAACTCTACTTCCGCGAGGCCGTGTGGCCGCACATTGTCCTATTCGGCAGCGCAGCAGCCCTCTTTATGCATGGCTATGACAAATACACCCTGCAGTGGGGTCTTATGAAAATGCGCGATCCGCACGCGCGTGAGCCGGTATTGTGATAGAGGTTAGCCACTAGCCAATAGCGACTAGAGGCTCCCAAATGCAATGTGTTTCGTATTGACCTATACCCTAGTGGCTAGTGGCTCGATTGCGCTGGAACAGCATGAGGATGATGAGGAAGGCGAAGAGCGTCACGCCCATCATTGGGTACGTGATGTAGCCGAACTCGAGGAAAAATATCTGCGCGCAGCTCACGCCCTCCGAGGGGCACGGTATCGAACCGAGAGGAAGCATTTGTAGGGCATGGTGATAGAGCGCGATGCCGAGGCCGACGATGGAGAGAGCTATGGAGTAGTCGACGATACTGCGATCGCGTTTCCATACTGCAAGCGCAAAGAGGATGACCTGCGGATAGAGGAAAATGCGCTGCCACCAGCAGAGTGAGCAGGGCGGCAGGCCGAACAATTGTTCGTGTATCAGCGTCATCGCAAGCGCGCCGGTCGCGACAATAAGCGCGAGCCAGATCCCCCATGTGGCGATGAATGCAGCGTTGCTCTCAAGATCCGGAACGCGTTTGCGCAAGAGAAAGAGCGCGAGGAGCGCAACACTCGCTATCTGCAAGGCGATAGTCCCGACGCCAAGCCAGAAGTTTACGGTCTCAATTGGCATAGTTAGTAGTGAGTAGAAAATAGTTAGTAGTGAACACGTTTTCTATCTGCAACTACAGACTACGTACTACTAACTACTTACTGGGGCAACGTGCACTGCGTTTTATCCGCCAGTTCCTGAAGTGTGCGCTCGCCGGTAAGTACGCTGCCGTCGGCAAATATCCACGTTGGGTAGCTCTTTATTTCCTTGTCGATGCATATTTGCGTCTGGGTCTTGCCGTCCGGCAAAGAACACTCTACGTATGGAAGTGACTTGGAGGCGCTGCCGAAAAGCGCTTTCTGCCGCTGGCAGTGCGGGCACCAGAACGCGCCGTAAAACGTTGCCCCCTTTTCACCAAGGCACTGCGCGAAAGGCTCCAAATTGCTGGGACCAGGCTTCACGAAGAGCGCGAGGCCGATACCTGCAACTACTAATGCGAGTACAACCACCCAGAATATCATCGCGCCTTTTTTCATGACAAAAGTATACCTTATGAGATAGTGTGTTCAAAATGGCTTTATGGTGCATTCTGTCATATTCATTCCCGGCTTGGGCAATAGGAAGGCTGGCATAATGCTCCTAACGAAACACTGGAAACGGTACGGTTTCGAGCCTATCGTGCACAGCGTCGGCTGGAACAGTGAGCCGTGGCAGCCAAAAGAAAAGCGCTTGGTAGAACTCATAGGCAGTCTCTCGGCCGCCGGAAATCGCGTTTCGATAGTCGGCATAAGCGCGGGAGCAAGCGCGGCAATGAACGCTTTCGCGCTGCGCAAAGAAATAATTCATCGCGCGATCTCTCTGTGTGGATGTATCAGTGTGCGCGACGCGAAAACAAAAGCCGGACTGGAAAGTCGTGCGTTCCGTGAATCGCTCACGGCTTTTGAAACGCAAGAGCGCAACCTCTCGAGTGCCGACCGACAAAGAATCCTCACACTCTATCCTCGGTTTGGTGACGGTCGCATCGAGCGCGACGACTCGCTATTGGAAGGCTCTCGCCACGTAGAAATCCCCTGCGGCGGACACGCACTTTCCATCGGCCTCACACTCACTATTTTTTCTCAACCCTTAATTTTATTATTGAGGCAATAATGCGTGTTTGACAAGCGTCGCGAGCAGGAACACTATCATTTGGGACTAAGTTCCACCAAGCGCAAGTTGCTCATCCGAGCGAATCGCTTGCACACATAGAAAGGGCTTTTCGAATGTTCGGGAAACGCAAGACGACCCTCGCCGATGTCGAATCTCTCATTGCCAAAGGCGTTACGCCCGATGAAGCCGGGCGGCAATTCCATCAACTCACCGCCGGGCAGTACTACGACCGGCTCGGTGCGGCGGAATGCGCGTTGGCACGCCGATATGGCGCAACGCTCACTGATGTCGATAACATCAAGACCTTCTACGAAGCCGTGCGACCGACTGTTGTCGACAACATGGCTCTGCTTCGGCTGATGTACACGACAAATGAAGTCGTCAAGGGCTTCGTCGAGGCAGGCGGCATCAAGGACGCAGCAAGTGCAATCGGCGCACGGCGAATGCTCAGCGAGCATATGCTGTTCGGCGGTCCGACTGAAGATAAAATCATCACGACCGCATTGCCGCACCTTCAGGGCGATGAACTCATCGCTTTCGCCGCGCTACTGAGTCCGAAGGGACTCATGTTCCTCAGTGTCGCGCTGGGGTATCAGCCGTCGGCGACATTTGAGACGTTGGTGTATGACTATCGTGTCACGGAAGCCGCACGCCAAGAGGAAGAAGAGCGTCAGCGACGTGCTAGCGGGTTCTAGATCTCAATCGATCCCATCGTTATCAGCATTCAATTGACGACGGCGCCTGCCTGCAGGCGCCGTTATTCTTTACACGACATACACTTGCAGCCGACGGGTTTGATGAATTCGTCGAAATATTCTTCGCCGTAGTCCATCGTTATCTCCTCCCCTGCTTCGATAGTGCGCAGCGCGTACACGTTGATGTGGTCGTCTTCTATTTCCGCCTCCGCGTTGGGCTCGCAGGCATGGTTGATATAGCCCGCGATGTTGTGTGGCGTTACACCGTTGATGGTCCAGTTGTCATCCAGTTCAAAAAGGTATCGGGACGGATGCTTGTCAGCAACAGCCGTCGTAATCCGCTCACCGGTATATTCAGCAATGAAGGCGCTTTTTCGTATGGGCAAAGCGGCAAAGAGACCGCGCCCGACTGCGGGGCTAGATCGCCGAATAACAACAGACGTCTGCATTGCCGTATCCATAGAGGAACGACTATACCGTATACTCTATTGATGGAGCAAATCACGCCGTATCTTCCTACTATCGGTTGGATACTCGCGCTCGCTGCGCTCGCACTCACGGTAGTCGTAGGCATTATTCTCGCCTTCCACTCTATCCGCTACGCGATGAACACGGCGGTAACGACGCTCGCGCTCGGCGTCTATATCGGCGTTTCGAGCGTGCTTCTGCTCATGCTTTTTGGCGGACTCGTCGCATTCACCTCGGCACTATGAACTTTGAGAAGCTGCAAGCATTCAAGGTCGACAGTACCGAAAACGTCGTGCTGAAATTCCGTAAACACTGGTGGATACTCTTACGTGATGTCATTGGCACTATTTTTGCAGGAATCTTCGTGGCAGGTGTCGGCGTCACGCTGGTCGGGATTACAGCCACAACCGATTTCCGCATAGTCGCCGGCGTCTACTTCGGCGTCGTGCTGTGGCTCGTCATTGTGTGGCTCGCCGTTGCCGTCATCTGGACGAACTATTATTTGGACCTCTGGCTTATCACCGACAAGCGCCTTGTGAGCGTTGACCAGACCGGACTTTTCAAGCGCGAGGTTACGACGCTTCCCTTCACCAACGTGCAAGATGTGACTCTCGAGCAGTACGGCATTTTGCAGACACTTCTCAATTTCGGAACGCTCCGCGTACACAGCGCCGGCCCCACGAGCCGCAATATGTCTATCTACGGCGTGGCCCAACCTTCACTCATTCGCGACACCATTATTAAACAAATGGAAGGCTGGCGC
>Ga0209542_10017050_pt1 | contig 11961 bp, 12 predicted proteins | sample RifCSPhighO2_01_FD_184028 | JGI IMG/M metagenome (GOLD analysis project Ga0209542, IMG submission 184028) | Soil microbial communities from Rifle, Colorado - Rifle CSP2_plank highO2_0.1 (SPAdes) (version 2) | ecosystem: Environmental > Terrestrial > Deep subsurface > Rock core/Sediment ...
TGTAGCCGTTGATGCGGGCTGCCGGATCTCATCCGCGCAGCCCGCATCAACGGCTACACGCACTGGAACATCACCAAACTCGATGTGCTCGACAGCGAAGAGCAGATTTGCGTAGGGACAGGGAAGCGTTCTTCCGCAGAAGCGGAGTACGAAGTGCTCCCGGGCTGGCAGGAGTCCACCGTGGGACTGACGAAGTTCAGCGCACTGCCCAAGAACGCGCAGAGATTCATCGAATTCATAGAGAAACAAACAGGCATCCCCGCAGCACTCATTGGTACCGGGCAGGCCAGGGAACAGATGATTATCAGAAGTTAACGAATGAGCAGTATCGGAAGAACGTGCGCTGTTTAACCCACCATTCTCTCTCCCCATTTCAGCTTCTCACGGAGCCTCCCGAAGAAGGTATCCTGCTTGCGCCTCAGGAACTGCACCGTTTCGCCGCACGCGCAGGCAATAACGATGTCTCCGTCCTTCAAAGAAATGTAGATCTGCCCGTCGAGCGTGAGCACGACCTCCGTATCCTGAAACTTGTTCGCTTTCGTAAGCACTTCCACCTTCACTTCCTGATTGCTCGGGAACACCACAGGCTTCTGGCTGAAACTATGGGGATTGATGGGTGTGAGGATCGTAGCGGAGAGGAACGGATGCACGATGGGGCCTCCTGCGGCGAGTGAGTATGCTGTGGAACCCGTAGGAGTGGAGATGATGAGACCATCGGCATGGAAGGAGGTGAGGAGCTCCTCGTTCACATAGGTCCGCAGATCTACGAGGCGCGCTATGGTGCCCTGCGCAATGACAGCCTCATTCAATGCAAACCCGTTATACAGTTCCTTGCCGTCTCTCAGAGCCCGGACCACAAGGACATCGCGTTGTTCGATAGTTCCTTCTCCATTCATGAGAGCGGGCAGCAAACGTTCAGCCTCCTCCAGTTCTGTTTCTGCAAGGAAACCCACTGTCCCACGGTTGATACTGAGGATGGGGGTAGAGAACGTCTCTAACTCCCGTACAGCACGGAGGATGGTGCCATCTCCGCCGATCACAATGAGAAGGTCAAGATCCTCCGCTTTCTTGTACGGCTTCAAATGACTCGCACTCTTCACTTCCTCTATTCTCTTTGCATCAACAAGCACTTCAATGCCCATATTCTTGAGGATTTTTATCACTCTCTCCACAGCTTCATGCTTGTAGCTGAGTCCTGATTTCACAGTTACACCAACCCGCTTGTACTTCATGCAGTCATTGTAGCTTCTTTACCGCCGCAAGGAAGTAATCGACAGTGCGTTTCCAGGAAAAATGCGCAGCCTGGGAGGGGCCGGAGAGCCGCAAATTCGCCTGGAGATCCCTGCTTTTGAGCAATCGCTGCAGCCCTTCTGTAATGGCATCTGTGCTCTCCGGATCTACGAGAACGGCACATTCTCCCGTCACCTCGGGAAGGCTGCCCCTGCTCGAAGTGAGAACAGGAATGCCTCGCTGCAGCGCATCGAGCACCTGCATGCCAAATCCCTCGTAGAGGGACGGAAGGGCGAGAATGTCACACGTGGAAAGAAGAGCGTTGTACTCCTCCGGAGAAACAAATCCCCCCCACTCCACACCGGGTGTCCTCTCCGCTGCATAGAGAATTTTTCTATTTTTCCAGCCGCGGCTTCCCACCAGCAGAAGCCTGTACTGTTCGCGCAAATTTTGAGGAAGACGGGAATATGCCTGAATGAGACGGAACTGATTCTTGCGCGGGCAGAGGGTGGCAGCGCAGAGAATAGTGCGGTGATCAGGCTGATTGAACAAAGGCTCCGCCACCATGGGGCCTGCGAAGATCACCGTAATGTCCTGAGGATCAAGAAAGCGAAAGCGCTCCAGGAGATCGGATTTGGTGGACTCACTCACGGCACAGATATGTTTTGCAAACTTCAGGGTGCGCTTGAGTGTCCATCTTTCGATCATCGTTGCTTTGCATTCATGTGGCTCATGTCTGAAAGCGATGAGATCATGCACAACCGGTACAAAGGGGACGGACGAGCCGGTGAGGAAGGGGACAATGTAACTCGTGGGACTGATGTACAGGTCATACTCCGATCCCTTCTTCAGGGAGGCAGCCACCCGCCTATGCCATCGCAAACCGGAAGGCAGAACACTCTGACGAGGGGAATGTTCCTCCCATTCTGACGGAAGAGCGGAATCGGTGAAGAGGAGAACCTCATGACCACGCCTCAGAAGTTCAGAAACAAACCCGTACACCCACTGACCTTTCCCCGTGCGTTTCTCTCTGCAGGCCTCCCGGACGTCTATGGCGAACTTCATGGCACCAGTCTAGACACGTCGCCGCTTCCTCACAAACAGGGGAATCCGTTGCTCGTTACCGATTGTCAGTTGTCTCGGTTACTGCTCGACTCCCAAAGGAACAAGGGACAAGAGACAAGTGGCGAGAGACCAATCGTGAAGCACGCGGGGGCAGAGCCCCCGCGCTTCACCCTGAGCCCGCCCCTGAAGGAATGACTTTCTGATGACGCAGCCGCAGAGCAGCCGCGCTTTGTCGAACGGGTAACAAGCGAGTGACGAGCGAACGAGAGCACGAGCGAACGTCATACGATATCTGGCTGCATCGGCAACTGAATGCTATGCTGAATACATGCCTAAGACGTTCCTGCGCAAAGTTGCTTCCCTGGAGCTCGAAGAGCAGATACTCAATGCCGGTGCAGCTGTGGCACTTGTCGGCGTGTTCTTCCCATGGGTCGGAGGGGAATGGCTGGGAGGAGAAACGGTGGCATACCCGGGATTTCGGTTCTACACCAGTTTCCTCGGCATCGCAGTATTCTTCCTTGAACTCTTCGTTCTTCTCATCACCATTATTCCGCTCACAGGAGGGCCTGCACTCGTTCGCAGGCACAACCGGAATGCCGCACGGCTGCTCGCGACTTCACAGGCAACCATCCTCATTCTTGCTTCACTCTCCGTCCTCACAAAAACAACCTTGGAATTCGCCCGCATGGAACTGCGGTTTGGCATCTATGTCTCGCTCATAGGAAGCCTCGTCGCCCTCCTGTACTCATTCCTTCGCTACCAAGACCAGAAGAGGAGGGAAGTGCAGGACTTGTTCCAGCACCCCGAAGAAGCGCTCCTCATTCCTTCGCGGCCTCTCCCTCCACAATCTTCTGTGCAAATAGCTATCCCAACAGAACCACCTCCCCCTCCGGAAGCACCGCAACCGGAAGAGCATCGTACGCATCCCCGCCTATGAGTGACCAGCAGTACATTGATGATGACTTCGTGTATGTAAATCCTTCGAAGCGTGCAGTGCTCGGGAAGGTGGAGTGGCAGCCTAACGGGAATCCGAAGAAAATGGAGAAGGAACTGGCCGACGATGACGAAGAGGAAGAAACAACCAAAGAGAGGAAACGGCGGAAGAAGAAACAGTACTACCCGTGGGGAACGTACCGCACCATGAAGAAGCTCTTTCGCGTTGAAGGGAAAGAGAAAGAAATAGAGAACTACAAACCGCTTGAAGAAGCGATGGGTCTTGCACTCAGGGAGACCTACTGGGATTAGGAAAATGATTGCTTCCTACTGACGCAGCAGAGTCTCAATCCTTCTCACGTCATTCTTCGATCCTATGATGATAGGAGTGCGCGCATCCACCTTCTCGATCTTCCTGTCGAGAATGGGATTTTTCCCATCGGAAGAGGCACCGCCTGCCTGCTCCATGAGATACGAGAACGGTCCGCACTCAAAGACGAGACGGAGCTTCCCCTCCGGGTACTTGCTTCCGCCGACATTGGTAAAAATGCCCTGCCCCTTGCTGATGATGTGATGAATATCTGCGACCATGCAACCGGAATACCGGAGAGTTTTCTCTTCCTTCAGCCACTGCATCATCGCTTTCCTATAGGACTCATTCTCATTGATCGCCCGGAGATTCCCCGGACTGTAATTCTTCGCATCATCCCCCACACCTAGAAATTCCCGGAGCACGACGTACTCACCCACATCGTTGAGGAGAAACTCGTGCACACCGTTCCCCGTGGAGTAGACAAGGATCGTACGGGGGCCGTAGAGAACGTAGAGCGCAGCAACCTGGTCACGGGGTTTCTTCCCCAGAACATCCCCTTCGTAGATGCCGACAATGGTGCCAATGGCGAAGTTCGTGTCCACGAGCGAAGAGCCGTCCAGAGGATCGAACACGACGCTGTAGGGGGCGTCGGACGAGAGCTCCACGATGTCTTTCTGTTCTTCAGAAATATAGCTACGGACAAGATTTGTCTCGCTGAGGAACCGCTTGAGAATATCGTCGCTCAATACATCGAGCTTGAGCTGCTCCTCCCCATACTTGTTCTTGTCGCCACTGAGGCCGGTATCTGTGGTCTGGATGGCATAGCTGATGTACTTCGTCGCACGGGAAATATCGACAATGAGGTGGCGAAGATCATGGGGAACCTTCGCTTTCTGAAACAGATGAAAATTCAGGGATTCTCTCTCTGGTGCTGAGAAACGTGGCATAGCCATAGGTGAAGAGGTTTAGAGGAACGAACCAACTTTCATGACCATTTCCGTCACGCGCATCGCATATCCCCACTCATTGTCATACCAGGCAAGCAGCTGGAGGGAATTGCCATCAACGACTTTGGTGAACGCTGCATCCACAATGGAAGAATGCGGATCTGTCTGAAAATCGATGGAAACGAGCTGATCACTCGAGACGGAGAGAATGTCTTTGAGCGGAGGTTTGCTTGCGGCATCCCGGAGGTTCCTGAGGACGTCTTCCACCTCGGCACTTTTCTTGAGCGTAAATGCCATATAGGAGCAACTGACTGTCGGGACAGGCACGCGAAAAGCCATCCCGTCGATCTTCCCCTTGAGCTCGGGGAATATGACCGCACAGGCCTTCACGGCACCTGTCTTCGTCGGAATCATGGAGAGAGTGGCAGCACGCGCACGACGGAAATCGTTGTCTTCCTGCGCTTTGTTATCCAACAGATTCTGAGAAGCAGTGAATGCATGGACAGAACATACCAGCAGATGCTCCACGCCGTATTTCTCGTGGATCACTTTAATCACGGGGGCAATGCTGTTTGTTGTACAGGAGGCGTTCGATACTATTTTCATATCCCCGGTGAGGTCCTTGTCATTCACTCCGATCACAAATGTGGGAGTCTCGTCTTTCATTGGCGCAGTGACAACAACACGCTTCGCTCCAGCATCCAAATGGCCTCTTGCCGTCTCCGTTTTCGTGAAGTGGCCGGTGGATTCCACAACAATGCCCACTCCCAGCTCTTTCCAGGGACACTTGGCGGGATCGCGCTCCTTCACGATCCGAACCTTTTTGCCATTCACGACGATGTTGTTCTCATCCACTACTGTAATTTCTCCCGGGAACTTCCCATGGAGCGAGTCGTACTTCAGGAGATACGCACGCATGTCTGCGGCGGAAGACGCGTTGATAGCAACCACTTCCACGTCTTTTGGGAACCTCTGAACAAACTGCCGGTGAACGTTGCGTCCTATCCGACCGTATCCATTTATTGCGACTTTGATCATTGTGCACTCATAATACGCATCGTTTTCCAACTTGCAAGTGCAAGAGAAGCACTTCATTACACCAAAATACAGAAAGCTACTTTTTAGCTTGCATCAGCCAAAAACACCAATGAGTATGCCCAGGAGCGCAAAGAAAGCACCAATAATCCACAGACGCATGGTGACTTTGCTCTCGCCCCATTCGAGCGCCTCGAAATGATGATGGATGGGTGCTGCTCTGAACACCTTTTTCCCACCGCGAAGCTTCTTGCTCGTGAGCTGAATGATGACAGAGAGCATTTCAATCACAAACACAAATCCCACGAGCGGGAGAACAAGAATGCTGTCGGTCATGAGTGCTATGACTCCCAACATGCCTCCGAGAGCGAGAGAACCGGTATCCCCCATAAAGAAGAGTGCAGGAGGAACGTTGTGCCACAGGAATGCCGCCACCGCCCCCACAGTCACCGTACAGAAACCTGCGAGAATAATATTGCCATTGAGGTAGGCAAGAATTCCGAAAGAGAGAAAAGCAATCACAAGAAGACCACCTGCAAGCCCATCGAGACCATCAGTCACATTCACCGCATTCGCCGTACCAACTAGGACGAACATGAAGATAGGCACGTACCACCATCCCACGCGGACATCGCCATAGAAGGGCACATGAATTTGATCATAGCCGAGTTTCACACTGAACCACCACGCACCAATAAGGCTGATAAGCAGAAGAAAAAGGATCTTCGGCAGAACATCCAGCCCCTTTCTCTTCCCAAGACCGCAAATGTTCCAGTAATCATCCACCGCCCCGAGCAATCCCATGGAGAGGAGCATGAAGAGCGGAAGGTACACTTCGCCGCGCTGGAGGAGGGAGTGATCCACAAGCCCCAAGAGAGCAAGTGTGCGGGAGAAGAATACGGTGAGAAGAATGGAAGACCAGACGAGTATGCCGCCCATCGTTGGTGTGCCGAACTTATCCTTGTGGTACTTGCGAAAAATCGTCGCATCCCGCCCATCAACCGTCTCAACCCTGAGTTGTTTCCCCAGACGATTGCGCCGGAGGAAGGAGACAAACCACGGCGTTGCAGAAAGACCGATGACGAACGCAAAAAAGGCATAGCCAAGCATGGCGAGAACGGATATTTCGGGACGGGGAGGGATGTCGAAAAACATGGAAGTAGACTACAGGATACCCCTTCGCGTTTACAACGTTATCAATAGATAGCAGAGTGGTAGCAGCGATTCTTGGCTTGAGGAAACGCTGCCTGCCTGCTGGCTTCGGACGGGCAGGCAGGAGGAAAAGATAACTGTTTCTCTGGAACAGTTACTTTACAATAGCAACTTGGCATCAGCAGGAAGGAGATGCAATCCCTATGCACCCGTAGGTTTGTGTACCTTATCGACATCATAAAACCGCATCTGTTCCTTCTTAAACATGAGTTCTATGCGTCCCGTTGGCCCGTTTCTGTGCTTGCGTATGTAGACATCGGTGAGCCCCGGCCTATCGCTGTCTTCCTCGTAGTAATCTTCTCTGTACATCATGAGCACAACATCGGCATCCTGCTCAATGGACCCGGATTCGCGGAGGTCGGAAAGCTGCGGGATGTTGCCCGGACGGTTCTCCACAGCGCGCGAGAGCTGCGAGAGAGCGAGGATGGGCACATGGAGCTCCCTGCCGAGCTGCTTTAAGGAACGGGAAATCTCCGAGATTTCCTGCACGCGGTTCCCTGCATAGCTCATATTCCCCGTGCTCATGAGCTGGAGGTAGTCGATGACGAGGAGATCCAAACCATGCTCCATCTGCAACCTGCGGGCCTTTGCGCGCAATTCGGGAAGAGAGGAGGCAACAGAATCATCGATGAAAATATTCGATTTGCTCAGCTCATCCATAATGGGGCCCATATTCTGGAAATCACTGTCCTCCAGCTTGCCGCGCTGGAGTTTCCAGGAGTCGACCCCGAGCATGGAAGCAAACAGACGGTCCACCAGCTGCTCCTTGCTCATTTCCAGCGAGAAAATGCCAATGCTCTTGTGGTGCTTGATTGCGGCATTCTGTGCAATATTGAGCGCAAGGCTCGTCTTCCCCATGCTCGGGCGGGCGGCGATGATGATGAGATCGCTCGGCTGGAACCCCGAGAGCTTGTTGTCGAGTGCCTGATACCCCGAAGGAACACCCTTCATGGCTTCCTCATCCTTCGATTCATGCATTTCAGCGAATTTCTCATAGCGCTGGTCAAGAATGGTGCGGATATGGACGAACTTGTCCTTCAGGAACATGTTCGTAATTTGGAAGATGGTTTTTTCGACTTCGTCGAGCAACTCCGGGACTGAGCGTTCTTCTTCAAAACCCAGGCCTTTGATCTTCTCCCCAGCGGAAATAATGCGCCTGTGCACAGCCTTGGTCTTCACAATTTGGCCGTACTGGTAAATGTGGGAAGATGTAGGAACGTCTGCTGCCAGTCCCGCAAGGAATGAACTCCCACCTATTTCCTGAATCTTCTTGTCATTCGAAAGTTTGTTGCTGACTGTCACGAAATCAATGACTTCGTGTTCCATGTGCAAATCGTACATTGCCTGAAAGATGATGCGGTACATGGGATCGTAGAAATCCTCTGGTTTGAGGAAATCACTGACTTTAATGATCGCCTCGGGATCCATGAGAAGTGCACCAAGGACTGTACGCTCAGCATCCGTTGAATGCGGCTGAGTATTGATGGATGTCGGGGGAGTGGCTTTCACTGGCATAGTGCAATGGAAGTGAGGAAACACATTCTGCCTCTCTGGACCCTCCGATGCAATGCTTCCGTCTTTGCTCAAGGGCACAAGTGCGTTCTCACGCGCGGGTGGATTGTGGAAGCGATGTGGAAAAATCAGCCATGCACCACGCCGCCCTGAGGAGAACCCTCCCGTACGCTACACACGCTCAGCAACCTTCCGGATTTCCTTCTCTATGGCATGTGCGAGCTTGGGATTCCCCACGAGGAAATCCCGGGCCTGCTCCCGCCCCTGCCCCAGCGTTTCCTCGCCGAAGCGGAAATACGTACCCGACTTCTGGAGGACAGAGTGCCGCACTCCCAAGTCGAGGATATCGCCCTCGCGGCTGATGCCACGGTTGTAGATGATATCGAATTCTGCCTGGCGGAACGGCGGCGCAACTTTGTTCTTCACGACTTTGACCCTCGTACGGTTCCCGACAACTTCCTGAGTCACGCCTTCTCCGGAAGAAGTCTTCTCCAGAATTTTATCGATACGCCGGACATCCAGACGGAGCGACGAATAGAACTTCAGCGCCTGGCCGCCCGCCGTGGTCTCCGGATTGCCGAACATCACGCCGATCTTCATACGAATCTGGTTGATAAAAATCACCGTGCAACCTGTCTTGCTCACAATAGCAGTGAGCTTACGCAGCGCTTGGCTCATGAGCCGTGCCTGAAGACCCATGTGACTGTCGCCCATCATACCGTCTATTTCCGCCTGCGGCGTAAGTGCGGCGACGGAGTCGATCACCACGACACCAATGGCACCGGAACGAACGAGCGTCTCAGCAATCTCGAGAGCCTGCTCACCGTTATCCGGCTGGGACACGAGGAGATTATCGATATCCACACCGATGCGCTTGGCATACTGCACATCTAAAGCGTGCTCCGCATCGATGAACGCTGCACGGCCGCCCTTCTTCTGTACTTCCGCTATGGCATGCAGGGAGAGCGTGGTTTTCCCGGAGGACTCCGGACCGAAAATTTCAATGATCCTCCCTTCAGGAATGCCACCCCCGAGTGCGAGATCAAGCGAGGGAGAACCGGAAGAGAACTTCGGAATGTCACGAAGGGCGTGCTCATCCATTTTCATGATAGCGCCTTCACCGTACTGCTTCTCTATTTGGGCAAGTGCGGCTTTGATCGCTTCATCTTTCGGATCAAGTTTCTTGGGAGCTTCTTTGGAGGATGAGGATGCATGGATCATAGGTGTTTTCGTAGGAGATGCTTTGATCATGGTAGGAGAGGAAAAGGGAATAGGAAAGGTGAATGTTCGTACACCACTATAGACAAATTCCTGCTCCACTCAAAAATATTGCACTTGCAAAGCAAATAGAAAATGGTGGTGTACCAGTGTACACCTGCTGAAAAAACTAGTGCAGCGGCTGGCACGTCCCACTGTCCGTCTCCATATCTGTTATCTCACAGAAGAACCTCGCAGGACAGAGCACACCGGCAGAGCCGCCGCATGGTTTGGCAGGACCCACTGTTCCTGTTCCCGTCGCAGCCTCCGAACTCTCTGCCCGGGAGAGGAACTGCACAGAGGCGAGGACAGAGACCCACTCTTCCCGCAATTTCTCTGGATCCGGATGATCGCGGGGAGTGAAGAGGAACGTCACCATCGTCTCCTCACGCAGGATGTACACTGCCTGATTTCCGCTCTGCTCATTGAAGATGCGCACGCCGGGGAAACCGTCGACCACGAGCGATTCCCCGAGAGGTGTCTCGCCCGGTGCGAGACCTTCCTCGATGGTGAGAACGGAACGTTCCATACTCTCCGTAAAGAACTGCACCTGCCCACCCTCATTGCGCTGCTGCCACGAGAGGGGAGTGGTAATGGAGAGATCCAACTGCCTGATCCCCCAGTCCCTGGTCGTCGATTCCACATCCACGATGGAGTCCACCACAAAGACAGGGAGGAGCTTGCTGTCCACATTCGGTTCGAGGATGCCGCGGAGCGTCACCATTTTCCGCTCGTAGTTCCGGAGCGTCACGACAGCACTCTCCACAAAATAGAGCTCTTTCTCGCCCTGCATGAGCACATGGGTGCCGCGCCGAACAAGCGAAAGCTCCGTGGGAAGCAGCACTCCGGAGAATGTTTGGATCCCTTCCGGAAGCGGAGTATTCACCGAACCACCGCCCTCACAGGAGGCAAGGAACACTGCCGCGAGGAGGAGCCCCGGCAAGAATCTCATAGGAATCTTCTGCACTTACTTCTTTGATGCGTCGAAAGCATACACTGCACGACCGACACGCTTGAAATACGGCATCTTCTGAAGGTTGAGGGAGATGGTCCCCACCTTCACAGTGCGCTGCTTCGCAACCTCGGCAATGATCTCTTTCTTACTTAAGGGGCCCTTCTCCTCCAGAATTTTCTCTATGACGTCTGCCACTGTTCCCGGTTCGTAGCCCCACTCACGGAGAGCGTAGAGCCCGCGCCCGACGAGCACGAACTGCGGGTAGCGGATGAGTTCATTGTGCACCGCCTGCACCGTGACGTTCTTATGATCGAATGCCGCCTCGCGGATACGGTTCGCAATCTCCATGAAGTGCAGAGGTTCCCCCGCCTTCTTGAGAATGATTTCCACTTTGTCACGGATGCTCCGCGGGCGAACGAAGCGCCAGTCGGTAAGTCCCCACCCCTCCGAAATTTCCTTGAGTCTCTCATCGATGGTGAGACAACTGACAATGAGTTCACGGCTCGGAGTACGACCTTCAAAGAGGTTGAGAGATTGGATCGCAGAGACAAGTTCATCTGTCTGCATGCAGGACTTCCTCTTCTTCAGGATCTTCACGATGTTATTCACAATGAGGGAAATATCTTCCATGGACAGAGAGTCCAACCTCCAGAAAGGCCAGAACGTGTTGCTCTTGGAACCCCGCTGCAGTTCGCTGTCGATGGAGAAGGAGAGGCGCAGCACTGCACCATCCACATCTTTACTGTCCTGAATGCGCTTGAGCACGGAACTGATGAGCGTGTTCTCCGCCATCACTCCGCCATGAGCCTGCAGAATATTCTTCGCCAGACCATTCACTTCTTCGAGGTGGGTCGTCCGCACGGTGCGCCGCAACTTTCCGAGAGCAATACTCTCGATCTGACGGATGCGTTCCCTCGTCACATTGAAGTGCTTTCCAATTTTCTCCAATGTTTGCTTTTGGGTCCCCTGGAGGGCAAAACGCTTCTTAATTACAGTCGCTTCCTTGTCCGTGAGGACCAGGAAGAGGTTACTCAGCAACTCATCAAGATTTAAGACAAGCTGCTTGCTCTGAGCTTTCTGCTGAGCAAAAGCGGTTTGTGCGGCGAGATCAGACATAGGTGCTAGGGAAGAGAACAACCCTTGTTTTACCAAAAAATTGACAGAATTGAAAGTTGCGTGGAAGGTTTGAGTAGACGCATATGCAGAGTTATGGCATATACTCTTTTTATGGCACGCGGGGGTGTTCAAGGAGCAAAGGATGCTACTTTAATGATATTTATCTATTTGTCAATATTTTCCCCAGATCTTTTCCCTCGCTCGATGTACGTCAAAAGAAGTTGACATGCGGCGGCAGCATCTCCATCCACCCCCCTCTGGGTAACAGTGGTGTAGCGCTCATCGAGCAATGTGACAGTGAGGCCGGATTTCTGAAGCAAATAGACAATCGAGCGTACGAAAGAACACTGCGAACCTTCCTCGCCAGAAAGCAGGAGAGGGAGGTT
>Ga0209542_10017051_pt1 | contig 11960 bp, 11 predicted proteins | sample RifCSPhighO2_01_FD_184028 | JGI IMG/M metagenome (GOLD analysis project Ga0209542, IMG submission 184028) | Soil microbial communities from Rifle, Colorado - Rifle CSP2_plank highO2_0.1 (SPAdes) (version 2) | ecosystem: Environmental > Terrestrial > Deep subsurface > Rock core/Sediment ...
AGGATTATTAAGTTTGTTTCTTCAGTTCGTTTCTTTTCTCGAATCTTTGGTGTTGAGTGTGTGTTTGAAAAAATCCACGTGTCTGTGGCTATTCGGTTTGTCTTCAATTTTGCATTTCGTTATTCAAAGTCGGTAAGGTTTGTTCCAATGAATCGCGGGATGTAAACCGCAATCTTAAAGAAGCTGGATACGAGTCAGTAATTGACCAAGGCGATATCATTGACTTGAAGTTGTCCATGCAACTTCCTCAACAAATTGGCAAGAAGGTCATCCCCTCGCTTTTCGCTTACCAAGATCATGAACTGATCGAAGCTACTCGAAAAAACGTGAAGTCGATGAAAGCCACAACCTTGGGTAAGATTATCGAGTTTGGACTCAAGCCCGGAGAGGTTTGCGAAAGGACTTTTCGTAAAACTCCGTACAAAGTTGCCAGGATTCCATTGGTGGGTTCTGAGGAAAATGGACGTGAACTTCTTGAGATAACGGCTTTGGCAGTTATTCTGGCGGGCGTTCACGACTATTGCCAAATCGTCGAACGCGTCCGACGTGAGCAAGGCACCTTTGCCGAAGTGGGTCGTGATTATTTGAGTGATAAGGTGACGAAGTGAGTATTTGGAACCAAAACTCACTCAAATTTACCGGTGACCAAGTGATTGGCCACCGGTTTCTTTTTTGTATTTGCTTGATTTGACAAGCTCACTACAAGTCGATTATGCTAGAATTATTAACGCCAAATAAAAACTTGCCTGTCCAGCACGGTTTTGGTAAAGGTGGAAAATTGTTAAAGATCACGGACTCAAATTTTTCTTTCTACTAATACTAACTTCCAGAATTTCCATCTCTTACGATATATCGTAAGATATGGGAACGTATACCTATCACTCTTTCTTTTTTAATTTTATCCGAAAAACCGCTATACTGTATTTTATGAAGATTTTTGTTCCGGAAAAATATTGGCATAAGTTTTTTGAGATTGGCGTATTCGTGAAAGGTTTTAACGGCATTTGGGAAACATTAAGCGGTTTACTGGTTCTTTTTTTGAACAAGGAGACGATACGGGATTGGTTTTTTGTTCTGGCGAGTAGGGAACTCCTTGAGGATCCAAGCGACCATCTTATCAATTTTCTAGCCGGTGTTTTGCAAAATTTTTCTCGTGAGGCACAAACGTTTGCGGCGCTGTACATTCTCATCCATGGAGCACTCAATATTTTTCTAGCCGTGCAGTTGTATCGTGGCAAAAAATGGGCCTATCTTTTTGTAATAAACGTGACGACACTTTTCGTCCTCTATCAGATTTATCGTATAGGTATTCACCACTCACTTCTTCTCACCATACTTACCATTATCGACATCCTCTTTGTTGTTGTCGCTTGGCATGAATATCGGCATCTTTATCCCCGGGGAGAACAATCAAAATAATTTTGCTTGGGGGACATCGGGAGATGCTCTTTTGACTTCTTTTTTCTTGGCATTGAGGGTCAAGGTTTCTTCTTTTATTTTTCCTAAAATGACGTCAGGGAGGCGTTTGAAACTTTCTCGAAGTTCATTTAAAACTGTGGTGGCGCGGAGCGCGGCGGCGGGGTGAAAGAGGGGATAAATGAGCCGGCCACCGGTTTCAAAAATTTTGCCCTGGTCGCGGGAAATTTTGGCAAAGGGTAGAAAATAATTCATGGAAAACCGACCAAGTGGCGCGATAATTTTTGGATTAATGATTTCAATCTGTCGCGCAAGATAGGGTTTGTAGGCCTCGATTTCTTCTTCGCTTGGGTCGCGGTTTTCTGGCGGACGGCGTTTGACGATGTTTGTGATATACACGTTTTCGCGTTTCCAGCCGATCTCGCCAAGCAACTTATCCAAGAGCTGTCCTGATCTGCCGACAAACGGACGTTTGAGCTCGTTTTCTCTCTGTCCCGGCGCTTCACCGACAAACATAATTGAACAGTTGATATCTCCTTCGCCAAAAACCAGATTTGATTCTTGGAGTGGTAACTTTTTATCTCCACGGAGTTCCTCAAACAGTTGGCGAAGCTTTTCCTCCTTTTCATTCATGGCTTCATTTTATCATAAAAATAAAAATCCCGAGTGCTCTCGGGATTTTTCGAAAATTCTTCAAAACTTTCTGTTTTTCGTGTAGTTCAAGGTGTGAGCGAGGAGTAAACCGAAATGTATTTATTAATACATTGAGGGAGCACCGGAGCGAGCAACGATGAAATACGCAAAAATAGAAAGTTCTATGTGGATTTGACGCGAAGTTTGGTCTGGCGACCCTTGTCCACTTTCGGAAGGCGAAGTGTCAAAAGGCCATTTTTTTCGATTGCTTCAGATTCTTCAACTTCAATTTCCTGCGGGAGCAGAATGGTTCTGGAAAATGAACCCCAGAATAGTTCCTTGAAAAAATAGTTTTCCTCGGTTACTTCTCTGGAACTTTCGCGGGTCCCTTTGATAGTTACCATGTCGCGCGTGATTGAAATGTCGAGATCTTCGGGTTTAACACCTGCCACCATAGCTTTGATGATGATGTCGTCGGTTGTTTGGTAGACATCGACGGGTAGTTCGCCGCCGCTGTCATCTTCACTCCACGGTGTTTCTTCGCCGCCACGCGAGGTGGGAACTTCTCGCTCTTTTTCCTCTGGTTCAAATTCGTCGACGCTGACGGAGCCCGTCAAACGTTCAAAAAATGATCGTTTGTCTTTTGCCATAGAGATTGTGAATTACAATAATGATTAATTTTTTTCTTTGACTGGATGAACTCTTTTTACTTTTTCAAAACCGAGCATGAGCATGAGAACGGTAAGCCAGACAAATGAAAAAGCAAAGAATATGTTACCACTTGTCCCTCTCATTATAAGTAAATTAAAAAGTGAGTGCAATGTGATAGAGAGGATAACTCCGACTGAAAAGTATATTTTTTTGTAATGGCGGGATTTGTAGAATGACAAAGCTAGAGCAACGCCGATGGTGGCTGAAGAAACCGTATGGAGAAGTGTGGCGCCGATGAAACGCAAATCGCTGGTCAAAATACTTCCGATAATTTTGCCGTCAAGGAGCGGATTGGCCAGAAAAAAACTATTTTCCATCGCGGCGAAGCCAAGAGCGGCGGTAATCAAATAGATGACGAAATCTGTCGGTTCGTCCACGTCTTTTTTGGTCAGCACCGAAAAGTAGGCGGCGGTGAGTTTGAAGAGTTCTTCGAGCGCGGCCCAGAGTATAACTGCGAGGATGGCAGAAAAAAATGATGTTTTGATGGCCAGCTCGATCTCAATACCTCCGAGCAGGTGGGTGAAGACAAATTTTTCGAAAGGAACGACGAGCGGCACGGCTATCATTCCAGAAATAAATGCGAAAAGGATGAGGAGTTTTGGTTCAGGGTGTTTTTTATCTTCGGAGAGCCAAAACCAAAGCCACAAGAGCGCGGGGGCGATCCCGCCCAAAAAAGAAAGAACAAAGATGAGGCTTTGTGGCATTAGGTACTAATTATACTCTATTCTATATGGCCACCTACCGGCCACTTTTCCACCATAAGCATTTTTTCACCTTTATACATAACTTGCCAAATTTCTTCGGTTACAAATGGCATGAAGGGGTGGAGCGCTTTAAGCAGAGCGTCCAGAGTATGAAGCAGGAATTGTTTGCGTCTAACTTTCGCTTCGTCTGAACCATCCGCGAAGACTGTTTTACTTTCCTCGAGGATCTTGTCGGCGAAGGTGTGCCAAGTGTAGTGATACAATTTTTCAGCCGCAAGATAGAAGCGATATTCTTCCATATCTTTGGTAACGTCTTCCAAAATAGATCGGCGCTCTAAGCGGAGTTTTTCATCGTGTTCATTGCGTTCAGGAAAACCGTCCTTTATGTTTACACCTTCGGTATTTTCGAGAACAAATCTAGCAATATTCCAAAGTTTGTTGGCAAAATTTTTATAGGCGCGGATTTTATCTTCGGAAAGGGCGAGCGAGGTGCCGGGAGTATTTCCAACAACAAGACCGATACGTAAAGCGTCCGTGCCATACTTCTCCGTTAAGTCGAGCGGGTTGATGACGTTGCCTTTTGATTTGGACATCTTTTTGCCTTTGGCATCATTTACCAATCCATGAAGATAAACGGTGCGGAACGGTGCCTTTTTTGCCAAATAAAGGCCGAAGATAACCATGCGCGGCACCCATTTAAAAATGAGGTCGTGGCCAGTTTCCATGACATCGGTCGGATAAAAAGTTTTGAAATCAGCACCGGAGGGGTAATTCAAAGCTAAAAGCGGCCACTGCCCCGATGAGAACCATGTGTCGAAGGTGTCAGGATCTTGTTCAAAGCCCTCACCCGGACTTTGAAGTGAGATTTTAATTTTCTCACTTTCACTGCCACGATTTTTGAACCATGCCGGAATTTGAATGCCCCAGACAATCTGGCGAGAGATATTCCAGTCCAGTGTGTTTTCCATCCAATAGCGGAAAATTTTTTCATAATTGTTTGGAATGAATACAACTTCCTTTTTTTCTACGGCTTCAAGGGCTTTTTCGGCCAACGGCTTCATTTTCACAAACCATTGGTCTTTGATTTGCGGTTCGATGGAGGTATTGCATTTATAACAGCGCTTGACCACATTGGTGTAATTTTCATCTACTTTCTCGAGCAAGCCTTTTGCTTTGAGCTTTTCAACAATCTTTGGCCGGGCATCTTTGATATTCACTCCAGCGAATTCGCCGGCAATCGGGAGTAGTTTGCCGCGCCAGTCGATAATTTGTTCCATATCCAGGTTGTGTCGTGTGGCAATTTCAAAGTCGATTTGCGAATGCCACGGCGTTATCGTCATGACGCCCGAGCCGAATTCCATATCGACGGCTTCGTCTTTGATAACCGTCGCGGTGATTTTGCCATTGATCCACTCCACTTCAAGTGTGTCGCCGTGTTTGTATTTCGCGTAGCGTTTGTCGTTGGGGTGCATGACCACGTATTTGTCGCCAAATTTAGTTTCGGGCCGCACGGTGCCGATAGTAAACGGGCCGTATTTGAAATAGAAGAAAGGAGTTTTTTCCTCGACATTTTCGGTTTCAACGTCGGAGAGAGAAGTTTGGTGTTTGGGGCACCAGTTAATGGTGCGCTTGCCGCGGTAAATAAGATTGTCATCGTGCATTTTAACAAAAGTTTTTTGGACTTCAGAGACAACTTCGGGATCGAGGGTAAATTTTTCGCGCGACCAGTCGCAGGAAGCACCAAGAGTTTTCACTTGGTCTTCCATGATTTTTTTATTTTCGATAGTAAAGTCGTAAATTTCTTTGTAGAGCTGTTTTGGATCCATGCCGAAACGGGAGCGGCCTTCTTTCTCAAGTTTTTTTTCGTAGACGACTTGTGTTTCAAAGCCAGCATGATCGGCGCCCGGAACCCAGAGCGCTTTATCTCCCCGCATGCGTCGATAACGGATCATGATATCCTGGATGGTAATAAAAAGTGCGTGGCCAGCATGAAGAGAGCCGTTGGCGTTTGGCGGAGGCATGATAATGGTGAAAGGGGTTGTTCGCTTGCCTGGCAGATTGTCCGGATTGAAAAAACCGCTTTCCAGCCACTTTTCATAGATGCGCGGTTCGGTTTCAGCAGGGTTGTAGGGTTTTAGAAATTTCTCGTTCACCTCGAAATGGTAGCAAAAATAAGGCTAATTTACAAAAAAAAGCGCCCCTCACTCGAAAGTTCGGGGCGCCGCGGTGGTTACGACTGTTTTCATGCTTACGCGACCTTAAGGATTTTTGCGCAGGAAACGCGTAAGCCACATGAGCATTCTCAACTACCTGGCTTAGAATCGATATAATCACACCCTCTCGCAAGGATTTCTCCTCGCCCCCTTTTTTGTGTAATGATCCAAGAGGCCAAAGGTATAGTATTGAGCTATCTCGTCGTTTGTATTATTGAGAACAACGTAACCAAAAATAGCTTAGCATAACACAAAAATTTTGTCAAGCAGATTTTTGGCTTTTATAAAAATGTGGTTCTAATTGGCCATTTATAATGATTTTCCGTAAGAGATTCCTAGGTTCGACCTCGTTCACCTCGGTAGCGTCATTTCCTTCCGCGTTGGAAGCTACGACGCCAAAGAACTGGCGGAAGAAATGAAGCCCGTATTTACGAGCGAAGACTTGGAGCACTTGGACAATCATCATATTGCCCTGCGGCTCTTGATAGACGGAAAAATGTCTCACGCTTTCTCCGCCATTACCTTTCCGCCGCTCAAACCGACGGGATACGAAGCGGAGCGAGATACTGTTTTAAGAATATCGCGGGAACGCTACGCTACCCCGCGCGATATTGTGGAAGAAAAACTTAAAAATTGGTTTGAAAAATAATTTTCTCGGCCATACGGCCTTGAGTTTTATTTTTCAATCACGATTCATTACCCCCCCCACGACGAGCAAAAAGGAGCTAAAGGCTCTTTCGGGTTGCTACTTTTGATATACTGCGGCTCTACCAGTAGGTACTTTTAATAAAAGATACAAACATGTTTAAAAAAATGGCAGAAAATGCCCAAAGTGTCAGTCATCCCAAGTAAAGAAATATGGAACACGGAGAGGTCTACAGCGATATCGATGCCTCTCCTGTCTAACGCTTTTTCAATCAGAGAGAAAGAGTCACCGGAGAAACACATAGCTCTGGAACAGCTATGTGTGGGGCAAACAAAATCTTACACAGTTGGCTCATGCGGTTGGCCGTGGCCGTAAGTGGGTACGGAGCAGACTTGACGAAAACATTCCGACACGGAAAGAAATCATTTCGCAACCGACCGTGGTCATTCCCGACACGACATTCTTCGGCACAACATATGGAATATGTGTTTTCAGGCCACCTGATTTGAAGAAAAATCTTTGGTGGACGAAAGTGGAGAAAGAAGTCATGGCAACATACTACTACGGGCGAAAGATACTTGAGGACAAAGGATGGACATTCACTGCCGCCGTAGTTGATGGAAGACGAGGAATGACAACGGTTTTCAAAGACATTCCCGTACAAGTTTGTCAGTTTCATCAGATGAAGACGGTGACCAAGTACCTCACGCGGAGGCCGGAAACTCTTGCCGGCATTGAACTCCGTGGAATCATGCTCCTGCTTCCCAAGAGCAATGAAAAAGAATATGCCAAACTGCTTTCAGATTGGAAAAAAGAATGGAGTGAAATTCTGACAGACAAAACCTGTATTCTTGGAACAAAACGTTGGTATTACACATACAAAAAAGTGAGAAGCGCGTACATGAGTCTGGAAAGAAACCTGCCGTATTTGTTTACCTACCAAAAGTATCCGGAACTCCACATTCCAAACACCACCAATTCACTTGATGGTTCTTTTACGCATTTGAAAGACAAAACTAACATCCACCACGGATTACGAAAAGACAGACGGTACAAAATGATTCAAGAGATACTTGGGGGAGAGGAAAAGTAGCAACCCGAAAGGGCTATTAGACCTCACTTTCACTTACGAGCGGAGTGCAGAAAACAAAGAATACCCCGCAGCTTTGCTGCGGGGTAAAGAGCGAGTCTTCGAGCGCGACTCCGGGGGCCGGGGCTTGCCCCGGAGTCAATACTTCTTTATTGAAAATAATTTTCTCAACTTATCTCGAAACACGCGTTTTTAAAAAGTTATAGAAACTTCCAGGTTTTCATAATTTCGTCAAGCCACAGATCCAGTGGTTTAATGGTAGTCACTTCATATAGCCAGCCGTCGTGGACGAACCAGATCTCTTTGGTTTCTCCTAACATCGCATCAGTGCTATAAAATGACGCTCCGGTGGCGGTGTCTATAGTAATGTCAACCAAATCGGTACGGACACCGGAGGGTACATCTTTCTTGAAACGGGATTCCGATATTTGGGGTTCGGCGTATGGTACTATAAATATCTGGAATCCTTTTGCCTCCTGCTCGTTTTGAAATGTAACAGTTATAGCGCCTCCACCCTCGGAATGTTCTGTAACCGACAACTCTTTCGGATAGAGAAGTGAAAAATGATACGTAGCGTTTTGATATTCTCGCCACCCGGTTGGTATATGGTTCGTCCCCGCGATTTCGGAAACAGTTGTTGTAATGGCAGACGTATCAAGTCTGGTAGATGACTGTTTTTTATTAATAAGAAAGTAAATTGCGCCAGTAGCCACCATGATAAAAAAAAATATCCATACAACAGGAGTTTTCCGCATGTCTATTGCTGATGAAGAATAATCTTGCCATTGATAAATTTGATGGTAAATCCTCCAAAAAGTCGCATCTTACGTGTCGAGGTACTGTTGCTGGTGGTAAAACTTCGGATAATTCCGTAGCCAGTTCCTGCGCCGTTGGTGGTATAGGCGCGAAAGAAGTAAACAGTGTTAGCTAAGAGTGAACCGACACTACTAGAAAAAGAGCTGTTACTACTAAGTGAGCCAAGTGTAGTAGTTGCCGTATCTCCGTCTAAAAGTTCAGAGTTTGTGCCGTACGCAAAGCCGTGCTCTGTGGCATTACTCCCGCTGGTCTTCGTCCCATGGAGTGTCGCTGAATTGAACCCCACATTTGCAAAATTGGTAGTGGTGGTAGGCGGCGTTGTGCAGGCGGAGGTGGTGAAGGAGTTGGAAATGGGAGCCGTGCTTGTGCCGATGGAGTTTACGGCGTAGGGGCGGTAATAATAGGTCGTATTGCAGACGAGAGTTTGGCCGGATTCGGTAAAAGCGCCCGTGCCGAAAGGCGCGCCGGCGGTATCGGTCGTGGTCGCGGTATCGCCCACCATGGTGTCATTCGTGCCCCAGGCAAAACCGCGGACGGTGGGGCCAATCCCACCGGTCGCGTCGACGGTGCCATTGAAAGTCGCAGAAGTCGCGCCGATAGAGCTGACGTCCTGGGTAGTGACGGTAGGAACACGGGCGGGTCTAAGCGCTATGGTGGTGGTGGCCGAGGCAAAGTTGGCACTGTCGGCAATGCTGTGCGCCATCGCGCCCGGGTCCTCGGGATCCGATACGCCGCTCTCACGGTAGCCCATGCCCACGGTCCCGTCGGTGGTGTCGTTGTGGTCTCTGTCAATCGCATTCTCCGTGTAGCCGGTGGGAAAAGTATACGTTTGTGCACCATCACCACCGGTGTAAGCGCTCGCACCCGCGATGACCGTCCAGACACCGGAAGGGTTGTTGTGGTCGATTGGCCCCGGGTCAGGGTCCATCGTGTTAATTCTCGCTCCCCCCACCGGCGTTACATCCATCGGTGTCGATGTATCCACTCCGCGAAAAGCTATACAGACGGCAACGACGGAGGCATCGTTGCCGGCCTGCGCGTCGATGGTGACCGAGGTGTCTGGCGTCGAGCCCATGATCTTCCAGTACACTCCAAGATCGAGGTTGGACCCGCCGTCGTCGGCAAAAACATCGGTGACTTCCGTGTATCCCGCCCCAGACAGCGCCCCGCTGGCATCCATATCTAAATCTGCACCGTCGTCATCTGCAATTGCGACGGAGATGATGACGAGGTCGTTCTCCAGCGTGGTCGGCAGCGTCAAGGTCATATCTTGGGCGGCGTTGCCGTCCTTGGAGTTCTCGCAGGTGCTACTGACGAAACTGATTGCCGCCTGCGCCATTTGAGGAAACGCCAGAATAACAACTAAGATGGTAGTGAGGGCAATCCCTATAGATTTTTTGCGAAATTTTTTCATTAGGGTGTTGGCTCTGATACTGGTTCTTCCGCGACTTCGCTTGAAACAGGAGGTTCAGGTTCAGCGGAAATATCTACCGTCTCGGTCTCGGGAGCTGGTGCTGGCTCTGGTTTTGGTGTTGATGTTAAATCTGGATCACTAGGTAGTGAACTTAGCGTATCATCCGTCACATGTACAATACGCTCTGCTTCTCCCACGTTACCCGCATTGTCGGTTGCTCTGTATATAATAGAGTAACTGCCAGCAACACTGGTATCAATTTGTACGACTGTCATTTCTACTCCATCTACAAAGGTGTGAATGCCGAGATTATTATCAACATTATCAGTAACTGTTGCCCCGAGGTCGGCGTATGTAGTGCCAACACTAATTTCTGCCGGGTTATTGCCATTTATAGTTATATACGGAGCTTCAGTATCGCCTATGGGTTTTGTTGTGGTGCTCGTGTCACTTTCGGGCGCTGGATTTATTGGTTCACTTGAATCAACCGTATCACTTTCCGATCCGTTTCCTCGCGAGGCCACCGCCCCGGAAAGAAGGGAATCAAGTTGAGATTTAGTAATGCAAGTTTCACTTCCTGATTCGTCCCGCACGCATAATTCTTTTGTACGCACGCGATTGACGAAGAAGTCGCCAATGTTGTTCGCAGTGTCAGCAAACCATTCCGTAAGACGCGAAAAGAGATTGTCAAAGAAGCTCGCGACAAAACTCAAGGAGGTAGGCGTTGAGGAAGCAGTGGTAGAGGCGATGGACTGGAAATTTAGATCCAGCTCTTTGAGCGCTTTCACGGCGACGGAGAGAATCGCGGTTGAGTTTATAGTCTGCACCGTGCCGTCAAGGTTGAAGTACGCAAGTTGCGGACTTGTTGAGGCCGCCTCTTCAGCAATAAAACCCCAATAAGTAAGGTTTGCAACTTCATCGTTATATTTGAATGAGACAGGTCGAAGGGTGCGTAACATATCAAGACCAGTATCAGACAAATCAGCAATGCTATTTTTAAAGCGGGCAGAGGAGACGGCGCATGAGTCGCCTGACTGGGTGGTAAGTTCGAAAGTTGCTGGGTCTATACACACCGACGCATCAGTGACAGAAACCGCACTCAAGCCATTAAAGGCCACGGTGCCGTTGACTGAAAGTGTGCGCCATGGTGACGTCGAGCTTATACCAAGGTTGAGGTTGCTTTTTTGAATAGTGAGCGCAACACTGCCAGAGAAGCTGGTAGAAGAGGCGATGTTAAAGGATTTGTCGGTTGAATTGTAGCCTATCGACCAGGCGTTGGCGTCTGCGGCAAATTGGAAGTTTGCGTCTCCAGTCCCTGAACTATCGCCGACAGTTGTAAGGCCGGTGTTACTTACGCTAAATAATGTAGTGGTTGCGTTTATGGTAGAGGACGCGACAGCAAAGAGGGTCGTGTCTGTTGAACCATTTTGAGTATGTACGGAGAGTTTCGCAAAAGGGGATGATGTTCCAATACCGACATTATTACTGAAATAAGAACTACCTTGCACGTTGAAATCAAGAATAGGCGAATGGGTACCGACTCCCACCTTCCCATTTGCATCAACGATGAGCGCGGTGGTGGTTGAAAGAGCGGTCGAAGTCGAGATGACAAAGAGCGGCACGGTTGAAAGAGTGGCGGTTGATGTCGCGGAGATTGAGAACAGGCCGAATGGTGTTGTAGAACCCAAGCCCAGTTTCCCTGCTGAACTCGTGAGCGTGGAAGTGGCGAGCCCTGTGCCAAGGTAGAGCGTGGTGCCAGGAAGAGACACTGCAACGGTGGTGGTTGGCGAGAGCGACTGCACCCCATTCCACGTCGAGAGCTCCCAACTCTTGCCGAAGGTGGTACCACCACCCGAATCATCATCACCACAAACCACGTTGCCCCCCGCGTCAGTGGTTAAGAGACCGCCGCTTGTGAATGAACCATTGGCGCAGTTCACTCCGTCCAGTCGGAGTCCGCCACCAACAGCGAGACCGCCACGGAAGGTTGAGGTTGATATCGTGCCTTGGACTTCAATAGCTCCGCCAAACACCGATGAGGTGGCCGAACCCAAACCGGTAACGTAAAGATTGCCGGCGATTCCCAAAGTGGCGGAAGGTGAAGTCGAACCGATCCCCACCTTCCCATTTGAATCAACGATGAGCGCGGTGGTGGTGCTGTTTGTTGTGGAAGTGGAGATCACAAAGAGCGGCACGCTTGAGAGTGCGGCGGTTGAAGTGGCGGAGATGGAGAAAATACCAAATGGCGAGGTTGAACCTAGCCCAAGTTTGCCGGCTGATGAAGTCAAGGTGGAGGTGGCCAGACCAGTGCCGAGGT
>Ga0209542_10017053_pt1 | contig 11960 bp, 13 predicted proteins | sample RifCSPhighO2_01_FD_184028 | JGI IMG/M metagenome (GOLD analysis project Ga0209542, IMG submission 184028) | Soil microbial communities from Rifle, Colorado - Rifle CSP2_plank highO2_0.1 (SPAdes) (version 2) | ecosystem: Environmental > Terrestrial > Deep subsurface > Rock core/Sediment ...
GAAGATTAGCAAGAAACAGCTTAAAGTTGAAATTAGGACTGCTGGAAGCGTTGGGCTGGTATTGCAGGCTTTAATGCTGCCATGCTTTTTTTCAGGGCATAATGTTAAAATAAGGATTATTGGGGGAGGGAGTTTTGGAAAATACGCACCTAATCTTTATTATTTTCAGAATGTTTTGTTTCCTGCTTTAAAAAAGCTTGGGCTTGAGATGGGCATGGAGATTGTGAAGCATGGGATGTATCCAAAAGGGGGTGCAAGTGTTTTGTTCTGGAGCAAGCCCTGTGAGAAGATTAAAGGGTTAGACATTATTGAGCAGGGTGAGTTAAGGGTTATTAGGGGGATTTCAATTGCCAGTGATGACTTGAAAAAAGCCAGGGTTGCTGAAAGGCAGGCCGAGGCTGCTGCAAGAGCGCTTGGAAAGAAGTTTTTATGCCCGATTAAGATTAGTGCTGAAAATACAAGCTGTAGCAGCACTGGCTCCGGGATTATGCTGTGGGCTGAGTTTGATAACTGCATTCTTGGATGGGATGCTTTGGGTGAGAGAGGCAAATACAGCGAGCAGGTTGGGGAAGAGGCTGCTAATGGACTGATAGAACAGATTAATTCTGGAGCTGTTGTTGATGAATATTTAGCTGACCAGTTAATTCCTTATTTGTGCTTTGCTAATGAAAATTCCAGATTCAGAATCGCAAGAATGACCGGGCATTTAGAAACAAATATCTGGCTGCTGAAGAAGTTTTTGAATGTGGAGTTTAAAATAGAAGATAATTTGGTTGAGGTTATTAAAACTTAGAGCTTAGCCTTTAGTTTTAATACTCTAATTTTAAACCATGGGAACTAAGCATATTATTGAAACTTCTTACCACTGGATGGCTTAATGGTGAGATACCTGGAGATGGTGGGAAATATGGAGACTTTAGGTTTAATAAGCTGTCAGTCTCAGAACGAGACCATTCTCCATCTCTGTTTCCTGAGTAAATATCTGCAAAAATATCCAAAGCCCCCCCCATATCTGCTATCATCCTCATCCGATATTCCGGAGTAACACCGAGGTTTTCATAATTAGATCCATGACCATCATATTCTCTATCTCCAGCACCTCTAAGCATCCTTAAATGAGTGTAATCTTCATGTTCTTTCTGTTTATCTTTTGGGTTTCCGGCTCTTGGCTGATATTTAAAAGAATCATCCCAAACTAGCAAGGCATTTTCTTTTCCAAGCAGGTTTTGTAAGCACATGGTCTGGGGCCTTCTAAGAAGAGGCATTACTTCTTTGTCTAGATCGTTTATCCCATCTTTATTACCATAAAAATCTGCAATACCAGGAGTTGCTAAATCAAGACTATGCAATGCATTGCTTATTTCTGGAATACTTGGCCTGCCATCTCTGTTCCCTTGGGAATCAGCAAGGTCATAAACAGCTTTATTAACCTGGGTTTGAGAATAATTGCCATCATAAATTCTTTTTAAAGTGTCAATTACTGGGTCAGCTCCTGCCTGTAAAGGAAGGAGAACAGAAGCTATAGCTATCCCAAGAAGCACTCTCCCTTTTCTAAATAAGCCTTTAACTGGATTTTTCATACATTTTTGGTGATTTTACAATTTATAAACCTTTCTATTGTTACTACTTGGAAGTGTAGCTATTATGGGGTTTAATTATTTGACTGAGTTTTGTTTGGTTAAGCAAGAATAAGCTATTATTTGGTAATATGGCTACATTGTAATCCCCATATCCTGCAATATTTCAACCAGGCCTGATTGTGAGCCTTTATACCTGCTTACTTCCCTAAGAAAAGGGCTTTCTTGTTCTTCTGTGATTGTTAGCCTTGAGATAAAATCTAGGTCCTCCCCTGTACTCAGGTTGAAAGATTGGTCAAAAGCAAAGTATTTTGTATTGGACGCTTTTTTAGCCCCCATGCGGTATAACAAATAATCTGTTGTCATATTATTACTACTAATTAGTGGTTTATAAACCTTTTGATTGTTAGAGGACATTATTAACTTCATGGTTAACTTTAAATATTAACAAGTTTTCTTGAAAGTATGCAAAAAAGAGGGATAGTTATTGCTTTATTCTTAGCTGCTGTTTTAGTATTATCAGGATGCGAGAGCATAAAAGGGATTAATCCTTTTGCCACTGCTATTGAAGGGGATTTTGATAAATCTGGATGTGTGGATTTTGGGGATTTTCTGAAATTTGCACAGGCTTATGGGAGCGGGCAGGGAGATGAACTATACGAGGGTAGCAAGGAGGTTATACCAGGAGGACAAGGAGCACCAACAAGAAGGGATGTTTATTCAAGATATGACATTAACAGGAATGATAATGTTGATTTTGCTGATTTTCTGGTATTTAGCAAGAATTATGGGAAAGGGTGTGATAATGAGCAGCCTGCTATTGATGCCAGCCAGCTTGGGCAGGCGCAGCAACCAGTTGCCAAAGAAGCTGTGAATTGTGAAGATTTTGAGAATGAAGAGCAGCGGACTGAATGCTTAATATTGAAGGCAGGAATCTTGGGTGATAAGAGTTATTGTGATAAAATCAATGTTGCTGGTGATGAAGAGTCAACTTCAGCATTGAAATGCATCTGCACCCAGAAAGCAGATATTGCACTTAACCAGGAGCCTGATACATCCTGCGTTGCAGGGTTGACTAAGGGAGTAGCTCACGGAATAGGAGCAGGGGATAGTGAAATGATACTAAAAATTGCAGAGCTGGGATTTATTCCACAAAGTAGTATAAGAGGGGACTTTAACTATGATGGATGCGTTGATGAAAAAGACAAGGCATTTGCAGACAAAGAGCTACAGGCATGGATTAATCTAATAAAAAATTCAAACAAACCTGATTCTTCAAGAACATTAGATGTAGCAACAGAATACTGTAAACTTAATGGGTATGTCAAGGCAAAAAACTACACTATAAACAGGATAAGTCCGTATGAACTAGGAGGAACAATTTACTTACCAGGATTAGATAGGTGTGGGCCTTGCAAGATATTTATTTATACAATCAACTGTATTGATGCTTCAGGCAATATAATATTTTCAGGCTTCAATCCTAATGTGCAGGGGGAGAGTATAGACATTTCTTATTATAAAAAAGATACGAATGCATCACCTTTAATATTCTTTGGCGAGGATGAAGATTTCCTAAATAAAAAATGGGTTTCATATTATGATGAGGGATATTATAAAGACCTATTTAGTAAAATCTTCCACAAGTATGATATGGATTATAAAAATGATATAACCTGGGATGAAGCAGACAAAGTAGTGTTTGAAACATTAAAAGGCCAGGGATGTTCTTAACCAAAACCTTTTTATTTAAAAGTATTCCTTTATAATCATGCGAAAAAGAGGGCTTTTATTTTTAATCTTCCTAATTCTATTAGCTGTTCCTGCTTATTCCTTCTGTTTAGGGGATTTTAACAATGATGGCGGGGTTGATAATGATGACTTTGGATTATTCCAGTCAGAGTATGGCAAGGAGGTTAGCGAGGAAACTAAACTATATGACCTTGATAATGATGATGATATTGATTTTGCAGACTTTACTTTATTTTCCAAAGAGGTTGGAAAATCATGCGGATTGGCAAAGCCAATAACTCAGGCTCCTCTGCTTTATGTAAGAGGGGTAGTCTTTGATTCAGCAACCAACAAGCCCCTTAGAGCAGAAATAACATATACATCAGAAGAGGGGTTAAGCCCTCAATTACCTTATTCCACAAATACTAATGGAGAATTTGAATTCTTAGCCCCACAGAAGGTGTTTAATGTTAAAATAACCTCTAGTAGTTATGAAGACTCTAATTATTACAACCTGATTGCATTTGAAGATATTGAACTTAAGATTGGGATGCTGAAAACCCAGGTTCAGGAACCAGGGGAGACAAAAACAACAATCTCGGTTGCTTACCAGGCTTATGAACTAAGGGAGGATTTTGATTTCATACAGATAAAAGCATCTGATATATTTGAAGGTTCTGAACAAGAAGTTATTGACAACTCAAGAAGAAGCTTTACAGATGCCAGCGGGATTTTATATTACGGGATATATTCAAGGGATTTATGGATAGAGCCAAGGATTAGACTAAAATCAGGGACAAAAGTTTATGCATCTTATAAAGGAAAGCTAAAGCAGCTGAATGATTTAGTGTTTGATGCTGGGAGAAACACCGGGAATGGGTGCAGCTTTTACCTGCTAAAGAATGAGCAGGGAATAATACCCCTTGAGTTATGCCCTGGAGTGAAAACAATCTCTCAACCAGAACTTGCGCAGTCAGCTGATGTAAATGTTAAAGGCAAAAATGTTCCAGTGAATACAGAAAAATGGGAGTGCAGGGATTCTTTTTCTGCTTTTACTGGTGTTGAAAGCTCCCTGCCTGAAGAGACTAGGCTTGCTATTTTAAATGAGGGAGGAGGATGGTGTAGTGCTTCTCCGGTTAAGAAGGATTTTTGTGATGAAGATGAAGATAAGCTTATGGGATATGATTGTAAGGATAACTGTAATAAAGAGGCACTAAAGAGAGACTGCAGAGCAGAGAGGATGTTTTGTCGTGAGGATAAAGGAGGTGCAGAATGTGTTAGGAAATCAACCAGATGCTCTGATTTTAATGATGGCGATGGAGAAATTTTGATTTCTAACAATGGTGACAGGAAGGATTGCAGAAAGGAGAATGCTCATTGTTTTGAGACCCATATATTTGCTTATTGTGAGGCAAAGGAGCTTTCTGTTAAAGAGTCAATTGGAATCCTGACAACAGAGTTTTATAATAAGATTAATCCAAATGAGAATGCGCTAACCTTGTCTGAGGAATCAAAAAAAATGATTGATGAGAACAATGAGATAACTAAGAAAAGGTCAAATGCTAAAACCCTGTTCTATTCTTCAGAAGATATAAGAGCTGTAGAACCTTTGAAAAGCTTTTGGAAGGGATTTGGAACTACCTCTGTGGGGGTAAAGGACCCTTATGGATTACAATATGAGTACATTGATGCTTTGATGCTCATTGGAATGCTTGAGTCTGAGAAGTGGTTAATTACTGAGTTAAAATTTTATAACTCTTTTGAAAAACCATGGTTTGATATCCCTGAGGCAGCACAGCTGGTTTTAGCATTAGGGTGGTTAAATGAGCCTTCTGTTATTGATAAGCTGGTTAGTCTTCTGAGTCTTAGGGAATCTTCTTTAGTGGAACTACAAAGGGGGGCTATTTTTGCAATTACATCAAGTTATGGAAACAATCCTGAAATAACAAAAAGAATTGATGCTATTCTGGACTACCCTCGTCTTAAGCCTGAGCAAACTATAAGACTGATGATTAGCCATAACCCTTTTTTTATGAAAATTTATTCACACCCCTATATTGGAAAAATTTCATCAAAAGCAAAAAAAGGGTCATTTAGCCTTGCAGTTTATAGATATATGGATGAGAACCCTGATTCAACCATTGATAAGGCGATTAATGAAATCTCCAGCAGGAGGGATAGATTTGGAGAAAGAGTTATTCTTGGTAATAAAACTTATTTGATTTACTTTACGCATGAAGCTGAACCTGAGGTTGGCATGCTTTTTTCAAATGAGAGAATCGAGAAGTTCTCAATAGCAAGAGGGGTAACCAGGATTGCGGATAGGAACTTGAAAGGAGCAGGTGCTAAACAGGAAGTCTTAAGCCTTATTGAAAACAGCAAAGATAAAGGCGAGACTACTGTCTGGTTTTCAGGACACGGCTTGAAACCCAGCATATGGTTGGATAGTCCAGATTCCGGGGGCAGCCAATATGAAAAAGTTTATATTTCTTTTAAGGAATTTGGCGACTCTCTTGCTTTGAGAGGGAAGCTTAATGAAGTGGTTGTTATTCTTGATGCATGCTTTAGCTATAACTTTGCTTATAATGTTAAGGATTATTTAGTAGAGGAAAAGGGGATAATAGAATTGCCTATCTTTATTACTGAAACAAATAAAGGCAGGTATGGATATGGAGAGGTGTTTATTTCATCTTTAGAAAAACTTAATCTGCCTAATGGTCAGGCTTTGCTTGGGAATAATATTTTTGATGCTGAAGAATCCAGTTATGAATTTCAGGATTCTGCTGTTATTTATCCTGAAACTGGAGGAAAGTCTTTTGATATATCATTGAACTCTTTGGGACATGGGTGTGATGGGCTGGAGTGTAATGGGGGGAGATGTTCATTAGAAGGGTCAGCTTCTTTGGATTCTGAGAGCTACTTTAGCTTTATTGATACCTTAAAAAAAGATGAATCACTGGCAGCTTAGTGAGATAAGAGATTGCATAACAGCTATCGTAACCCTTATAAATCTCCCTTTAATCATGCTTGTTAAGCCGCGATCGCATAACCTGGTAGTGCGCAGAGAAGCCTTTTTCTTTTGTAAAAGAAAAAGCCTTCAGGGAAAAAGAAAACAGAAGGAAAGCCTTCAGGGAAAAAGAAAACAGAAGGAAAGCCTTCAGGGAAAAAGAAAACAGAAGGAAAGCCTTCAGGGAAAAAGAAAACAGAAGGAAAGCCTTCAGGGAAAAGAAAACAGAAGGAAAGCCTTCAGGGAAAAAGAAAACAGAAGGAAAGCCTTCAGGGAAAAGAAAACAGAAGGAAAGCCTTCAGGGAAGCTTTCTTTTAGGAAAAGAAACCTTCAGGAAAGAAAAAACAGAATCTGGAAAGCTTTCAGGGAAAAGAAACTAAGAGTGGAAAACCCTGTGAAAAAGAAGAAAGAGCGTAAGATTGCTAAGGTTATGTAAACATCCTGTTTCCTTCGGGATATCTGGGTTCAAACATAAGGGCACCAGCGATGCCCTTATCAACCCTGTGTAACCACGGGCTGATAAGTTAGCTAAAGGCTGTCCTTAGGGAAAGTCCCAGTCGCGGCGGCTTTTTAATTAAGAAGCAATAGGAAGATATATAAACTAGGAGTTTATCTATATAAACTGTGAGTTTAGATGGAAATAACGGATAATGAAATGCGGCTTGTGCTGCTTCTATTCAAAAGCCCTGAAATAGAGTATAACGCAAACAGCATGGCTAAGAAATTAGGGCTCAGTTCAATGGGGGCTTTAAAAATTGCCAGAAGGCTGGAAAATGAAGGAATAATCCGGGCCAAAGAAAAAGGGCAAGCCAGATTTTATACATTAAACCTAGCCAATGGGTATGTCAGGCAGTATATCAGGTTTTTATTAAAAAGAGAAGCAGAGCAAAGCCATGGTTATATAAAAAGATGGGTTCATGACCTTAGAAATCTAAAAAATGCAGATTGCGGAATTTTGTTTGGCTCATTGTTAAAAAATGGGAAAAATGCAGGGGATGTTGATGTTTTACTTATAACAGATAACATCAAGTTTTCAAGATTAAAGCAAGAAATAGAGAAGATTAATACCCTGAACATTAAGAAACTGCATCCAATGTTCCAGACAAGAGAGGATATTAAAGACAACATAAAGAAAGAGGATAAACCTTTGTTGAATGCATTAAAAGGTGTCGTAGTATTTGGGGAGGATGTTTTAATAGAGGCATTAAATGAGCCAGGCTGAGAATAAGGTAAAATGGTGCCTGAATAAAGCTGAAAGAGAATTAAAAGAGGGGGATAAACACAGGGGTTTGGTTAAAACCAAGCCTGATGCAGAAAAAGCCAGAAAACACTTATTGAAAGCAGAGCATTTTCTTAAAGCAACAATTCATCTGAAGAAAGGAGACTTTGCGGATATATGTACGAGTACCTTATTTTATTCAATGTATCATTGTTTGCTGGCAATTGCAGCAAAGTTTGGCTATGAATCAAGAAATCAGGAGTGTACTTTTGCTTTGATTTATTATTTAACTGAAAAAAAGGAAATTGATTTTGATGAAAATCTGCTGCATGAAATTTTTTCTCTGAATCCAAGAGAGTCTAATGAGAAGACGAGTATTGGGATAAGGGAGCAATACCAGTATGAAACAGAACTTTCGCTTAAAGATAAAGAGGTTTATGGCAGGTTATTAGAACTGGCTAAGAAAGTTATAGACGAGGCAAAAGATATAGTTGGCTAAATAAATGGGAGATTATTAAACCAAAAAAGTGTTTAATAGCTAATGGGTGATGAGCATGAGAAAACTAAAAACAAAAGACTTATAAACTATGGTAAGTTAAATAACCATATGGTAGAAAATATTAATAACACTAAGCTGGAGCTAATTAGCCTGTTTAGAAGCAATTATTTTGCTCAATTTCACATAAGAGAGATGGCTAAATTAATTGGAAAAAGCCATGTTAGTTTATTGCCTCATTTAAGGAGTTTTGAGAGCGATAGGATACTGCTGTCAAAAAATGTAGGAAGGAGCAAGGTTTACTCGCTTAATTTAGATAACAACCAGGTAAGAGAGTTTCTGTCTTTAAGCGAGAAGAGAGAAACATTAATCCTGCTAAAAAAAGAATTTTTCATTAAAAAACTGTATGATGAATTTATTGGCTTAAATTTAAGGGGATGTTTAATTTTATTTGGAAGTTATGCTTCTTTAACACATAATAAAGAAAGCGATATTGATTTATTGTATATTGGAGAAATAAAAGAGACTGAAAAAAAGAAGATTAAAGATTTTAGCAAGGTTTACAACAAGGAAATACACATGGCTTCTATGAATTTAAACCAATTTAAAAAACAGCTTTCCAAACAAGGAGCACTAGTTAAAGAGGTTGTAAAGGCTCATATAATCTTATATAGCCACGATATATTTATTAATGAGGTGTGGAGGCATTATTATGAAAGAAAAGAAAGATGATTACTCCTTCTGTTTCAAAAAAGCCGGGGGCTTGAAACTCATTAGCCCTAATGAACGACTTGTAGGGGTTTATAAGAAAAAGTCAAGGTCGGCACTAAACATGCTTGAATCAGCTAAAGAAAAACAAGAAGATGAATGGATGTTAGATACTTTTTATTATGCAAAGTACTTTATGGCTTATGCTTTGTTTATGAAAGCTGGGATAAAGTCAGAAATACATGACTGCACTATTTTCGCCCTGAAATCCTTATTTGTGAAAGAGGGTATAATTAGTAATGATATTTATGGGGAGCTTGAGAAATCCAAAGAGTTGAGGGTTGGAGCTCTTTATTATGACAAAGATTTTGGCATGAAAGAAATATTAAAGAGAGCTGAAACTGCTCCAGAATTCTGCTTAAAGGTAGAGCCTATTTTAGATAAAATTACAAAAGAAGGTATAGAGAAAGTAAGAAAGAGGTTTAATGCCCTAAAAGGTATGTTGCTGGGATAAGGGGTTCAATGGATTTATGCTGAGCCAGAGCATTTAAAGAAGATGATGGAGAATAGTGCGAGGGTAAGATTATAGCAGAATGTTTGGGTACAAATGAAAAAACTAAAAACAAAAGACAGCCTGACTTTTTTTAACAGCAGGATTAAACAGGCTTACCACCCAATGGATGGGGGATTAAAACATGCTGGTTTTTATGCTGAGCATGCTAAAGGCAAGGTGCTTGATATTGGATTTGGCTTGGGATATATTGCTTATGCCTGTGTAAAAAAGGCGATTAAAAACAAGGAGAGAATCGAGATTACTGGGCTGGAACTGGATAAGGGGATACTGGGAAAGATTAAGGGGATTGATCTTGATTGTGAATATGAGTTTATTAAAGAAGCTGTTGAAAGATTAAACTTTGAAAATAGCAAAGTAAGGATTAAGATAATTCCCGGAGATGCGAGGAAGACAGTAAAATCATTAAATGGAAAATTTAATGCTGTTTTTTTAGATGGGTTTTCTGTTATGAAGAATCCTGAGCTGTACAGCTATGATTTTTTATTAATGTTGAAAGCAAGGCTTGCTGGGGGTGGGGTGGTGGTTAGTTATACTAACAATCCGGTTTTCAGGGCTGGATTGAGAGAGGCTGGGTTTAATATTGGTTCTGTTGGGGGTGGGACAATTGCTGGAGTGAATAAAAATTTTAAGCTTAATGATGCTGAAGAAAAATTAATAAGGGCTTTTGGAAGGTCTTTTAGAGACCCGTACCTGAACTGGAGCAGAAAGAGGATAATAAAAGAATGGAAAAAACTTCCCCTAAATCCCTTTTAATAGGCTAATATTCCTAAGACTCCTTAAAGCAGTTTCAAAGACTTCATAAGGCATGAAAGTTCTATTTGGGCTTATTAACCTTACTTCTTTAGGTAAAAACTCAAATCCAACAAATGTAATATGCTCCTGAGGAGTTAAAGGACGTTCTACTTCATCCTTTCCTGCTTTATCAAATTTAGCAACAACTCTTCCATAATAATTAAAACTTGGAGGAACAATAATCTCTGGTATGGTCTGATGTCTCCTGATAAACTCATTTATAGCAGATTTATCATGAGCATCCTCAATTTTTGGCAGGAGGGCATAGCGAATGTTTGATTCAAGCGAAGATACTGGGCCTCTTTGCATGGATTCCCCAACAGGTATTTTTTCTTTAGCAGTTCCCCGGAAATAAACATTCCATCCTTTATCATGAATAATCTGGAAGTATTTGCCTAAATCTTCTGTATGCATGCTGTTTGTTGTATTTATTTCTCTTACCATATTACTTCCTTACCTGTATAAAACTCCGGTGAAAAAGTTTATTGTGTCCAGCCTGTAGAAGATAAAGATGATTACTGCGGTTAAGACAACCAATAATGCTGCGATTGCTATTTTTGCATATAGGTTTAATTCAAGCAGTTTTTTATTCTCTCTTGCAGCTTTCAGGTTTTTCAGCTGCAGCTCTTCTGAAAACGAGATTCTGTATTTTTCCCCATCAGAATCCTGTTTATACAGCTTACCTCCTTCTTCAAAATATTTTATATCTGGCATGGTATTGGTTGGAGAAAACGATTTATAAGATTTACTATCTGGAGATGGTTATTTTTGATTATAATGGTTGTAGTGAAGTTTTTAAACTTGGGGGTTATTTATAAGTTATGTATGAGGCTGTGATTGCTGTTGGGGGATTGTTCCTTGGCTATTTAATTGCAAGGATGACCAAAGAAGAGCTTGCTGCTGGTGAGAAGTGGCTTAGGCTAATCTGCAATGCAATCCTTGGGGTTTTTGTTTTATGGATATTGATTAATGCATTTGACTTTAAGCTGGGGATTGGAATTGTGATTGGGCTAATCCTGGGGTTTTTCATTTTCAACCCTTACCTATATCTTGGATTATTGGGAGTGATGACTTATTATGGGCTTAACAGAGAGCTGTTTGCTATACTTGTTATGCTGTTTGGGCTAAGCTATATGGGGCTGTATTATAAACAGGCTGGATGGAAGTTTTTCGTTTTTTACATATGCTTGTTTTTACTGCCTTATGCTTTAGTGTACTTTGAGAACAATTATAACTGGCTATGGTATGGGATTGCAATAGGAGGGATGTTCCATGTTGTTAGAGAGAATTATAAAAGAGATTAAAGCAAAAAAAGAGCTGAAAAACCTTGATGACGGGTTTGTTAAAGCAAGGATTAAGGAGTATGCTAAACAAAATGGCTTGAGCCCGGAAGGGGATTTTGAAAAGGTTAAAAGAGCCAAGTGGTTTAAAGAGATGTTTAAGTGTGTAAGAAAGGGGTGCAGGCTAGTTTACGGAGCTTTTCAGGATGTTAAAGAGCAAAGAAGCAGGGTTGTTTATGAGAGGATTTTTAATGAGGTGAGGGGGGATGTTATTTTAGACATTGGGTGCGGGAATGCTCCTTTGGAGTATTGCTCTTTGTATGAAAATAAAAAATATTACTTATGCGAGATTGATTGCGGGGTTATAACTAAACTAAGTGATTTTATGAAAAAAAATAAAATAAAAGGCAGGGCTTTTGTGTTTAATGCTGTTGATGATAACATGGATAAGCTGCCTAAGGCTGATACTGTGCTGCTGCTGAAAGTTTTGGAGAGCTTTGAGCTAATAAAGAGGGATATAAGCTATGAAATCCTGAAGAAATTAAAATGCAGGAAGATTGTTGTCAGCTTTTCCAA
>Ga0209542_10017056_pt1 | contig 11958 bp, 9 predicted proteins | sample RifCSPhighO2_01_FD_184028 | JGI IMG/M metagenome (GOLD analysis project Ga0209542, IMG submission 184028) | Soil microbial communities from Rifle, Colorado - Rifle CSP2_plank highO2_0.1 (SPAdes) (version 2) | ecosystem: Environmental > Terrestrial > Deep subsurface > Rock core/Sediment ...
GGAAAGATTTTTAGATTCTCGCGCCGCCGGAAACCGTTCTTGAACCAAAACCAGTCTTCGCCTCTACGTTAGCGGCCTCGGATTCGTCATTGATGGTTCTCGCGGTGCCGCCGACTTGATCAGTATAGATTTGGACGCCTGATGAAATTCCAGTGCCATAAGTTGAACTAGCGGTTCCATCATCATTGGCGAAACCGTCGTACTCAACGCGCACTTGGTGGCCGGGTCTGGCTGGGTCAGAAGTTCCAATCCGAGCGAAGTCAGCTTTAACAAGCATGGTCTTTTCGCCATCGCCTGGAATTATGAAGCCGGAAATCGTGGTTGTTGCGCCGTCTCCAGTAAATAGAGTTTCACCCACCTTATTGGTGCCATCCCAGAGCGTTACTTTGGCCAGATCTTGAGGCGTGCTTGAACCATAAGTTGTCACCATGCTGGTACTCGCCGCATAGCTATCATCAAGGTTCAAAATCATCTGCTCAAGCCTGACGTCCTCGTTGGTCGCGCCAAAGATAAAGTCGTTAATCAAGTTGCCAGTGGTGTTCGCGAGCATGAGAATCGGCGAAGAAGTGGCTGATACTGTAAGATCGCCTTTGCGTATCGCGAGCGCGCCTCCGCTGGTAAGCGTAATCGCTTGGCCGGTCGTGTCATCGTAGGTTTCGATAAGGGTTGATCCGGATGTTACTCCAGTCGGAACCATATCATCGGCATCGCCAGGAATCTCAAGGGTCCAGTTATAGGTGCTCGCGACTGTGGTCGTTGTGGAAGTGGTATCACACTTCAAGGCCAAACTCTTAATTCCTCCTTTGGGAAGAAGCATGCTCTGATCAAAGGTGAAAGTCTTATCATCACCAGTAGTATCGGTGTTCGCGCCATTCACGACATTTGAACCCGTGTTCAATGCGGTGACGCCATCGAAGATTTGGCAGTTGGCCAAATCATCGTTTGAATTGGCTTGGCCGAAGTTATATTCAACCTGGACAGAATTTATCCTGATATCTTCGCCAGAGGCTGTGGTATTAAAGGTAAAGTTGGCAAAGTTGAATTTCTTCAAACCGGCAACAATAGTCTGGCTGGCTGGCGTTGGAGCTGTTGAAACTCTCAAATCTCCTGACTTTACGGTCATGGTAAGCGAAGTCTGGGCAACGCTCGGAGTTGGAGAAACCGTGGTATTGGTGGTTAAACCCTTAACGGTTGTCCAATCTGACGAAGGCGTTGTAGAAGCCAGAATCTTGTCGTTGTTAGCGAAGTCAGTGCCAACCTTGCCTTTTAAGGTATAAATATTGGTGCCAACTGGGAAAACAACAGTATCCGTGAAAGTAATGGTGCCGTCAGTCCTATTGCTGTTCGCGCTTACATCAACTGGTCCAGCCACAACGGTGTTATTGGGACCAACCAAGCTGATATTGGTGATGTCTGAAGTATTGCTCGTGCCGCCTGAACCGCTCGCGCGATTGATTCTGAAAACCATCTTGCCTACGGAAACCGAACCGCCTTTTACCGTCACATCAAATCCGCCCAATGGCTGATCAGGCAAACTGATGCCGATATTTTGAGCTATAACGCCGGCTGACGCATTTACTTGAATAGTTTCAGCGCCAATCGTTACCTGGAAAGCGTCGTAGAACGGCTCGGCATTCTGGAATTCTCCGTCATCGTCATTGTCCGCGGTCGTGGTTGCCGCCGTGGGCTTGATGTCATAATCAAATGAAAGCCCATGAACCTGCAAATCTGCTTCGCGGAACAAATCAAAGTCAATGGTCCGGCTTGAGCCGCTCTCAATATTAGCCTTAATTAAAATTTCTTTAGAAAGGCCTTTATCGATTTCTATGCCGCCGCCAAAGCTGGAGCTGTAATATTTGCCGTCAGAGCTTACAGTTGCAGGAAATTCTTTATCGTCAATCTTAATGATGACATTTTTGATGTCAGAATCTGAAGCCGAACCGGACTGATTCCAACGAACTGCAGTCAGCTTAATTTTCTCGGCTGAACCGGCGGTAACTCTCAAAGAAGAGAAGGTATAACCGGTGCTGCCAACTTCTTTAGTTACGCCAGAACCCGGATCAAGCGGTCCTCTTGTGAGGGTCGCTGTTCCAATTACTAGCGTGCTGTTTACGGTATGCGATGTTCCGACCATTGGGAACGTGGCGTTAACAGCCGTATTCCCTTTAGTGGTCGCGCCTACCAAGCTCAATGAGCCGACTTGGCCGGCATAAGTGTCCAAGCTGCCTGCCGCATCGCCGGCGATAGTGATAGTGCGGGACTGTCCGGCCTTAACGACAAAATCCTCGGTGAGAATTACGCGATTGTCAGAACCCAAAGTTTTTGAAGTTCCAAGCCTCACGCCATCTTCATCCAAAGCTATAATGCCGTCAAAAGCCGCGTTGTTGGCTGAACCGGTTCTTTGAACAGTTAGCGCATCAATGGTCGCGTCTCCGTCGCTCGAAGCTCGAAAGACTACCTTGGTGAATGGAACCGAAACTGCTTTCAACGGAAAAAGTCCGGGTGCCGGCTGGCTAGAAGCCAAGGAAACCGAAACCGAACCGCCGGGAACCGGCGAAGCTGTCGGGGTTGGCGTTGGGCCAGGGCCTCCGGCTAATGCCTTTGCCCGCGAAATCGGGCCGAAATAACCAGCTGCCGGTGAAATGCCGTTAGCCGCCTGCCACCTAGCAACAGCGGATCGCGTGAGCGAACCGAAGTAGGTGGTTTCATTGCCGGACGAACCAGAACCGCTTGATGCAATCGTAAAGCCGTTCGCGTTCAAGTACTGCTGAAGGCACTTAACGTCTTCTCCGCGACTGCCCACTGTGAGGGAGCGGGTAAAGTTGCAGGAGGTAACGGATCCAGAGCCTGACTGCAAAGCTCGAAGCTGATCTTGAAGCCTTGCGATTTGATCAAGTAAATCCTGAATGCTTTGCGCGTTCGCAACCGGAATGAAAGCTGTGAAGCCAGAAAGCCAAACAATGGTAGTCAATGAAACTACCAATGATGTAATCTTGCTTAATTTGCTACTCATATTTTTCAGTGACTTTTTTATAATTTTTTAGTTGTAATTAGTGACCTTATTTTTTCTTAGGAAAGCGTTTTGATATCGACCTTTATGCTTTCCTTTTTTATTTATCTATTGCTTTAATTTTCTGGAAAGACCGCTTCTTTCTGTATTCTTCTATATCTCTTCTAGAAGAATCGACCTCTTTAACATCAGAAACCGATCTGTAATTTCTAAAAAAATAAATCCTCGCTTTGTGAGCGAGGCTAATCAAACCGAACTAATAACTTATAACATTAGTCATCAGTTCGTCCGATTGCTTAGCCTCACACTAAGCGCAAAAACAATTATATCAAACTTTTACATTGGTTAAGCGCATGGTTGTGAATAACCAAAATATTCGCGCAAAACCACGGGTTTAAATCTATAACGAAAACGCTTCCAAATCATTACAATATCTCAAATAACTCTTATTTTATAAAAAGTAGCTGGTCCGCCGGGGCCTGTACGCTCAATAACACCCTGATTACAAAGACGCTCTAAATCATAACGCAATGTTCTTGGGCTAATGCCGTTAAATGAGGCAATTATATCTTTTAATCTAACGGGTTCATTGCCGAATTGCCGGATTCGCTCAATAATTGCCGATTGCCGGTTTGCCGGATTATCATCTAAAGCTTTTGCCGCATTATTTGCCGGATTATTATCTGGGGTTGCCGCATTAGCCTTTGAGTGCTTTGCCGCTTTCTTTAATTGCCGCTCTTCGACATTAATATCCGCAATATCCAGAGAATCCGGCAAAGATAATTCGGCAATTTCCTTTATTGCCGCATTTAGATTGCCTAATTCATTTATCACCATATCAGCATTAACAGGCTCTATCTCGTATATGGTCTTGCCGAATCTTATAAGACTGCCAACAACCGAGATTGTCGCTTCTATGGCACTGAAATCGCGCCTTGCCACGTCTTCCAATAATTGAATTGCCAGATTCTCAAGCTTATGCCTGAATTCATGTCGCTTTGCGTAGACCGAAAGCTTAATAAGCGCTAACCCAATATCTTGAGTTTTTTTGTCGGCAAACATCAGAGTGTATTATATTCATGAGTGGAATTTTGTCAAACTTAAGTAATTAGGCAAATAATGCGGCAATAAGATGGATTGCCTTATTGCCTAATTGCCGAATTTCTTAATAAATGAATTAAATGCTCCAGCTGGATCCGGCAAGAACCAGAATAGTAAGGAAAACAAAAATCGTTAGATTCACAAGAATGGCATAGCGCGATAATGTCCCCTGAATATGCCGGCGCAAAGTGTCAATTATCAAAAATATTGAAATAAGCGATAGATTGGCGGAGCTTAAAAAACCGATTGGCAAAAAACTTATAGCCCATATCAATTCTATGGCAAGAAAAGCCGTTATCCAGGCAAAGACCGTTGAAAATGGTGAAGAGTTTCTGAAAAACTCTTTTGCCAAGAAAAAAATGGCTAAAAATAATGCTGCTATTTTAAAAATGAAAAAGCTTGATTTATCCGCCAGAAAAAAAATCAGCAATAGCGCGTATATGAGACAAAAGACTAAAAGGTAATGCCACTTTTCCCGATAAACCAAAAAAAGATTTTTCAAACCTAAAATAAGATAGAAAAGCAGAATAAAAGCGGCAAAGACCAAAAAAGACGCCCAGCCTTGAGCCGCGCGAGAACTAAGAAATAAGGCTGAAAACAAAATAACAAGAAAAGAAGCAAGATATTTAAAGTTATTTAAAGATGGGCTGCCATAAACCGCCGTGGCCGCGATAATAAAAAAGATTGAAAGCGTCAGGGAAAAACCGCCTACCCAAACAAGCGCCAGAAAAAAACCAAAAATAAGCGTCTTAAGAACTAACGCTGATCGCCGTCCCTGAAAAAGTAATCTTAACTCTCGAGCCATCTTTAATCTGGCCTTTGATCATTTTGTCGGCCAGTTGGTCTAAAATCGCTTTTTGTATCAGGCGTTTGATGGGCCGAGCTCCGAAGTCGGGATCAAAGCCATTATCAACGATATATTTTCTGGCTTGGGCGTCAATGGCGGCAGTAATATCCTTCTCTTCCAGTTTTTCTTTAAGCATGTTAAGCTGCAAGTCAACGATTTTTTCAATATCAGGGCGCTTCAAAGCGTTAAAGATAGTGATCTCATCAATACGATTTAAAAATTCCGGCTTGAAGCTATGCTTCAACGCCTCGCGTACCTTTTCTTTAAAAGTTTCCTCCTGATTTTGAATTTCGTTGCTGCCAACAGAAAAAAATCCCAATTGGGACATTTCTTTAAAGTAATGGCTGCCGACATTAGAAGTCATAATAATGATTGAATTCTTAAAGTTGACGGTTTTGCCTTTGGAATCAGTAAGGCGTCCATTATCCAAAATTTGAAGCAGAATATTGAAAACCTCCGGGTGAGCTTTTTCAATTTCATCGAAAAGAATCAAATTGTAAGGCCGATGGCGCACCGCCTCCGTAAGCTGGCCGCCCTCTTCAAAGCCGACATAGCCCGGCGGCGAACCGATAAGCCGCGAAACCGAATGTTTTTCCATGTACTCGGACATATCAATCCTGATCATGGCTTTTTCGTCGTTGAACATAAATTCAGCCAAAGCTCGGGCAAGCTCGGTTTTGCCGACGCCAGTCGGCCCTAAAAACATGAATGACCCTGATGGTTTGTTTTCATCGGCTAAGCCAGCTCTCGCCCGCCGTAGTGCGTTTGCTACCGCATGAATAGCCTCCCTTTGGCCAACGACACGATTTTCCAAAACCTCTTCAATGCGGGCAAGTTTCTGAGTTTCCGACTCCAGCATGCGGGTTATAGGAATGCCGGTCCAGCGCGAAACCACAGCCGCGATATCTTCTTCGTCAACTACTTCTTTTATGAAAAAATGGGGATTGCCGGCTTTGGAACCGGTTTTCTTGACCTTTTTAACCGCGAAATTCTTTTTTTCAAAAGCCGTGTACTCTTTTTCGGCTTGCGGCAGAGCGCCGTAAAGTATCTGCGCGACTTTCTCTAAATCCCCGGCGCGCTCGGCCAATTCGGCTTCACGGCGCAAATCATCGATGCGGCGCCGCAGATTATGGAGATTTTCCACGCTCATTTTTTCAGCGTTCCAGCCGGCTGAAAGCTCATCGTTCCGCAATTTCAAACTTTCCAATTCCTTGTCAATCTCTTTCAAACGCTCTTTTTTAGCGGGAGAGTTTTCTTTAGCAAGAGCTGATCGCTCTATTTCCAACCTCGTGATCTCGCGCCTGATTTTTTCTATCTCCTGCGGCAAGCTTTCCGATTCCAAACGTCGCGCGGCAGAAGCCTCATCAATAAGATCAACGGCTTTGTCCGGCAAAAAACGATCGGTTATGTAGCGCGCCGAAAGATTGACCGCGGCGACGAGCGCTTCATCGCTAATCCTAAGGCCATGATGAATCTCGTATTTTTCCTTGAGTCCGCGGAGAATGGCAACGGCGTCTTCGACATTCGGCTCTTCAACAATAATCGGCTGGAAACGGCGCTCTAAAGCCGGATCTTTTTCTATGTGACGCTGATATTCCCGAGTGGTCGTGGCGCCAATGGCATGGAGTTCACCTCGCGCCAAAGGCGGCTTTAAAAGGTTTGAAGCATCAACAGCCCCTTCAGCTGCTCCGGCCCCAACAATCATATGGATTTCATCAATGAAAAGAATCAGCCGGCCGGCGGCGTTTTGGATTTCTCGTATAAAAGCTTTTAGGCGGTCTTCAAATTCGCCTCGGAATTTGGTGCCAGCGATAAGCGCACCCAAATCCAACATGACGATTTCTTTGCCTTTTAAAGTTTCCGGCACGTCGCCGGCAACAATTCTTTGCGCCAAGCCTTCAACGATTGCGGTTTTGCCGACTCCGGATTCTCCGATTAAAACCGGATTGTTTTTGGTCCGGCGGCTCAAAACCTGGATTACGCGCCGCAATTCTTCACCTCGGCCAATCACTGGATCAAGCTTGCCATCGCGGGCTTTGGCAGTCAGATTAATGGCATACTTTTCCAAAACCTGAAATTTGCTTTCCGGAGTTTCGTCGGTAACCCGCGTCGAACCTCGAAGCTGGGCTAAAATCCTAAAAGCTGTTTCGCGACGCAAACCAAGAGTCTCGAGCAAAGATTGGGCTGAAGAAGGAATTTCTAGAGTACCCAGAAGAAGATGCTCGCATGAAATGAATTCGTCTTTTTGGGAAAAAGCAATCTTGCCGGCGCGATCCAAAATCTGCATCAGCTCTTGAGACAGATAAAGCTGGGCAACGTTGGCGGTTCCGAAAATTTTTGGCAGTTTCTTAAGCTCTTCATCAATTGCTTTATCAAGAGCTTCGAGATTGACCGAGGCTTTGATTAAAAGCGGGCGCACCAACGACTGCTCATCCATAAGCAAGCTGGCTAAAAGATGCACGGCTCTGAATTCGCCGTGGCTCCTTTGAGCCGCTAAATCTTGAGCGTTCTGGAGCGCTTCTTGGGCTTTAATGGTGAATTTATGAAAATTTCTCATAACTCTTATTTCTCATAACTCTTATTTCAAAAGATACCCTTGTTAGCACTCGCAAGTCAAGAGTGCTAAATTAAGACTGGCGCTCGCCTAAAGTCACGGCAACAGTGATTTCTTTGCCGGCGCGCAAAACTTTAAGATTCACGCGTTCGGAAACGCCGTATTTTTGGATAAGCGAAGCTAAAGTTCTCTCGGCTGTGATTTTTTCGCCGTTAATCTCAAGAATAATATCTTCGGCTTGGATGCCTGCTTTCTCTGCCGGAGAATCAGGAATCACTCCGGGGCCGTCTTCGCTACCTCTTACTATTACGCCTTGGGTAACCGGCAATTCATCGCGCTTGGCTATTTCTTCGTTAATCACGATATAACGCACGCCCAAAAACGGAATTGAAATTTTTCCGGTTTTTTTCACCGAATCAATGTCGCGCTTGGCCTGATTGATAGGAATGGCAAAACCGACATTTTCCGCTCCCTGGGCAACAGCGGTATTGATGCCAATGACTTCGCCTCGGAGATTCAAAAGCGGTCCGCCGGAATTGCCCGGATTAATGGCTGCATCGGTTTGAATCAAGCCTTCAAGATGTTCGACTTGGCCGCCGCCAGAAGCGTCGATGGAGCGCGCCAAACCGGAGATAATGCCCACGGAAACGGTATTCCTGAACTCGCCCAAAGCGTTTCCTATTGCGATGGCTGTTTGGCCAAGACGTATTGAATCTGAATTGCCAAGATTTAAAACCGGTAGGCTGCCGCCGGGATTGGTTATTTTCGCGACAGCCAAGTCTTGAGCCGGATCGCGAGCCAGAATCTTAATGTCATATTTCTTGCCGTCATTCGTAAGAGCGGTATAAGAAGCGTCAGTGTCCGCCACTACGTGCTTGTTAGTTAAAATCAAGCCGTCGCTAGAAACTATAAACCCAGAACCGCCTCCAACTTCCTGCTTCTTTGTGCCTTTCTTGCACGGCTGGTTAAATTCAAATGGTCCGAAAAATCGGCGAAATTCCGGAGGCAAATCTTCAAATGGATCAAACGGACAATTTTCAATAATCGGCAGATCTTTAGTGACTACTATTGAAATTACTCCTGGAGCGGCTTTCTCAACAGCTTTGATAATCGCTTCTTCATAGTCAACCGGCGCCTCATATACCGGACGTGGCGGATCTTGCCGTTTAACCGCCGGCGCTTGAGAAGCCGCCGGGGTTCCGACCGGCAAAGGAGAATCTTGCGGCTTGAAAAGCCGATTAATAAAATCATCCAGAATTCCCGCGTGCGCCGGAGATCCTGAACTCAAAAACGCCGATGTTAAAATTCCCGCTGTTCCGGAAATTAAAACTATTAAAACTAAAACTGAAATCTTTTTGTCCATCTTTACTTTTTTAACACATTTTTTATGACCTTTAAAGTTTGGCTTATTTCTCCTCTTGACGTCGGTCTGCCTAGGGTAAAACGCAGGCTTTGCGAAGCGCGCCTGGCATCAAGACCGATGATCGAGAGCACATGCGACGGTTTTGAGATTCGGCTCGCGCAAGCTGAACCGGCGGAAACAGAAATACCTGCGAGATCAAGTTTGATGAGCAATTCATTGGCGCCATAACCCGGGAAATGAATATTTAAATTATTCGGCAGGCGCTCGCGAAAATCCGGCCCGTTAAGCTCGACTTGCTCGTAAATCTTTTTCAATTCTCTCCAAAAATAATCCCGGAGCTGGGCGACGCGTTTGATTTCTTTCTTGCGCCGCTCGAGCGCCAACTTCACAGCCTTCCCAAAACCTACAATATAAGGCACATTTTCTGTGCCGGAACGAATTCCGAATTCTTGTCCTCCACCGGTTATAATCGGGTTTAAAATTTGGGATTTGGGATTTGGGATTTGTTTCGGATTTCGGACATAGAGCGCTCCAATCCCCTTCGGCCCGTAAATCTTATGAGCGGAAATCGTCATCAAATCCACCCCTAAATTATTAACTCCGCAATCCAAATACTGTAACGCTTGAACGGCGTCAGTATGAAACACTGGAAAACTAGAAACTGGAAACTGGAAACTGGATTTTAAGTTACTAATCGCCTTTGCGATTTCGGCAATGGGTTGGATGCTCCCGATCTCGTTATTCGCGTACATTATTGAAACCAAAGCCGTGCGCTTGTTTAAACTCGCTTCAAGTTTTTTTAAATCAACAATGCCTTCGCGAGAAACCGGCAGATATATTACCTCTACGCCTTGGCTTTCCAAATCTTTCGCGGTTTCCAGAATTGATTCATGCTCGATAGCGGAAATGATTAATCTCGGCTTGCTAAAAGATTTTAGATTTGTCCGCCATAGGCGGAGAGATTTGAGATTATTAACCGTGCCGCGCAGCGCCAGATTATTTGCTTCAGTCGCCGAGCCGGTAAAAATAATTTCTTTATAATCCGTTCCAATAGCCGCGCCAATTCCGCGGCGCGCCTTAAAAACCGCTGCCGAAGCTTCTTGGCCAAATTGATGCAGTGATCCGGGATTTCCAAAAACGCCTGAAAAATAAGGTTTCATCGCCTTTAAAACCGCGGAATCAACAGGTGCGGTGGAAGAATAATCTAAATAGATGCGTTCCATGGCGTATATAGTATACTATTAAAATAAATGCGCGAAATTTTCATTAGTAGCGATTACTCTCAATGAAAACAAAGTACTGGTATTGGATCTGGAGAACTTTCTTGGGGCCAAGCCGGCTTAGAAAAAAATTCGTCCGAGTCTTTCTCTTGGCCGGTTTAGTGCCTCTTATTCTCATGGGCGCGGTCAGCGCCTATTTAGTAAATCTGACTCATAGAATTGATGTTACTGCTCTTGAAAATAATTTAGCTTCGCAGGTTTCCGGAGAAATCAAAAAAATCTCCGTAACCATTGTAGACATACCAGCCCTTGAAGCTCGATGCGTTAACCGGCTGAAGGCCATAACCCTCAACAAGCATACCAGCGCTTGTTGATACGCACATGTTGCGCCCATCAACACCGATATCCTGCACCTGATGGATATAAGGCACGTCCAAAACCGCAGACTGATCCTGCGCAAAACCAACGCCACCAAAAACTCCCGCGACCACAGCGACCGCCGTGACGACCATTTGCGTTTTCATCTGAAAACTCCTTTCTGAAAACGCCGACACTACGAAACTGAAAACACACGAAACCAACGAATATAAGCTCTTCATGTTAACCTCCAAATTATCAAAGAGCCATCACTTCTTATCCTGAAACATTCAGGGGAAGAGAATTCTTTTCTCAAGAACTCTCTTTGAATTTAAAAACACAGCGTTTAAACTCAAAGAAAACTCTTGAGCGCGCTGTGTCTTTTAAAAATTTTAAATTTACTTAATAATTTATGAATTCAAAAGTATCAAATATTTGCTTTATTAAAACTTCATTCATATTAAACATATATAAATATTCTTCACTGGTACTATTTGGATAAGTTATATAAATACGCTTATATATATATGTAGGATTTTTACCATCTTTATCTGACATAGCATATGTTCCAGCCCGTATAGTAGCTATTAATGCCTCGGGAATATTATTATTACTAAATTCATCTAATGTTAGAAGTTTTGAGTCCGTCTGTAATACTTCCCATCCACATTTATTAATAAATTCAATAAATGAATTACATAATCCATATTTAGTACTTGAGCGTAAACTATTATTACTACAACAAGAATAATTAAGGGAATCGGTTTTGGAAATATACATTTTAGGAATCTCGGTGCCCCTTTCATAAAATTCTATAAAATGCTCCGACGCATATTTTAGATATATTTTGTCCTCCTTATCCTCAAACCGAAACCTAATTCCCAAATCATAATTCGTATATGTTTTCCAGCCGTCAGGGTCTTTAGTGAGAGTGTAATTTGATTTTTCTACTGCCTGATTGGTGTTTATACTGGCTGCGGTATTTTTATTGACATTCTGATTTATCGGCTGATTTGTATTTACATTAAAATTCTGATTCACCACCGGCTTTTTCACGCACGCGGAAACAAGCAGGGTTAGTACCAAAACAGGGATTAAAATTGTTATCTTTTTATTCATAATTCTATTATATCATACCCCATCTAAACCCTCAGGACCCACAGCGCGAAGGTCAAAGGGTTTAAAAAGAGATCGCTGTGTTTATATATATTTTATACGTATGCGGACAAAATTCGTTACACTTTTGAAAATTTTGCGCCGTCGCAACAGGTGCACCATACCAGTCATTTTGAAAGTCAATTTAGAGTCAAAATCGACATTTTTTTAATTTTTGCGCCGTCGCTATTTTCTCTAAAATATCACTTCCATAAGGTATTCTACCATATTTTTGAACTTTTTTCAATTACAAATGGTAATGTGCACACACATATTGCACTCTCTGGTATTCTAGGGGCATATGTCGAAAACTATGCCCAAATCAACTAAAGAGGAAAAGTACAGATGGAT
>Ga0209542_10017059_pt1 | contig 11956 bp, 13 predicted proteins | sample RifCSPhighO2_01_FD_184028 | JGI IMG/M metagenome (GOLD analysis project Ga0209542, IMG submission 184028) | Soil microbial communities from Rifle, Colorado - Rifle CSP2_plank highO2_0.1 (SPAdes) (version 2) | ecosystem: Environmental > Terrestrial > Deep subsurface > Rock core/Sediment ...
ATCGCCCCTGCGGGATACCCGCAGGGGCGATTTTCTTTTAGCGCAAGGCCAGCTCTGGGTTTTCGTTATGTTCAATAATCACTATTTCTGTTCTCTTTATGCCGAATTTAAGGGCGGCTTTACGCGTGGGCATCCAGACGTCAATGAAGCCGGATTTGCGCCTGTGCATGCGGTCTTCCACTATGAAAACTTCGTCGCCGAAAAGCGCGGGTATTTTTACTTCTGTGCCAAAGGGCAGGAAATTGGCCGCGATAACGCCGTGGCGCACCGGAGTATTGGCCGCGGTTATAAAAGGCGAATCGTCGGTCTGGTCAGGCGTGCTTGAATAGGCGGTCACCCAGACCTCCATGCGATTTTCCTTATTTTTTTGTTCTTCGACGTCCGCCACAGGCGAAGTCGGAATTTTTTGTTCCAGAGCCGGGTTTAGCCCCAAGAGTATGTTTATTGAGAGGGCCAAACCCATGGCTATGCTCGGTATCATAATAAAAAGCCCCTTATCAGGGCTGGGGTAAAGTCTAGCAGGTATAGTCTCGTTTGTCAATAGGAGGTAATAATATCCACATTTAGTCAAGTTTTTTGCATTTCCCAGAATTATTGTTATCCTGATTGTAGAAGTAGGTCTTAATTGCGAAAAGAGGAGGTCGTAGAATGGCCATTCAGGAAGGGCTTAGAGAGACTGAAGAATTAAGCTCTCTTAGGGTATTGCCGCTTTTGGGACTGGAGGGTTTGAGTTTTGCTTCACGCAAAGACCTGACCCAGGAACTTCAGGCAAGAATGAGAGAGCGCCTGGAAACATTCAAGAAAGGTTTTTGCGACCCTGTTTTGAAAGCAAATAAGGTTCTTCGAACGCACCACGGCCCTGGTTCAAGAAGTGGCTTTTCGCGGCTTTGCGAAGACGAGATTCTTCTTGCCAGTCGCGGGATTACGCCCGAGGAGCTTAGGCGCATAGTCCGCAACGCCTCCAGAGCCGCCCAGAGTGTTCTTCAAGGGAGGAAAGTCAGCCAGAGGACCTTGGAGCTCCGCATGAACGACCTGAAAAAGTTCCTGGATTTGGCAAAGGAGTTTTGTGAAGGGCACCCCGTCAGCGTGTGTTTTGGAGATGGAGTGTGGTATAGATGTGGTGCCCTGTAGACGAATCAGCCCTGCGACAGAGGTTCTGCCGCAGGGTTTTCTTTAATGTGCCACACCGGGTGTGGCACAGTTGGCGGATACCCGGTATTCGACAAATGATTAAAAAAGAAAGCCCCATCCGAAGATGGGGCTCGCGTGCTACGGACCTCCCAAAAGGGAGGCTTGCGAGGCCTTGCGGTCCATCGCGGTTTCCTCCTTTTGCGGGAGATGATTTTAGTGGAGCGGCTGGCGGCCTTTTGTTGCATGTTGCGGCATTGCATCAAAGTGGGGTCACTGCGCCCTTTTTTGGCAGGGAAGGCGCGTCTAATTGCATCCCTGTTGCCGCCAGCCGCTCCGAAATGAAAGGCACAATCTAGCGCCATTATAGCAAACCTACAGAATCTGTCAAGTCTTTGGGGATAATGTGCCACACCCGGTGTGGCACAGGTTATTGACAAATCATTTATCCACAGGTTTTGTAGGAAATTCATTGACAAAGAATATGGCTGTTTTAGCCTTAAAACTACATGTTAGAACTGAAAGAGCTGTTGAAAGATATAGGTTTGGTTGACAAAGAAGCGCAGGTATATTCGGCTTTACTGCCTTTGGGTTCGGCATCGGTAAGAACATTGGCTGAAAAGACAGGCATTAACCGCGGTACAGTCCATGACTCTCTCTTGGCTCTTGAAGTAAAAGGACTTGTTTTGAGCGAGCGCCGCGGTTCAAAAAGGCGTTTTTTAGTTCGTTCGCCCGAAGACATACTTAAAGCGCTTCGCAGTCAGAAAAAGAAAATAGAAGCCACGGAGAAAAAAGTGGAAGAGGCCTTGCCGACCCTGCTTTCTTTTTACGCCAAAGAAGGAGGCCGGCCCTCGGTGGAATATTTTGATTCAAACGAAGGCATCCGGCTTATCCTCAAAGACGTTTTAAGCACAGTCTCGCGCCTTGCCGAAAAAGAATACGTGCTTTATTCTTCAAAATCTATGCGCTCTTACCTGTATAAGCTTTTTCCGGAATTTACCAGGGAGAAAGTAAAGCTGGGCATAAAAACCAAAGTCATTGCCTTGGGTGAAGGCGGGGACCCGAAGAATATCAAGCTGGCCGAAAGAAAATGGCTGGATTCGGACGCGCCGGCTTATGTTTTGATTTATGGGCCGAAGCTGGCGTTAATCTCGGTGGCCGAAGACAACACGCCTTTCGGAGTTTTAATCCGCGACGAGAAAATAGCCCAAACCCAAAGAATTATTTTTGATAATTTGTGGGTGAGAATCTAATATGTGCGGGATAGTGGGATACGTCGGCAAAAAAAACGCGGTCGGCACGGTTTTAAAAAACCTGAAACTGCTTGAATATCGCGGGTATGATTCGGCTGGCGTTGCCGCGATTGACGAGAAAGGCGAGGTTTATCTTAAAAAAGCCGCGGGAAGGATTCATTCGCTTGAAGAAAAAATAAAAAAATATCCCAAATCCGGTTTGGCCATCGCCCATACGCGCTGGGCCACGCACGGACTCCCGTCGGCTTTAAACGCCCATCCGCATTTTGACTGTTCGGGAAAGATATTCGTCGCGCATAACGGCATCATTGAAAACTACGAGGCGCTGAAATCGGCGCTCACGGCCGAAGGGCACGAAATAAATTCAGCCACGGACACCGAAGTACTCGCCCATCTGATTGAAAGACAATTTTCTTTGGGCGCGAAGTCTTTGGGAGAGGCGGTCAAGGGCGCGCTGAAAAACGTTTTGGGCACTTACGGGCTCGCGGTTATTTCCAAAGACGAACCAGGCGTTTTGGTCGGCGCCAGACACGGCTCGCCTTTAATAATCGGCGTGGGCCGGGACGAATACATTCTGGCTTCAGACTCCTCGGCGATTGTCGGCGAAACCAAAAGGGTTATTTATCTAAACGACGGCGAAATGGTCGTGCTCACGCCCAAAAAGAGGAAAATAACAAATCTTTTGAACGGAGCCGGCCAAAAAAACGGCTTGAGAAAAAAGGTGCATACGCTTGAATGGTCTTTGGAAGATTCGCAAAAAGGAGGATTTACTCATTTTATGGCCAAAGAGATTTTTGAAGCGCCGCAGGTCATAGCCAATGCTTTTCGCGGAAGAATCTTGGCCGAAAAAGGAAACGTCAAGCTGGGAGGGCTGGACTCGGTCAAAGATCGCCTCGCCGGAATTAAGCGCGTGATAATCGCCGCTTGCGGCACGTCTTATTTCGCCGGGCTCGTTGGTAAATATTTCTTTGAAGAGTTCGGACGCCTGCCTGCCGAAGCCGTTTATGCCTCGGAATTCAGATACAGGCCGCCGATAATGGACGGAAAAACCGCGGTCATTTTTATTTCGCAGTCGGGAGAGACCGCGGACACTCTGGAGGCGCTGCGCGAGGCCAAGCGCCGAGGCGCGCTTACCTTGGGAATAATCAACGTGGTCGGCTCTTCAATCGCGCGTGAGGTGGAAGCCGGGGTTTATAACCACGCCGGCCCCGAGATAGCCGTGGCTTCAACCAAATCTTTCATTTCCCAGCTCTCTGTTTTGTTTTTGATGTCGGTTTATTTCGGCCGCATGAACGGGTTTTCCAAAAAAGAGGCCATGGCTTTGCTCGCGGAAGCCAAAAACCTGCCGGATAAAAGCCGGATTATTCTTGACGGTCACGCGGAAATAAAAAAAATCGCGCGCAAGTACGCAGATTTCAAAAATTTTCTTTTTCTTGGGCGCAAGTACAGCTGGCCGGTGGCCCTTGAGGGAGCTCTGAAAATGAAAGAGATTTCTTATATCCATGCCGAGGGCTATCCGACGGGCGAGATGAAGCATGGGCCTTTGGCCATGATTGACCCGGAGTTCCCGAGCGTGGTGCTCGTTTTGAAAGACAGCGTTTATGTAAAAACTCTTTCAAACATTCAGGAATTAAAAGCCAGAAGGGGCAGGATAATCGCTCTTGCTACGGAGGGAGACAAGGATATGGCCAAGCGCGCCGACGACGTTATATTCGTGCCCAAAGCGGTCGAGGGTCTTCAGTCAATACTTGCCGTAATTCCGCTCCAACTATTCGCTTATTACGTCGCGGTGTTCAAAGGTTTGGACATAGACAAGCCGCGCAATTTGGCCAAAAGCGTGACCGTGGAATAAAAATAAAAAATATGAAATGCGTAATACTAGCGGCCGGCGAAGGCCAGAGAATGAGACCCCTCACGTTTGAAACTCCCAAGCCCCTTTTGAAAGTGGCCGGAAAAACGCTTCTTGAGCGCATAATAAGCAATCTGCCTCCGGAGATTGACGAGTTGATTTTGGTAATTGGCTACAAAGGTGAGCAGATAGTGAATTTTTTCGGAGACGAGTTTAACGGGTTTAAGGTCAAATACGTTTGGCAAAATGAAAAGCTCGGTACCGGGCACGCTTTGAAGCTCTGTCGGCATTTGTTGGGCGATGAAAGATTCATGATGCTTTACGCAGACGATATACACGGGGAGCTTGGTCTGAAGAATCTTTTGAAGCATGAGTTGGCGCTGGCTTCCGCTTTGGTCGAAGACCCTGGCCGTTTCGGCGTGATTTCGGTCGGAGACGGCGGAAAGATTCTTGAGATTGAAGAAAAGCCCGAAAAACCCAAATCAAATGTTATTTCCGCGGGCGCAATGGTGCTCGACGAACGCATTTTTAAATACGAACCGGCGAGGCATTCAAACGGGGAGTTTTATTTGACAGACATGGTTTCGCAAATGCTCGAAGAGCACGAGGTTTTCGCGGTGGAAGCGTCTTTTTGGCTCCCTGTCGGCTATCCCGAAGATTTGAAAAAAGCGGAAGAAATTTTAGCCGCAGACCAAAAAAAATCAGCCTATGTCTAACGGCAAAAGAATCGTTGTGATCGGGGGCGGAACAGGCACATACACTGTTCTTTCCGCGTTAAAAGAGCATCCTGTTTTTCTGTCGGCCGTGGTTTCCATGTCGGACGACGGCGGTTCCACCGGCGTTTTGAGAGAGGAGTTCGGAATCCTGCCGACCGGCGACGTGCGCCGGGCTTTAATTGCGCTTTCAAACCACCCGAACGAGCTATTGAGTAAACTTTTCACGTATCGATTCAGCGAGGGCGGCCTAAACGGGCACAATTTAGGCAACCTTATTATTACCGCGCTTGAGCGCATCTGCGGCAATTTTGAAAAGGCGCTGGAAGAAGCATCCCGAATTCTCGCGGTTGAGAAAGGCGAGGTTATTCCGGTAACCCTTTCCAACGTCCGGCTTTTGGCAGAGCTGGAAGACGGGAATGTGGTTAAAGGGGAGACAAACATAGATATTCCTAAGCACGACGGAGAGATTGCGATTAACCGCGTCTGGCTGGAACCGCAGGCCAAAGCCAACCCCCGCGCGCTCAAAGCCATACGTCAGGCGAATCTCATAATTTTGGGCCCGGGAGACGTTTATACGAGCGTGATTCCGAATCTGCTTGTTCGCGGAATTCCGGAGGCAATAGCGCAGTCAAAGGCCAAGAAAGTTTTCATCTCCAACCTGATGACTAAATACGGAGAGACGCATAGCTTTGTGGCTGGAGATTTTGTTTCTGCCGTTGAAAGTTATCTCGGCGCCGGAATTTTAGACGCGGTTGTTTTGAATAACCAACGTCCTCCGGAGACGGTTTTGAAGCGCTATCGCAAAACCAAGGCCTTTTTCGTGGACCCTTTTTTGGGTCGGGACCCCGACAAAAAAATTAAGTTCGTAAAAACCGCGTTGATACGCAAAGGGGATTTAATCCGCCACGACCACCAAAAACTGGCTGAGGCCATTTTGAAATTTTTATGAAAAAGACGGCTCTTTTGGATTTTGACGACGTGCTTTTTGACACCCGGGCTTTTGTCAGGGCGCTGAAAGCCATTTTTGTGCTCGCGGGCTTAAATATTGAGGAATGCGAAAATGCCTATCAGGAGTTCAGGGATAATCTGGCTAAAGAGAAAAAACAATATAGCTTGGAAGAGAACGTAAATTTTTTTTCGGAAAAATTTCCCAAACTTGACGAGGCAGTCCTTGAGGAGGAAATGGCCGTACTTAAAAAAGAAATGCCCCGATTTGTTTTTGAGGACGCTTTGGATTTTTTGCGCCACATTTCCGAAAACGGCTGGCAGAGAATCATCGTGAGTTTCGGCGATAAATCCTGGCAGGAAGAAAAAATACATTCTTGCGGATTGGGTTCGCTCGCTGAAAAAGTAGTTGTTTCCCAAAACAAATCTAAAGTGGATTCGGTTGAAGAAATTTTGAAAAACGCGGGCGAAGCGGCAGACGCTATTTTTATAGACGACAATCGGGACGAAGTTTTGGGTCTGGTCAAAGCCAAGTTCCCGCGCGTAAAAACCTTTCAGCTCATACGGCCCGAGCTTGAGTCAATCCGTATCAGGCACAAGAAATGCGATTACGATTGCCGGAGCCTTGAGGAGATTAAAGGACTGCTTTTGTCTGCATAAGTCGCTTTTTTTGCCCGCGATAGACGTGTTAGTATATTATTAAATCAAATATATTGATATATCGATATATTAACATTCCGGTCGTTACTGGTTTAATTTAATGATTATGCCGCATATATCCGCAAGAAAACTTAAAAAAGAAGTTTTTCAAGAAATAAACAAGCGTCTTATTGACTCGTTTGCCGACATCAAAGACAAAAGACTGTTAAAATCTTTTGTTGATGAATTGCTGACGTCGACGGAAAAAATAATGCTGGCCAAACGCCTGGCCGTTATTTTTATGTTAAGCGAAAAGTTTTCTTTTTACAGGATACAAAAATCTTTGAAAATCAGCATAGTTTAGTTTTGAATTAAACTTATACATCGCTTTTTGTTATATTGTTTCTTGTATGGAAATAATAAAAGCCAGTGGAAATAATCTTAGTGAAGCTGTTGACCGTGCAGTTGGAGTAATTAGCCGCGGCGGGGCGGTTGTCGTGCCAACCGATACGGTCTACGGCCTTGCCGCGGACGCCGGGAACGAGGAGGCCATCCAAAGAGTATTTGAAATAAAAAACAGGCCTCGTGAGAAATCCTTGCCGGTTTTGGTCTCTTCGTTTGAAATGCTTGAAAAAATCGCTTTGATAAAAGACGAGCGGGTTTTGGATTTTCTGAAAAATCCGCCAGCCGGCGGATGGCCCGGGAAAATAACTTGCGTTTTTGCCTCCAAAGGCGGAGGAACCGTGGGCGCGCGCATGCCAAATCATGATTTGGTTTTGAAAATAATTGAAAAGCTTGGAAGACCCATAACCGGCACTTCGGCGAACGTTTCCGGAGGCAAAGAGCGCGTTAAAATAAGCGAACTGGTTAAAGAGTTTCAAGGTTTAAAAGTTAAGCCGGATTTGATTTTGGACGCGGGCGACCTCGCGCCTTCAGAGCCATCCACGGTTTTGGATTGCGTTTCGTGGCCGCCGAAAATTTTAAGAGAAGGCGCGGTGAGCGAGTCGGAATTGAAAAAGTTTCTTGGCGGAGATATTCTGTAGTAATGGCCGATAAAAAAATGCGCGCGCTGATTAAGGCCGAAGAAAAACGGCAGTCAAGCGTCATCAATCTGATTGCTTCTGAAAACTACGCTTCGCGCGGCGTTCGCGAGGCCGCGGGCTCTGTTTTGATGAATAAATATTCCGAGGGTTATTCGGGCAGGCGGTATTACGCCGGAAATAAAATTATTGACGAAGTTGAGCTTTTAACACAAGAGCGCGCTCTCAAGCTTTTTAAACTTTCGCCCAAAAAGTGGGGCGTAAACGTGCAGGCGCTTTCCGGAGTGCCGGCTAATTTTTTTATTTATTCCGCGCTTCTTAAAAACGGAGAGAAAATAGCCGGACAGGCCTTGGATCAGGGCGGACACTTGTCGCACGGCTCCAAAGTCAGTCTAACCTCGCGTTTTTGGAAATGGGCTCACTACGGCGTGGACAAAAAAACCGAGCTTTTGAACTATTCTCAAATTCTCAAGAATTTGAGAATGGAAAAGCCGAAGATGATAGTCGCCGGGTACTCGGCTTATTCGCGAAAACTGGATTTTAAAAAGTTCAGGCAGATTGCGGATTCGGTCGGGGCCTATTTGATGGTGGACATGGCGCATTTCGCAGGGCTTGTCGCGGGCGGCGTCTATCCCTCACCTTTCCCTTACGCGGACGTCGTGACTTCAACCACGCATAAAACTTTGCGCGGGCCCAGGGGCGCTTTGATTTTTTTCAAAAAAGAATTTGAGGAGCAAATAAACAAGGCGGTTTTCCCAGGAGGACAGGGCGGGCCGCACGACCACCAGACCGCGGCCATTGCCGTTTGTCTTTCCGAAGCGATGCAGCCGTCTTTTAAAAAATACGCGCGCCAAATAGTTAAAAATTCCAAGTCTTTGGCGGGAGAGCTTCAAAAACTGGGCTGGCGCGTAATTTCCGGAGGCACGGACAATCATCTTTTTTTGGTTGACGTCTGGCAAAACGGAATTGCAGGCAAGGAAGCCGAAAAAATTCTGGAAGACGCAGATATAGTCGTCAACCGAAACGGCATTCCTTTTGACCGGAGACCTCCTTTTAATCCTTCGGGCCTGCGTTTGGGCACGCCCGCGGTCACGACGAGAGGCATGAAAGAAAAAGAGATGAAAAAGATAGCGTTCTGGATTGACGGCCTTTTGCGCAAAAAAACAAGCCCTGCGAAGGTTAAAAAAGAAATAGCGCGTTTTATTCGAAAATTTCCTGTTCCAAAATGATTATTAACGGGAAAACGCTCGCCGAAGAAATAAAAGACGGGCTTAAAAAAGAAATTTTACTGATGGAGAAAAAACCCAAGCTGGCCGTCATATTTTTAGGCGACAACCCGGCCTCGGAAAGTTTCATAAAAAGAAAAAAGAAATTTGCCGAAGAAATAGGCGCGGGGCTTGAGATTTTTAAACCCGGGGAAGCGGTTTGGAAGTCCCGGACCAAACTCCGCGAATATATTTCCAAAATAGTTCACGACAAAAAAAACACGGGCGTCATAATCCAGCTGCCTCTGCCGGAAGAAATAAAACAGAGAACCGAATATTTACTGGACGCTATTCCCGCGGACAAAGACGCCGACGTTTTGTCTTCGGAATCCCTAGGCAAATTCGCGAGCGGACGCTTGGCAATAATGCCGCCGGTCGCGGGCGCGATTAAACACATTCTGGATTCAAACAGCATTGATTTCCACGCCAAAAAAATCGCGGTGGTCGGAGCCGGAGGCCGGCTGGTCGGCCGACCGGTTATTTTGTGGCTGTCGTCCTTGAATGTTCCGTTCGCGGCCCTTACCGAAAATAGTTCGGAAGAAGAAATGAGGCGCGCGATTTCAGAAGCCGACATAATAATTTCCGGGGTAGGCAAGGCCGAGCTGATTAAAAAAGACATGGTCAAAGAAGGCGTTGTAGCCATTGACGCCGGAGTTTCTTCGGGCGCGGGAGGACTTGCCGGCGATTTTGAGCCCTCGGTTAGCGAAAAAGCTTCCATATTTACTCTTGTCCCCGGCGGTGTCGGGCCTTTGACCGTGGCCATGCTTTTTAAAAATTTGGTTAAACTCGCGAAATGACTGATTTATTTATTGTTTTTCTCGCTAAATATCTCGTATGGGCGCTTGTCGCTTTTGCAGTTTTAATTTTTTTCAAAAGCCGGAGAATTATCAAAGAGATATTTTTTTCCGCGTTCCTTGCCCGTTTCGGTTTCACCGAACTCATTCGGTTTTTTTACGACCGTCCTCGCCCTTTTGAAGTAGAAAATATCACGCCCTTGATTCTGCGCGAGGGCGGCGGGTCTTTCCCGTCGGGGCACGCCGCGTTTTTATTCGCGCTCGCCGCGGCCATATTCATTTATGACAAACGCTGGGGGATTTTCTTTTTTGTCGGCGCGGTTTTAGTCGGACTCGGCCGTATTTGGGCCGGCCTGCACTGGCCGTCTGACATTTTAGGCGGGGCGGTTATAGGAATTTTAACCGCGTACGCCGTGAGTTATTTATTTCAGAAGCTGGTTAAAAAATATGGTGCCGCGGGTGGGAGTTGAACCCACATGAGGTTGCCCTCGCAGGATTTTGAGTCCTGTGCGTCTGCCGGTTCCGCCACCGCGGCCGATATAGTTATAAAATCTAGCATAAAAATAAGTTATTTGCTAACCTGTATTTATTATGCCGGAAATTCAAGCCAGAGACGAAGCCAAGGCCGAAAGCATTTTTTGGATTGAAACCGAAAAAATAAGGCCGAATCCCCTTCAGCCCAGAAGGGAATTTGACGAGGTCAAATTAAACGAGCTCGCCGAGTCCATAAAGCAGTACGGGATTTTACAGCCGTTGGTCGTGGTGCGCATGGAAAGGGAAGTGCCCACGGGCACGGCGGTGGACTACGAGCTTATCGCGGGCGAACGCCGGCTACGCGCGGCCAAAATTGCCGGGCTTTCGCACGTGCCGGCCATAATCCGGAGAGAGTCCGCGGACAAGGTGAAGCTGGAGCTGGCCATAGTGGAGAACGTACAGCGCGAAGACCTGAATCCGCTTGAGCGCGCCAAAGCGTTCAAGCAATTGATGGATGAGTTCAATCTGCGCCAGCGCGACGTCGGTTTGAGAGTCGGAAAGAGCCGGGAATTCGTGGCCAACACCTTGCGTCTTTTGACCCTGCCCGATTATATTCAAAAAGGAATCGTGGACGGGCGCATTTCAGAAGGGCACGCGAGAGCCCTTCTGATGGTCACAGACCACCCCGAAGAACAGGAAGCGCTTTTTAACGATATTTATTTCAAGCGGCTTTCGGTCAGGGACGCGGAAAAAGCTTCGAGAAGGATTGCCATTGAGCGCGTGCGGAAGCACGAGGGCCTGCCGGACGCCGAAACGAGAACACTTGAAGACAAGCTCCGCGAGGCCTTGGGTACCAGGGTCTACATTGAACGCAAAGGGCTTGGCGGGAAAATTTTAATAGAGTTTTTTTCAGACGAGGATTTGCAGATTTTAATTGACCGCGTGGCCAAGGACAGGGCCTCTTTCGCGCAGGCTTCCGAAATAGAGCTCGTCCCGGAAAAAAATATTGCCGAAATTATCCCCGCGCCTTCCTCGGGCGAGGAGATGATGCCCGAGAGCTTCGTTGAAGACGAGCTCAAGGTGATGACCGCGCAGGCCCGCCCCGAAGACCTCAAGGATTTTACGGTTTAAAACTTTTCTCCAGTACCTATATATGTCAGAATTATAGGTATTGAAATGAAAGGTGTTCGCTACTTATCGGCGCTGGTCATAATTTTGTTGGCAACGACAATATTTGCCAACGTCTTGTGGTTCACGCAGGCAGAAGTGGTGTCCGGCAAAAGAGTCGTTGTATTCGCCGGGCTTTTCGCGGCGGTTGCCTTGATACTTTTATTGTGGAGTTTGAAAAACTTGATTAAACTGGTGAGCGCGCTTGACCTTGAAAAAAGACAGACTTCGGCAATAGTTTCAAATCTTACGGACGGACTCGTTGAATACACGGAGGACTTTAAAATTATTTTGATGAATCCCGCGGCCGAACAGATTACGGGAGTTAAGGCCGGAGATATTATCGGCCGCAGATTTGAACCGAAAGATTCTTTAGAAGAGAAATTCTCCTCTTTTACCAAAGTTCTTTTCCCGATACTGGTCGAAGACGCCAAAGCGATATACGTCGCAGACGACCGTTTCAAAATAATAGAACTTAAAATACACAACCCGCTTGAACGCGATTTGCAGGTCATAACCGTGCCGATAGTAAGCGAAACGGGCAGGAATGTTTCTTATCTGAAGGTCATCCGCGACATAACGCGTGAAAAAACTATAGCGCGCACCAAGTCAGAATTTATTTCTTTGGCCGCGCACCAGCTGCGAACCCCGCTGTCTGCCATAAAATGGACTTTGCGTATGATTCT
>Ga0209542_10017060_pt1 | contig 11955 bp, 19 predicted proteins | sample RifCSPhighO2_01_FD_184028 | JGI IMG/M metagenome (GOLD analysis project Ga0209542, IMG submission 184028) | Soil microbial communities from Rifle, Colorado - Rifle CSP2_plank highO2_0.1 (SPAdes) (version 2) | ecosystem: Environmental > Terrestrial > Deep subsurface > Rock core/Sediment ...
ATCTCAAATATGATAATTCAGATTAAGAATGCCGGCAGTGCTGGTCACGATAGCGTTTTGGTGCCTTATTCTAAATTTAAACATTCGATAGCAGAGGTATTAAAGAAGGAAAAGTTTATTAAAGACGTCGAAGTCAAAACTAGTAAGGATAGAAAGATGTTGGCTCTGGATCTTTTTATGGACAATCGTGTGCCAAAGATCAAGGGCGTAGAAAGGGTCTCCAAGCCGTCTAAAAGGGTCTACAAACAGGCGTCAGACATCAGAGCGGTAAAGAGTGGTTACGGAGTACTCATCCTCTCTACGTCTAAAGGTGTGATGTCAGGTCGTGAGGCCAAGCGAGCTAGCTTAGGCGGTGAGGTGTTATTTAAGATATGGTAGCAAGATATTAGTATGTCTAGAATAGGAAAAAAAATTATCATTCTGCCAGAGAAAACCGAGCTCAAGATCTCTGGTAATCAAATCTTGGTTAAAGGACCTCTAGGAGAACTCTCACGTACACTTCACCCTGTGATTGAGGTGAAGTTGAGTGGTAAGGAAGTAACTGTCCATCCAAAGAAAATGACACTAGAGTCTAGGGCACTATGGGGCACTTACGCTTCGCATATTACCAATATGATTGCCGGTGTTAACAAATTATTTGAAAAGAAGCTTATTCTCGAAGGTGTGGGCTTCAAGTCCGAAGTGAGTAACGGCAAGATAAATCTAGCACTCGGCTTTTCCCATCCAGTGAATATCGTCATTCCTGAAGGTCTCAAAGTGACTGCAGAGAAAAATGTTATAACTATCTCTGGGGCAAACAAAGAGGATGTGGGACAGTTTGCTGCCGGACTGCGTTCACAGAAGAAACCAGAGCCATATAAGGGCAAGGGTATGCGCTATCATGATGAAACGATCAGACGTAAGCAAGGTAAAAAATTAGTCTAATGAAAAACGTCCGCGACAGAAAGAGGAAAAAGATTAGAGCCAAAATTTCAGGCACCGCTATTCGCCCACGTCTTTCTGTATTCAAATCTAATACTCGTATCTACGCCCAGCTTATAGATGACGATAAGGCCGTCACTCTGGCTGCCGCAAATGGCAAAGATGCCCTCAAAGTTGGTACAGAAATTGCCCAAAAGGCGTTGGCCAAAAAAATTACAAAGGCAGTTTTCGACCGTGGAGGATATATTTATACTGGCAAGGTTAAGGCGGTTGCAGAAAGTGCCCGTAAAGCGGGGTTAAAATTCTAAATATGGAACCAGAAACAGAAATAAAAATAAGTGTTCCTACCGATACGGCAGTAGTGGTTCCTGTGGTTCAAAAACCTCGAGACAATAGACTTGCCCGCCAGGGTCCGGCAGGCGGGGGAGATAGGGGGGGAAAAAGACAAGGCCGTCGTTCGTCTCGTCGTGACCCGCGTGCTAAACCGGAATTTGATCAAAAGATTGTCAGTCTTCGACGTGTGACTCGCGTGATGGCTGGAGGTAGGCGTTTCAGTTTCTCGGTCTGTCTAGTCGCAGGTAATAGGAAGGGAATGGTTGGTGTGGGTCAGGGCAAGGCATCGGATACTCCACTTGCGATAGAGAAGGCCTTTCGCGATGCCAAGAAACATATGATTACAGTCAACACTACAAAGGAGATGTCTATTCCCCATGATGTAGACGCTAAGTTCAGCGCTTCAATCGTGAGGATTATGCCAGCTCGCGGTAAGGGAATTCTTGCCGGTGGTTCTGTCCGTACAGTCCTTGAACTTGCTGGTCTCCGAGAGATAGGCGCTAAACTTTTCTCAAGAAGTAAAAATAATGCCAACAATGCTTATGCTGCCATAAAAGCGCTTAGACAGCTCGAGTCTACAAAAATCAGAAACTAGTATGCAATTTCATAATCTTCAGGCAAAAACAAAAAGAAAATTTTCACGACAAGTGGGGCGTGGTGGTACGCGCGGCAAGACGGCCGGCCGTGGTACCAAAGGTCAGAATGCCCGTGCAGGTCATAAGAAGCGACCGGAGATGCGCGATATCATTAAGCGTATACCCAAACTTCGTGGTCGCGGCAAGTCTTCTCTCAAATCTTTTCAACCCAAGCTTAGTGGACAAGTGCTTAAGGAATTCTTAGCCAAGAAGAAAATAAAATCTCTCGACTCTGCTCGAGATAAATAAAATGTCTAAAATTACTGAGAAATTACAACTTATCTTTGGAGATAGATCCCTGAGGGGGCGGATATTATTTGTGCTTGGAATTTTGGCTATCTCTCGTTTGCTGGCTGTCATTCCTATCCCGGGGATTGACACGCTGCGTCTACAGAGTCTATTTGCCGGGAGTGAGTTTCTCAATCTCTTGAATCTCTTTTCCGGAGGAGGTCTCTCAAATTTGTCTATAGTGATGCTTGGTGTTGGTCCTTTCATCTCTGCCTCAATTATTATGCAACTTTTGACTGTGATGGTGCCGAAACTCAAAGCTCTTAACCAAGAAGAAGGAGAGGCGGGTCGCCGTCGATTCACCCAATATTCTCGTCTCATCACTGTACCCCTAGCCATTATTCAGGGTTATGCATTTATCAAATTGCTTCAAGGGCAGAATATATTACCGCAACTTTCCCTCAATATTTTCATGGTAGATATATTGGTGATCGTGGCTGGTTCTATGCTTCTCATGTGGCTCGGCGAGCTTATAACGGAGTTTGGGGTGGGCAACGGTGTTTCTCTGATTATCTTTGCCGGCATTGTCTCGGGATTGCCAACAACTGTGAGCCAACTCTTTTTCACATTTGATATCGCACAATTGCCTATCTATATCGTCGGTTTAGGCGTGGCTCTCTTGGTAATTTTTGGTGTAGTGGTCATGACAGAGGCGGAACGGCCGATACCTATCACGTATGCCAAACAAGTCAGAGGAGGACGCTCTACGGGCGGTCTTTCAACCTATCTGCCTTTGCGTGTCAATCAGGCCGGAGTTATACCTATTATATTTGCGCTTTCCATTCTTATTTTTCCTCAAATGGTTTTCCAATTTCTAAGTGGATCAACAGTAGAAATCATTGCAAGTGTCTCCAAAATGCTTTTAACCCTACTTGCCAATAATTGGTTCTACACTTCAGCATATTTTGTCTTAGTCTTCTTTTTCACCTACTTTTATACTGCTGTTACTTTTGATCCTGATTCTATCGCCACAAATCTTCAAAAGTCTGGGGCCTTCGTTCCCGGAGTGCGACCGGGTGAAGCTACGTCAGACTACATCTCACGTATTGTGACCAGATTGACCCTAGTCGGGGCACTCTTCTTGGGCGTGATCGCTGTTTTACCCCTCATTTTGCGTTCCCTTACAGGAATTCAAGCTCTAGCTATTGGTGGCACCGCTCTTCTCATTGTCGTTTCAGTAGTTATTGATTTGATCAAAAAGGTTGACTCACAAGTTTCTGCGCGGGAATATTAAGCCATGATAAAAACTTTTGTACTTCTGGGCCTTCCTGGTTCAGGTAAGGGTAAACAAGCAGAGCTTCTGAGTGAAAAAACAGGATTTCCTGTTGTCACGGCTGGAAGCAAATTGCGTGATATGGCAAAAGATGGAAATATTGTCGGTAGAAAAGTCGCGCAGGTCATAAATGCAGGAGAGTTGATGCCGTCTTGGTTTGTGTCATACCTTTGGCAACAGTCATTATTGGGGCTTGGGGAGGATGATGGAATCATCTTCGATGGTGGGGTGGGTCGGATAGAGGTTGAAGCTCGACTTTTCAGTGAGGTCTGTGTTTGGTTGGGAAGGGATTTTAGAGTACTTGATTTCAAAGTTTCTGAAGTAATCGTGGCTGATCGTCTCCGTAAGCGTCAACTGATTGAAGGTCGTAAAGATGACGACCCAAATGTGTTTCAAAATCGTCTGAAGAATTTCTATGAGCACACTGCTCCAGCTATAGAATACTTTCGTTCTATAAATAAGTTGGTCGAGATAAATGGTGAACCATTACCTGATGTTGTCGCGTCTGAAGTGTGGGAAAAAGTTTCTGCATTATGATTAGACTTAAAACCTCCGAAGAAATTGAGATAATGCGAGAAGGGGGACAGAGACTCGCGGAGATTCTTTCGATACTTGCTGAACTCGTTAAGCCCGGTGTTTCGTCCTTTTTTCTTGAGGAAGAGGCCCGGCGACTGATAAAAGAGGGGGGTGATACGCCAGCGTTTCTAGGGTATAAACCTCAAGGAGCGAAGCGACCGTATCCCGCAGCACTTTGCGTGTCAGTCAACGACGAAATAGTGCATGGAATACCTAATGAAACAGAAAAAATTTTCAAAGAAGGGGATATCGTTTCCCTCGATTTCGGTATCACCCATCGTGGTCTCATTACCGATGCGGCCACAACCGTGCCTGTCGGGGTAGTTGATGAAGAATCAAAAAAACTTATAGAAATTACCAAAAAAGCACTTGACGCTGGCATCAAAGCTGCAATACCGGGTAATACTATTGGCGATATTGGCGCCGCAATAAGCGCAGTTGTGGGTACAACCAAATTTTCTCTTGCTGATGATCTGGTTGGTCATGGTGTAGGGTATGTGGTACACGAAGATCCATATGTGCCGAACGTCGGTATCAAAGGGACTGGCGAGAAATTGGTTCCCGGGCTTGTGATTGCTCTGGAACCCATGGTTAACGCTGGCCACTCCAGTATTAAGATGTTTCCTGATGGCTACACTATCAAAACTCGTGATGGTTCGAGAAGTGCCCACTTCGAACATTCGATTGCAATTACAGAAAAAGGAAATATAATACTAACCTTATGATGAAACATTTGAAGGAAGAGAAAACTTTTGTCCTCATCAAGCCCGATGGCGTGCAGAAAGGATTAATTGGAGAAATTATCAAGCGTTTTGAACAGAGGGATCTCAAGATCGTGGCTTTAGAACTCTTCCAACCCACGGCGGAGGAAATTGATAAACATTATCCAAAAGACCAGACATGGATTAATCGTTTGGGTGAGAAAAGTCTAGGTACCTACCAAAAATATAATATCGACCCTAAACCGATTCTCGGCACCGATGATCCAGCGGAGATTGGCAAGATGGTGCGGACCTGGATTATAGATTATATGTGTTCGGCGCCTCTGGTGCGTATGGTTGTACAAGGTCTTCACTCCGTTGATACTGTGCGTAAGATTGCAGGATCCACTCTGCCAAACTTGGCCGACATGGGTACTATCCGAGGTGATTTCTCTATTGACTCTCCCGCTCTGGCTAATAGCGAAAAGCGAGCTGTCATGAACCTTTTGCATGCCTCAGAGACGCAAGAAGAAGCCCAGCATGAGATTAAACATTGGTTTGGTGATTCAAATGTCTTAGATTATAAGCGCTTTGGTGTGGATGAGTAAGGGGCTCAAAATACGATATATTTTTCTCAACTAGTCTATACGATATCAACAGTTTTTTCTCTTTTTTGCGCTATAATGACTACAGGGTTATTTGAGGTATTATCTAGCTAAAATATTTTTAGGGATCTCGAATTGTCCGCGACCTTGGTTGCGTACTGAGAGAACCCACCTAGTTTTGAAACTAGGGTATACCAAAATAACCCTACAAAAGCACTCCGCATTTGCGGAGAATTTTTGTTAGAATTAACAAATGAAGAAATACTCTCTTCTTTATATCGCCTTCGGTCTGCTAGTTATTCTCTGGATACTTAATTTTATTGCGTTAGAGTTTTATTTCTACTGGACTGTCTGGTGGTATGACTTAATGGTGCATACTTTGGCGGGATTTTCCGGAGGGCTTGCTGCCTTCTGGTTTTTAAGATCCTTTGGCACTATTAGATTATTCTATCTAGTTATTACGGCTGTGATGATAGTAGGAACATCCTACGAAGTATTTGAATATATATACCAGATAATTCCTCCGGGGAATTACTGGATAGATACATTCACCGATCTTCTCGCTGACGGAGTTGGGGCATTACTCGCTTGTCTCTACGCTATGCGCGTACGGATTCCAGAATCTGTTTCAGAGTCGCCGGATGATTGAGGGCTAGTTCGGCCAGGATCTTTCTATCGAGGGCGACATTTGCCTTCTTTAACAGAGAAATGAACTGTGAGTATGAAGTACCGTTTTGTTTAAGAAATGCGGAGAGACGCACGTTCCAAAGGCGGCGGAAGTCACCCTTCTTATCTTTCCTATGATCAAAGGAATAAGTCCCGGCGTGAACGATGGCTTCGTTAGCTGCTCTTTCTTTGGTCGAGCGACCATGCCTGTAACCCTTCACCTTACGGAGAATATTTTTCCTATGTTTGAGCGCGTTGACGCCTTTCTTGACTCTGGTCATGGAACTTATAGGTTAACTAAAAAACGACTTCTAGATTTATTGCTCATATGGAATTCGACATTGCGATTTTTGGCAGATTTGGCTCCGTGGCGTTCCTTGGCGTTGAAATGGTTCTGTCCAGACTTGCGCGTCAAAATCTTGCCACTCTTGGTAATCTTAAACCGCTTGGCGTAGGACTTGTTGGTTTTCATACTCATATAATTAGCTTTTAGCTGCTAGGTTCTAGCTGCCAGGCAAGGTTATATATTACTCATAATTAATAATTTGTCCAATATTTAAGCTATAAGCTAGTCCCTAGAACCCAGTCCCTATAACCTAGCCCTACGCCCTTTCGATCATGACCGTCATACCCTTCGGGCTCTTTTTGGCCGGGTCGGCCACCTTGTAATCCACACTCACAAACTTGAGCATGCGTTCAATACGTTCCTTTAGAAACTTCTCATCAAGGTATTTGGCTCGTCCGGGTAAGAAGAGATCTACTTTGACGCGGTTACCCTCCGCGAGCCACTCACTGGTTTTCTTGGCCTTCAAGGCGAGGTCGTGGTCGCCGGTGCCAAGTTTGACTTGCACGGTCTTCACTTCTGTAGAATGGGACCTTTTATTTTGTTTGGACTTCTTGGTTTCTTCGTATAGATAACGACCAAAGTCGGCAATTTTAGCCACAGGTGGGGTGGCATTTGGTGAAATTTCTATAAGGTCAAGTCCAAGTTCTTCGGTTCTTTTAAGAGCTTCCTCAAGAGTGATAACGCCAAGGTTTTCTCCTTTAGACCCAATGACACGAAGCTCGTGCGCTCTTATCTGTTGGTTAATACGAGGTTGTTGCAACGTCTGTGTATGACTTATTAGTAATGGTATTGTAAACTATTACTTGATGGAATACAAACACAACCCCCCCACTCTTGCCGAACTTAGGGCATACAGGAAACCTATTATAGATCCTCATAAGGAGGCCAGACTTGCATTTTCTCCCCTAGAACGATTTGCGGTCAAGATTACTCATGGTGTCGGCTCTACCGGCTTCTTTCTACTTCTTGTCCTTTGGACTGTGGGTTGGCTCGCGTGGAATCTCTATGGCCCATTAGAACTACGCTTTGACCCAGCACCGGCATTTGTCATCTGGCTTTTTGCTTCCAACATCATCCAGTTGGTACTTCTACCTTTGATTATGGTTGGGCAAAATTTTGAGAGTAGGTACGCAGAGCGTCGCTCCCAGGCCGATTTTGAAATTAATCAGAAAGCCGAACACGAAATCGAAGTGATCATCGCTCATCTTGAGAATCAGGAAGAATTGCTTCTAGAATTGGCACGTAAAATTGATAGAAAGTAGTTTACAAAATACCGGAATGATCAGCATTGATGATTTCAGAAAAATCGAAATAAAGATCGGCAGGGTAAAATCTGTAGAAAAAGTTGAGGGGACTGATAAGCTCTTGAAATTCGTTTTCGACTTGGGTGGGGAAGAGAGGCAAATCCTTGCGGGTATCGCAGAATTTTATACTGATCTCCCATCCCTTTTAGGTAAAGAAATGCCGATTATCGTTAATCTTGAACCCAGAACCTTAAGAGGATTTGAGAGTCAAGGCATGATTCTCTGTGCTGATGCCAATGGTCGCGCAGTTATCCTTCATCCGGAAGTTGATGTCCCACCTGGAAGTATTGTGAAATAATAATGGAAAACGAAACGTTCTGGACTCTACTGACTGACAAAGCTCACTGGGAATTTGAGATATTTTTAATACTTCTCTTTGATGTCCTGATAGGATTCTTAATTTGGCCGTGGGCTAAGAAGTTTGTCATTCATCATAAGTCTGATGATGAAAGGATTAGGGAATTGGAAAAGAGAATAGATAACCTTTTGAAGTAAAATAGGAAACTCGCAAGAACCGTTCTTGCGAACAAAAAAGACGAAGACCGCTGGGCGAACCATGCGGTCTTTTGCATCGGAGAAGGCGGTGGCACTTCTAGCCGAAAAGTTTATCCAACTTGCACTTGATGATCACTGTTGACACCATGAAAGCGGTAAATGCAAGCGCCAGTAACCCTGAGAGGAGAGCTAGAATGGCGGTGATCCCGGTCCCTCGCAACAATTCCTCCCACGGCTTGAGCAGTGTGATTAGTAGCATCCCTGTATGGGCGAACGCGAGTGCAATGACCCCCAAAGATGCCACGAACAGCACGTATAGCCAGATCGCACGTAATGCGAGAAGAAGGAACATGGTCGGTCCTTTCCTTGAAATGGTGAATCGCAAGAAGTCTTCTAGTATAGTATCACATGTTAGTATAATATGTCAAGTCCAACACAAAACCCACCATAAAGGTGGGCCGTGTTATCTGTGGAGGTGGCGGGAATGAGCCCGCGTCCATAAGGAGGTGTTTGACGAATCTAGCATGCCTAGACTGATTTTTGGTTCTCGAACTTCTTGCTTAAAATCAGACAAAACACAAAAAGTTCAAAGCTCTAAGTTTGGCCCCAACATGAGCAGTGTCGAAGTTACAATCTAGCAGATAAAGCGGCTACTACCCCGTACTAGACAGCAGAATGGTAGACGTTCGCTTAGGCGAGCTTACGCTCGAACGTAGGCGAAAACAAAGTCGTTCGCCGTAAAATACGGAGAAACAATTGACTTTGCCCGTGCGACAATTTTGTCTGCACTTAAATTTTCTCGCAAGTTTTAAGAGTGTGCGAGAACTCTGCGTGCCACGTCGAACACATTTCTTGTGTCGAAACTGACACCCCCGTATTAAATTTTCAATTTACAATGCCCTTTTTAGGTCTCTCTCGACATCGCGCTTTTTAATCGCTTGGCGCTTGTCGAATTTCTTCTTACCGCGAGCGATGGCGATGTCGAGCTTCAGAAACCTGCCCTTATTATACACCGAAAGAGGGACAATTGTCAACCCTTTTGTGCCTTCTGCATCTTTGAGCTCCTCCAGTTCACTTTTTGAAAGTAGTAGTTTTCTAGCTCTTATAGAGTCATAATCTTTTGGCGCATTTTTGGGTTGGTAGGCAGGAATATCTGCACCAATTAGATATGCTTCTTTGCCCCGTATCGATACAAACGATCCCCTCAAGCTACATTTGCCCGCGCGAACAGATTTTACTTCCGTACCTAAAAGTTCTAGCCCGGCGCTAAATTTCTTGATGATTTCGTAATCGAATCTAGCTTTTGAGTTATCTGCGTAGGCCATGAGGAGAATAATAGCAAAATTCGGCTTTTTATATATAATGGCGATATGATCGGATTTCCCAATAAACCCAAGAAAATCATCATTACCAAGCCCAGTAAAAAGGGTGGTACTCCGCCTGGTAGGGATATATTGCGACAAGCATTTCTGGCTTTTGTTATCTTCTTTTCTTTAGTAAGTCTGTATTTACTCGTTTCCAATAATTCAAAATCTGCTGAGGAAATTTCTCTCTCGGTCTTGGCTCAAGAAATATCTCTAGAACATGTCTCAAGTGTCACAGTTGTGGGGGACAAACTTGAAATCACGTATCTAGACGGCACGGAAAAAGTTTCAAAAAAAGAAGCTGGTACGGCGCTCTCGACAACGCTTAAAAATTACAGCGTGACCCCGGAAGCACTTTCTAAAGTCAATATAGATGTGAAAAGTGATCAAGGATTCCTATACTGGTTCTCTTCACTTGCGCCGATTATTTTACCCATCGCTTTTATAGTCTTTTTCTTGTGGTTCCTCTCACGACAGGTCAAAGGGGCCGGAATGCAGGCCTTTACATTTGGACAGTCGAAAGCACGCATCACTTCCCCAGATGACAAGAGCCAGAAGGTTACGTTTGCAGATGTTGCGGGGTGCAGGGAAGCCAAGGAAGAGCTTAGTGAGATTGTAGACTTTCTCAAAAATCCTAAAAAGTTTCTGGACATCGGTGCGCGTATTCCCAAGGGAATTCTCTTGATGGGCGCGCCAGGCACAGGCAAGACTCTGCTCGCCCGGGCGGTGGCGGGTGAGGCGGGTGTATCGTTCTTCTCTATTTCTGGTTCAGAGTTTGTAGAAATGTTCGTAGGTGTCGGTGCATCTCGAGTGCGTGATCTTTTTGCTTTGGCCAAGAAAGCGGGGCCAGCCATTATCTTTGTCGATGAGATAGACGCAGTGGGCCGTGTCAGAGGTACGGGGGTGGGTGGTGGCAATGATGAACGAGAGCAAACGCTCAATCAGATTTTGGTAGAACTTGATGGATTTGAACAAAATGAGAAGGTCATTGTAATGGCTGCTACCAATCGTCCTGATGTTCTTGACCCAGCGCTTCTGCGCCCCGGGCGATTCGATAGGCGAGTCACACTTGACCTTCCAGATAGGAAAGATAGGGAAGAGATTCTCGAGATACATGCTAGGAAGAAACCTTTTGCAGAAGACGTTGGCTTAGCCCTAATAGCAGGGCGCACTCCGGGTTTTTCTGGCGCCGATCTCTATTCTCTTATGAACGAAGCGGCAATACTGGCCGCTCGCGAGGAGCGTAGCAAAGTTTCTCAATTTGACTTAATTCGCTCTATTGAAAAAGTCATGCTCGGTCCGGAGAGGAAGAGTCACATTCTTTCACAAGAGGAGAAGAGGTTGACAGCTTTTCATGAAGCGGGGCACGCAGTCGTAGCAGCTGTACTGCCGTACGCCGATCCGGTTCATAAGATTTCTATTATTTCTCGCGGACGTGTGGCTGGCTATGTCTTAAAATTGCCACTTGAAGATCGTAAACTCCAGTCCAAGAAAGAATTTCTTGACGATATCGCGGTGGCGCTTGGCGGTTATGTGGTGGAGAAAACTATTTTTGATGACTTAACTACTGGACCGTCGAACGACTTACAGGTGGCGACGGCTCTAGCACGCGATATGGTTACAAAGTATGGTATGAGTGAGAAAATGGGGCCGATGGCGCTTGAAAGTTCGGGCGGCAAACCACTCTTTGGCCTCGGTCTGGGAGATAAAGAATATTCAGAGAAAGTGGGGGCAGAGATTGATCTCGAAGTTTATAAAATTATGAATGACGCGATGAAGAAGGTGGAAAAGATTATCAAAGAGCATAGGAAAGCGCTCGATGCTATCGCTACGCGTCTAATTGAAGTGGAAACAATAGAACAGAAAGAATTTGAAGAAATATTAGTAGTGCACGGTATTGCTCTGAAGAAGAAAAAGGATATTGAACATCAAGCATAGAACATCAAGCGTAGATAATCTTCTATCTGAACTCACAAATTTCTTTGTGAACTCGGATAGAAGGGGGACGAGAATTAACCGTCCCCCAGCCGATGGCATCCTGGATGATATCCAGTGTAACAGATCATCCATGGCGCCCTAAGTGTTCGGCCCATCACTCACCGTTTCTCCCCGGTGAACGGGATTTTAGAGAGAACGCACTCTATCTCGCACCGTGATTCTTCGGTGCGGTGATCTTGTCGAGTGCCTCGTTGCGGTTCTCGCGGACCTCCACGTCGATGCCGTTCGCCAAGTACACGACGGCACGAGACGTTCCCAGAACCTGCCGCACCTTGTCTGGGTTGATCTTGAGAGGTCGACCGGTAAGAGTGGTGAGTGTTATCATCGCCATGATTTTCTCCTCCTCCGTAAATATCGTGGAATAATCGGTCTTCCCCTAGCCACCTTTGAAGTAGGACAGTTAGAATTAATTGGGAAATTAAAGATTAATTAACTGTCATGAAAAATAAA
>Ga0209542_10017061_pt1 | contig 11955 bp, 10 predicted proteins | sample RifCSPhighO2_01_FD_184028 | JGI IMG/M metagenome (GOLD analysis project Ga0209542, IMG submission 184028) | Soil microbial communities from Rifle, Colorado - Rifle CSP2_plank highO2_0.1 (SPAdes) (version 2) | ecosystem: Environmental > Terrestrial > Deep subsurface > Rock core/Sediment ...
CTTACTATTTGAGAAACATTATTTGTATTTATGTCAGCACAACGACTTGAAGCCCGAGAGGGTGTAAATGGAAATCATCCTGATGGCAGAAATCCAGCACCTACTGCTTTCAATCCAAATGCAATTAGAGATTTAAAGGGAGAGGCGTTAAAGGCAGCCCTTCTTCGCCCAGAAAATTTCGCTATGAGATCGCAAGACGCACTTCTTGGCGTTGAGTTTTCATCTCTACAGCCCCACGTTGAAAAAGCAACCACAGGTCCGTATGATACAGAAACACTCTTTGGCAAACCCGTAACTGATTTTCTTTCAGATCCAACACGAGTAACAATTATTATGTGTGGAAGAAATGAGGCTGAAGATGGAAGTCTTGGCGCAACATTTAAATATATACAACGAAGCACTGGAGTAGATAATGCTATTTACTTCGATGGAAACTCCACAGATAACTCTTTACAAGTTGCACATGAACATGGAATTCGCGCAGTGTCACGAGATGAAGTGCTTCACGATAAGATGGATTTGGATCAGTTTTCCCGTATTCTTGCTCTTCCGCGTAAAGCATTTGAAACACAAGAACGAATAGCTGACGCACCTCCGCTTCGAAAAGGCATGGAAGTATTGGTTTCTCAAATCACAATGCTTGAGTCATTCTTGCAAGGAAAAGCGTCACAATATTTAATGTACCTTGACACCGACTTACAATCAATTCCAACTGGCTTGGTTGGAAGAGCATTTAGAAATTTGGAGAATCCGCAAGATGAAAAAATTTATCTTCCCGCACAGCTGCTAGCAGCGGCTATCGTAGATCTTAACATGATGCGAGGAGTAGAAGATCCCCGCGCTATAGCAGTGTTTACGGGTTCTGGAAATAGAAATAATGAAGCAATTCACGCAATGTATGTACGTAGAGAGGTAGATGCAAAAAATCCATTTCTCAGTGATCAACAGCGTGCTATTGCACGAGCACTTTCTGTTGCACCAGGTCTTGTAGTTCATCCATTAACGGGAGAACTTCTTGTTGACACACAAACTGAACTGTCTACAATGGGAGCAACAGGACAAGGCGTTGAGACAACCAGGATGATATCTCTTGCCTGGAGAATGGCAGAGATGTATGGAACATCAGACTCTGAAGCATTGGCAACACTACCTCCTGTTATTGGCAATGTCAGACGAGGACAGCAGGAGCGAATCGACAAACCGCAAAATGACATGAAAGAGTGGGCAATGATTACTGGAACTTTGCAGGTTATAGAGAAAGTTATTGGAGACTATGCAATCCAAACAGGAAAAACTGATCGAGATTTTTCTCTTGACGACTATACGAAAATAAATCGCTGGCTAAGTCAGATTACAGAGATCTCAATTCTTGATAATGGCAGGCAAACCCGTATGGTGTTGACCACTCCTATGGAACGGGTTATTCCTCCCGTTGACCTTCTCCACCCAGAAGGTATAATTAAACTATAAACATGAGCTCCACAGATAATCAAGCATTTCTTGATAACGTAAAAAAAGCATTAGCTCCGTTTAAAACAGGTGTGAAAAGACGCGCGCAAGGAGTCCTCAAGTACGACTACCTTGTTCCAGCAGGATACTATCAGGAACAATGGGACTGGGACGGTTTCTTTATAGGTCTTGCTCTCGCCCAGGAAATTCCCTCAGAAGCTATCTTTCTTCGCAACTGGGCACTCAACTATATGAGCCTTGCTCGTTCAGACGGCTATTCCCCAGCATGCGTAACTTCAAAAGGTCCTGAGACAGGAACGCGCGCAATGCTTATGAAACCATTTCTCGCACAAGGCGCGTATCTTTCCTCTGTCTTTCTAAACGATTTTTCCTGGATCAAACCTCATTATGCGATTCTAGAACGAATGGCAACATATCGATGGAAGCATGTCTGGAACAAAAAATATGACCTTGCCGTATGGCAAAGCTCAATGGAATCAGGTGCAGACAATAACCTCGCAGCTTTAGATTTCCCAAAAAACTCCGTTGTTGCCACTGATGCAAATTCGTTTATCTATAGAGAGTTTTTAGCGCTCTCAAAAATTTCAGAGGTGCTTGGAGAAAGGGCAAAAGCAAAAAAATATAACGGTGTCGCAAAAGGAATAAGTGAACGTGTGAATAAATATCTCTGGGATGAAACAGACCAAACGTATTACAATATCGACACCACAACTGGTAACCTTATTAGGCGCATGAGCTATAACAGCGTTCATCCGATTTGGGCAGGTATAGCTCCTCAAAAGCGGGCTAAAGCGTTTATTGAGAAAAATCTCCTCAACCCGAAAAAACTTTGGTCAACATATGGCGTGCGAACGCTGGCAAAAGATGATAAAGAATACCATAACACAAATATGATTAAACCTCATTCCAATTGGCAAGGACCCATCTGGCCAATTGCGAACTTTTTCTTTGTTGAAGCATTGATTCGCTACGGATACCAAAAAGAGGCTATTATGGCTGCTAAAGCTGTGGCAAAAATTTGCATTGATGATATAGGTAAATCTGGCGGAATGCACGAAAACTATGATGCTGAAACAGGCAATCCGATCGCAGCTCCCAATTTCATCAGCTGGAATCTACTCGTTCCTATCTATCTACAAGACGCAATAGAAAATACTGTTTCATTTACGTTATAATCTCCACATATCACTTTTTTACTATGGACCTTGGCACCCTACAATCTATTCAGCAAAACTTCTTAGAAGAACTGCAAAAGGCTGCAAAAGGTAAGAAAACGAGCCTTCCGTTTATTGAACATCAACTTGCTCCTACTCCGATTGTCAAAAATGATGAAGTATTTGCCGTGCTTGTTATTGGTGGAAGCATCTTTAAAAAAGCAATTGTGAAACGAAAAAACAATACACTAGAGTTTTTGAAGAAAAAGCAAAAGCAACAACCTCCGTTTTATAAAAAAGAGGATCTTCTCAAGTTTATTGAAAGCGAGCTTGAAGAAGATATCAGCGTTTTGGCAATTAACTTTGCATACCCTCTTTCTCCTGTGTTTGAGAACGGGAAATTGGATGGAAAACTTGTCTCAGGCTCCAAAGAAAATACGTTTTCAGGATTACAGGGTGAGAAGGTGGGAGAAGAAATTGAGAAATATATTTTTGAGAAACGTGGGAAAAAAGTTATCGTTTCTGTTGCAAATGACACGATTTGTCTTCTGCTTTCAGGACTGACATCGTACCCTTGGAATAACCTTGCAGGAGGCATTGTCGGAACAGGGATCAACTTTGCAATTTTTCTCTCGGAGCAACGCTTAGTAAATCTTGAATCAGCCAGTTTTGATAAATTTCCACAATCTGAAGAAGGAAAGGAAATAGATGGAGTCTCAACTCAACCTGGTCGGGCATTATTTGAAAAAGAAACAGCGGGAGCGTACCTGTTTCGTCATTTTAACGCTATTATTGCCAAACAGCATCTTCACTTAACACAAATTGCCTCTACATATGAACTGAAAATGATCGCGATTAAGAACACCCCGCCTGCATCAACAATTGCCAAAAAACTTATTGAACGATCTGCTGCTCTTATTGCCTGTCAAATCGGCGGGATAACAAAGTTTCAAGACAAAGATATGGTTTTTGTGATGGAAGGCAGCTTCTTTTGGGAGGAACATATATACAAAAAACTTGTTGAGACTTATTTAGAAAAGCTCATCCCCCAATATAACATCAAATTTGTCAAAGTCGAAGACAGCACAATTTTTGGCGCTGCAAAACTCGTTGCGTAACTTTTAAACCCCTAGACACAGCAACACAGTCTTCCTATAATAAACAGATGCCAGACATCTTAGGCGTTGAAGCGTTTGTAAAATCATCAGGACAGATCATAGCACTCGCCGCACTTTTTGCCATTATCTTTGCTGAAACAGGTCTTTTGATTGGATTTTTCCTTCCTGGAGATAGTCTGTTATTCACCGCAGGAATTCTTGCGTCACAAGGGTATCTTAATATCGCTCTGCTTTGCATCACACTTTTTTTTGCAGCAGTTATCGGCGATAGCACAGGCTATCAGTTTGGCAAACACGTAGGCAGAAGGCTTTTTAAGAGAGATGACTCATTGCTTTTTCATAAAGATCATCTGAGAAAAGCAAACAGGTTCTATCAAAAACATGGTGGAAAAACAATTATTTTAGCCCGCTTTATGCCGATTATCCGGACATTTGCTCCTGTTGTCGCTGGCATTGGAGACATGGAGTATAAAAAGTTTTTGGCGTATAACGTCGTTGGTGGGTTGCTTTGGGCAACCGGGGTGCCGCTTGCAGGATATTTTCTTGGGAAATTAATTCCTGATATTGATAAATTTCTTCTCCCTATCATCGTTGTTATCGTTCTTGCATCAATCGCTCCTGGGATATACGAGCTACTCAAAACAAAAGAGCAACGAATACAGCTTCTGAGTATAGTTAAAAAACTTCTAAGCCCGCAGAAGGAATAGTAGGTTTTATTTCTCTTTCTTTGCTTCCTGAATAGAGATATAAAAGAAATACCCAACGATAATAAATGTCGCGACCGGCGACAACCACTCTGGGATATGAAAACCAAAGCTATCTGCAATCATCACCGTTCCTAAAATAAGAATTGAGTACATCGCGCCGTTTTTGAGGAACTTATACCGCTTTATCCGATCAATATTACTTATCGTGAGCTGACGCAGTACAACCGCTCCTAAACCATTTCCGATAAGAATCAACGGGACTGCAAAGGTAAACGCGAACGCGCCTATAACGCCATCAATTGAGAAGCTTGCATCCAGCACTTCAAGATAGGCAATTTTTGCGACATCAGACATGCCACCTTTGAGTAGCTTTTTTTCCTGTTCCTCAGCATACGTTCGAAACCCATGAATGATAAAAAACGCAGTTGATCCAACAACTGCACCAAACTGCAATAACGGTTCATCTTTTTGAAACGCAAAGAACACGATGCCGGTGAGGAGCAACGAGATAATTGCATAAAACCATGCTCCTTGTGCATGAAAAAACCGCTCCCCTTTTAAGCCAAAGTTTTTCGGTTCGAGAAACAGCCAGTGGAAAAAAAGAAAAACAAGAAACACTCCTCCTGCAATTAGTAGCACATGTGACGACTCTTGGATAGACGCTGCAACAGCTGGGTCATTTGAGAACGCTGCAGTTAAGGTTCCACTCAACCCCATACTTGGGTTGGTTGCAAAAAGAATGAGAAAGGGCAACACGCCCCGCATGACAAATACTGCAAAAAAAATGCCCCAAGTCAAAAACCAACGCCTTGCTTTTTGACTCATTGTCGCTAAAACCTCAGCGTTAATCACCGCATTGTCAATGCTGGTGATTATTTCAAAGAGCGCAAGACCGACGACGATTAATAGTAATGACATTACATCCATGTAGCTTTAGATTATACTATACGCAGTTAGTTTTTTGTAAATGACGCCTCAAGCCGTGTATCACTGTCTATTGAAAGAGGAAAAATAGGACTGTTTTTATCAAGAGACTCTCCAAGTGATGAGAAGAGCAATTTGAAGCTATTGGGAGGATCAACCCGAATAATATACGGCGAAAGTGAAAGACCTGCCTGCTTGACCAGCATCAGATCATAGGCAAACGTTGAGTCATTGGTAATAAGCTTTCTACTCTGCGCCGTTTTAAACTGGATTCGTTTTGTTGATTGTGGCGAAACGGTAATTAAAAGTCCAAACAGCGTTTTTCCGTTGAGCTGTCTTTGCTCAACTTCTATCCCTGCAGGAGGAATAAATGCTGCTGATTCAAATACAGAGGGCGTAACAACTGCTGGAACAATCTGTTGTTCTTGTCCATCAATTGCAATCTCTTGAAGCGTTGTGCCAAAAGGGCGTAGGATCTGAAGATACACTTTATACGATCCACCAAATGGACTTGTCGTGGTGCTTGTGTTGGTAAGGGAAAGAAGCAGTGTATCATCTATCTCTCCGGTCTCTGTAATTTGTACAGTATGCTCCACTCTTCGATCAACGTAGTAGTTTACTTTATTCATTCCTACATTTGCTTCATTTATAGCAATAAAATCAAAAAAGGTATTTTCTTTCTCTTTTCTTCTGTCTACAATCGCTCCTGTCAATCCGTTTGCCGCAAAGATTTTTTGTGATGGCTGGTTGACAAAGTAAAACTGAAGATGTTTTTGCTGCATTGCTTTCGTTGTTGCAGTGAGTAATCCAAACAGCGGTTTTTGTTCATCAGAAAAAAGTTTTTCAGTTAATGCCGTTGCGAACGAGGAAAGAAAATCTTTTTTCTGCGTGGATCCTGGGAAAAAGCCTTTTTCAATCTGTGTTTCTGCAACCAGAAAAAAGTTTTCGTTAGTCACTGTCTTTTTATAATCTGGAAGGGTTATCGGCCCAGTAACTGAAAGAAGGGTTGTTAAAAACGACAGGTCAACTCCTATTACACCATCAACGCTTTCTCCAGTTTCAAGCTGTAGGAATCGCATCGCTTCTGCTGCATTGGTTGGAAAATCCAAAGAAAAGTTGCTATCCCGCAGGTACCAATGCGATGCTCCCAGATATCGCTTTAGGGCAAAAGGCGGATCAATATGCCCTTTTAACTGGCCATCGGCGTCATACACATCATGTACGGCAAATGCTTCCAGTCGGCCATTTGTCAGCCTTGCTATCCCGTACGAACCGATAAATCCCCCACCAGGCCGAAGCTCCATGTTGTTTTGAAACAACACAAGGTATATTCTCTTGCCCTCAAATCCAAATACCTCAGAAAAGCTGTCTGAGACTGCCAAAAAAAGCTCCATTGGCGCTTCAAGTTCCTGCAGTCTTGCAAGGTACGCTGAAGGAATATATTGCTCTGCCTTGAGTTTTTTATACATCACAATTGAAGACTTCAGTTTTGTTATTGCAGTTGTGAAATCTTCTTTTGGAGACAAACTCTTTCCTTGACTTACTCTCGCAAGTAGTTCAGTTGCCACAAATAATGATTGCAGTTCATGGGCGGCAGTTTTTCCTAAACCAAGATTTTCTTGCAGTTGTTCTACTGTCTTAATTCCCCCAAAGCTATTTGAAAGAACAGTAATCGGCAAAACTGCGTTTGCGGCAATAGCAAATGAGTTTTCTGCAAAAGAGGCGTACTGCTTTGCAGTGGTGTTTTTTCCTGTTTGCGCTTGCGCAACTGAAGCATTAAGAAAAAATAACCCTGCTCCAGCTGAAACGAGTAAAAGAAGCGGAATGGAAAAAATCACCAAAGCGCAAATGACTGCCAAAGAAACGATAGGAAATCGCACGAAGCGTGATCGGAATCGCCTTACTCGTTTTCCCTCTTGGATCTGATATTCTCCGCTTTCTTGTAGATTTGCTTTTAATCGTTCAAAAAGCGGATACGATGGATAAAAATAATGCCCGTCTCTAACGCCAACTGGCGATGCAAGTGTTTTATGATCCGGGTGAAAATCGATAATCAGATCAGGATAAAGCCGTTTTAAAAATCGAGCTAAGGAAAGCTCAGTATAACCTTGTTTTGGAAAAAGGCAGATCGCTTGTGATTTTATCCCTTCATCAAAAGAGACTGCTATAATTCCCTCAACCACGTCCACAAATGTAATAGGATACAGCAAAGACAGCCCAGATTCCTTAAGAAGGACTCGTTGTACTTTTTTTGCCGTATAGACAAGCGACTCAACAGGTTCTGTGACAAATTCTTTTCTTCCAAAAATATCTCCATAGAGAATGTAGGTGACGCCAGAGTAGTCTAGAATTTTCTCAGAGAGTTTTTCAGAATGAGCACGCACAGAGGTAATAAAAAAAAGAGAGCCATTGCTTTCTTTTGCTTTTGCAGAAAGCGCAGGAAGCATTGCCAAGATCTCCTTTTCACCCTGGTATAAGACGAAAATCTTGGCAAAGAGGTTGTCGGGTATCGAGGGAATGCGTTTGTTAAAAGGAATATGGATGATGTTTTTTGTATTTTCTAGATTTTTTTTGGAGACAAAGACGACGAGATTGCTTTGTGCTAAGAGCAGTGTCAACGCTGATCCAATCAACCCATCCTTATCAATGATCAGTACTGGTGCGTCTTTTCTACTACTTAGGTCTTCTTCTGTTTTTAACAGGTATTGTTTTGCCATCATTTTAAGCTTATCGCAAAGAAAGGAGAAAGTAAATTACACAGAAATGTTGATTTAGCTTGTCTTTTCTGTTAATTTTTCATGTACTGTGTCTCAAATTGTTACTCATCCGACCAACACAATCCAATCACAAGTACCAGTAACAGTTGCCCTTGCTGTAAAGTAATCAAATAATGATCAACCAGTCCAATGATACAAACTGAGATAAATGGAACCACGCGAATAAAGTATATTGTCGATTGATTTAGAGTCTCTTTCCAAATAGTAAGAAGCCTTTGTGTAGTTTTCCCAAACATCCATAAAAATAACGCTAACCCCAACAAACCTATTTCAACTGCAGCCAGAATGTATATGTTGTGAACTGGTTGTCCTATTGGCTTTGTTACGACGAAGGGAAGGCTCACAAGAAAGTTTTTAATACCAACGCCAGTAAGCAAACTTTCAGAAAACAGCTGCGTGGCATAGGTAATAAGTTCTATTCGTTCTTGAAACGCTTTTGAACCGAACAAATCTTGACCATAACGAAAGCGAAGTGGGGTAAGAAAAAGCCCAGACAAGCCAGTAAGGAAAATCCAAAATAGTACTCGTTTCTTATAGAGTAAAACTGCAGCAAAGAAAACTATCCACAAAAGAATAACCACCCTACTCATTGTTACAAAAAGCGCTGTACTGCCAAGAACAATGGCTAGGACAATCAGAAACCTTTTCCTACCTGGTGTGCGGATAAAAAATCCGCAAAGAATACTGACTGTTATAAGCAGGTATCCAGCCAAAACGTTTGGATGAGGAAATGTCGCGTACGGACGCATGACTAGCTGACCGTTGAGTGCGGCATTGGCAATGCCGGGTGTCTGAGCAGAAAATGTCCGTTCGCCAAAAAAGTAAAGTATCCCACCAGCAGATCCTTGTAGCAAAAACTGCGCTACTGCCAGAACAGAGGAGAATGAGACGCCCAATACCAGACTAATAAGCAACATGTGTTTATACGAAGAGAATTTTTGGATAGCAATATACCAGCCAAAAAAAACCATCTCACAAAGCTTTGCCACGCCAAACAAACTGTTCTCAATACTTTTTGCATTAAGCGTTGAGATGAGTAGCACAAGAGCAGTCAGTACAAAAACTGTTGTATGTTTTTTAGACCATACAAAAATCGGCTTTGCTTTGGTACGACATATGAAACAAACAATCAGAAAAAAAACTGTCAAGTCAGTTATGTACAGGGTAGGGGAGAGGTAGTCACTTCCAATGCCGTTGATAAATGCAAACGATGGCCAGAAATGTTTGCCAAGTTGTATGGGAATAAAAAGCAGTGTTAGGAAAAAGAAAAATCGCTCAACTGAAAAAAACAATGTTTTATGATCGTGGGGAGACGACCAGAACGCGATCTTTGCCTTCGCCTGTTGACTCAGACGTGACCTCTTTATCATCTTGAAAAAGAAGATGGACAACTCGCCGTTCCCATGACTTTAAAGACGACAGCGTGTGAGAACGATTTTCAGAAAGCACGCGTTCCTTTGTTTGTGATGCTAAACGCTCTAAGTACTCAACCCTATTTTTCTTGTAGTCGCCAACCTCCAAAGATATCCTAACAAATCTTCCAAGTTTTTTTGCAACCAGAAGCGACGTAAGAAGCTGCAGTGACTCAAGAATCTCTCCGTGATAGCCAATAACAATACCGCTGTCCTCTGTCTCCAAAACAACATCGAGGCCCTCATCTCCTGTTGTTAGCGATATCCCGCCAGAAATCCCAACTTTTTCAAACAGCTCTTCAATGGAATCTTTTGCAACGCCGAGTTCTTTTTTTGTGAGTTTCATTGTGTCTTCCATATTATTTTTTCCTCTTGCCTGCTTGCCTCGTCTCGTCGGAGCGGGCTTGCAAGCTGGTCTTTTTATTTACTGGCTCTGCGATTTGTTTTTGACCTAAGAAAGTTGGTTTTTTTAACCCACCCCATCCTTGCATTTTGTACTGCTGTATAATACCAAAAACTGTGTACGTATTCCAATACAGAGATAGTCCCAAAGGAAATGTATAGGAGAAAAACCCGATCATAAGCGGAAAGATATAGGTCGACTGTGCTTGAAACGCTGAGGCAAAGTCACCCTTTTCCTGCCTGCCGGCAGGCAGGTTCTTTTCCTTATCATCTGCCGGTTTTGCAGTAAACATCATTTTTGCTTGAATAAACTGCAAAACACCGGTTGTGATAGGCACCAAAAAAATAAGCACACCGTAGATGTTTAGTAGCTGCGAGGGATTCTGGCCCAATGGCAAACCAAAAAAGGTAGTATCCCAGATTTCTCTTAACCTCAACTGTTCAACGTAAGCTATTTTATTGATAGCGTCGAGTGTTTCTGCCGGCTTGAGGCCTACTACTTTTTGCAATACCGCGTAAAGCGCCCATAACAAAGGGATTTGAAGCAGAACCGGCAAACATCCCGCGGCGGGATTTATCCCGTGGTTCTGATAGAGCCTCATTGTCTCCTGCTGCATTCTTTTCGCGTCATTTTTGTGCCTCTCTTTGAGTTTGGAGAGATGGGGAGCTAGTGTTTGCATTTTTCTGGAGGTTTTCAACTGAGAGGCCGTCAAAGGATACAGCAAAAAGCGAATAACAACTGTAAGTAAAATTATTGAGAATCCAAGCGCCCATGGCACATGAAGAAAGTGAACAAGTTGATAGATGACAAGCAGGACATTAATAATCGGATGGATTAGAAGCGTATCAAACATTGTTTATAGCTCCTTTTGCTATCGGCTGACAGGATAACAGTCGCTTTATGCCCAAACTACTTCCCCTAACCAACCCATGTGCGGCAATTGCCTGTTTTGCATATTCAGAACAGGATAAAGGATATCGACAGAATGTGCGAACGCCCAGCAGCTGCTTGAGAATCACTGAACAGTATTGCTGGTAAAACGTGATAATTATAATTGCAAGTTTACTCATTAAATAAGTTTAGTTTTTTTAACTCTGTGAGAATATCCTGACAAAAAGTCTTTTGTAAAACATCCGCTCCTCTTTTTCTCATAATAAAAAGCATATCATATCCACCTGCAATCTGAGCGAGATAGTTCTGTATACACGAATGGAATCGTCGCCTGATGCTGTTTCGCAAAACAGCGGTTGTTGCAACTTTCTTTGTGATAATACAACCAAATCTACTATAGGAAAGGTTGTTTGCTGAAATTTTCAGACTGAACAGGTCTGCCTGAACTGTTTTTTGCGCATAGAGTTTCTGTCCAAGCGCTAGGCGAAATTTCTTTTGTAACATGCCTCAGACCGTCAGTAAAGCTCGTTTTGTGTCTCGTCGTCTTTTTAAGACTTTTCTCCCACCATGCGAACTCATTTTTTTGAGAAATCCGTGTTTTCTTTTTCGCTTTGCTTTTTGCAGCTTAATGTGTTTTTCCATAAAGACAGATTATAGCAGAAATTGAGTTTGAAGAGAAGCCTATTGCCAAAACATTTGGGTATTGACAAAAAGTTATCCACATAAGTACACTGCATGATACAGATTCCCAACCCCTTGATGCTATGAACACACGACAAGAAAAACTTTGGAAAAAAATACTCCTGGAGATTGAGAAAACCGTTTCCCGGGCAAACTTTTTAACGCTGTTTAAAAACACCTCGCTTCTCTCAGTTGAGGATTCCGTTGTTTTGATAAGCGCTCCTTCCCTCATGATTGTCGATATGCTGCAAAAACGCTTTACGGAAATTCTTTCGGAGTATTTTGAAAAGGAGCTGGGAAACCCCCACACAATTACTTTTACCGTAAAAGCACTACCGATTCTAACCAGCCCGTCTGAAAATGGCCCGTTATTTGTTGAAAGCTCCGTTGCAGCTCCAACGCCACTAACCATTGGCCA
>Ga0209542_10017062_pt1 | contig 11955 bp, 14 predicted proteins | sample RifCSPhighO2_01_FD_184028 | JGI IMG/M metagenome (GOLD analysis project Ga0209542, IMG submission 184028) | Soil microbial communities from Rifle, Colorado - Rifle CSP2_plank highO2_0.1 (SPAdes) (version 2) | ecosystem: Environmental > Terrestrial > Deep subsurface > Rock core/Sediment ...
TGTTTTTTTAAGTACTATAGCCCAGCTTAATCCCGCCTGCATGCTCTCCAGAACCAAAAATTCAAAAATTTTCCGCTCTTCTCTAACCGGAATCCCCCACTCTAGGTCATGATAATTCTCATACAACAAGTCCCCTTCCGGCACCCAGGAACAGCGTACTTTCTTTCGCGCGATTTTTCTTGTCATAATCAGGGGTTATTTTTTAAGGAAATTTACGATGGCATCATGCGTTTGGGTGTAGTCAAAAAGCGTGTTGTGGCCGGCATCGGGAATCCGCCTAAATTCTTTTTGGGTGGTTTTAAGTGAAGTAAATAGTTCCTCTCCTAGACGCGGCAGAATAATGTCGTCTTCCTCGCCCTGCAAGATAAGGATGTGCCCTCGATATTGCGCGAGATTGGCCGTGTTGTCAAAGGCATTATCCACCAAAAGCCGCACCGGGTAATACCAATAGTGATGCCGTGCCACCTCAACTAGATTCGTGAACGGTGAGAGAAGAATAATTTTATCCGGAGACAAAAGCGAGGCGTGATACGCCGCAACACCCGTGCCGATACTTTCGCCAATAATCGCCACTTCTTTATCACCGTATTCTTGAAGAAAATCAATTATATGACGTACATCTCTTTTTATCGCCTCATGGCTTGGTTTTCTAGAATCGTTGGAGTATCCAGTATATTCGGGGACAATATAGGAATATCCTGACAACCCAACCAAGTAGGCCAGAAAATCCCGGTCGCAAGCAGAACCCGCATTGCCGTGGTAAATAATCGCCAGTCGTGGACCATTGTTTTTGAAATAAAATCTCGTCCCATCCTGCACCCTCTTTTCCGCATTACGAAAAGGCGCGCAGGCACTGAAATCCTGTGAGCCGGGAAAATAAATCAAGCGCTCTTGGAAATAGGACAAAAGCGTTCCCGAAACAATCAAAAAAAATACAAAAAACCCAAGTGCTAACATATTTCTTCTATATCCTCCCATAACCAATTCCATGGTGGTATTTTACCATAATTTTTGAGTACAATTCATACCCAGACCCCACAAGTTTACGCAGATAACGCGGTTAAAAAACATTCCAACATTCTCAAAAATGTTGGAATGTTTTTGGAGAGTGAGAAGAAATGAAAAGGGTTAATCTGGAGGAGGGAGGAAATATAATTACTCAATCTTGTCGGATTTCTGTAAATTATGCTTCATACAGAGCAGTTGAACGTTCTTTGCAATTAAGCTTGCACCGCCTTTTGAGAAAGGTAGGTCATGGTCAAAATGCAAATTTTTTGTGTCACCACATATCACACACGCTCCTTTATCTCGTTTCCAAACTTCTCTTTTAACTTCTGACGGAATAAGTCTAGTATGCTCAATTATTATTGACTCAATTTTATTTTCTTGCCGAAACGAAAGTTTCAAAATAAATCGATAGACGTTTCACCTACCGTCATGGACTTGCCTATAGTCAATGAGGTCAAAATATCCCTTAAGAGACCAAACTCCGGGAAACACTTTTTCGTATACCTTCACTAACTCTGGGGTGTCTTTGCCTTCTTTATACTTTTTTGCAGCATCAATAAAACGACCATTTTGGGTTGACCTACCCGTTGGTAGCTTTTCCGGCTGGTCTTCATTTTTTGGATTGTGATCATGTTCTTTCTTTGAGACATCACGACCTTCATATTCTATCGTTACTCCATCTTCATAAATTTTATCTTGATACGGAGCATTAGTTCGTTGAGACATTAGAATTACTGAGTACGATGGATTCATTCTAAAATTCATGCCACGCTGAAGCGTTTGAACGTTTTCAGCATCACACATTTCCCTATAACTTAAGATGTCATCTTGATTTGCTTTCATTGTTTTGAGTGGTATTACTTTGAAAAAGTATGTAATGCTTCATCCCTATAAGACTGTAACTAAACATTTTATAGACTCACTCTGCTTTTTATGTTTGCGGTATATTTCGTTAGACTATAGGAGTATTTTAGATGCACTTTTATGTGTCGGGCCTTTATTTAAATCGAACAGGGATAGAGATTGAGTCATCAAACTCCGGCATACCTGACGGATTATCCTTTTGTAAAATCAGAGTTCCGGTGTCTACTGCCGGCTGTATAAATGTGTGGGTAGTTTCATAGGGCACAAATTCGGTGGTCATCCATTCACTCGCCGCCGTAATATACGGCGGATCAAGCGAAATTGAATTGCCGTCGGCGTCAAGCAGGCGCACCGGAAAAGACGCTTCAAAATACCAATTGCCGCGCGCCTCCCCTTTTATAGTGAGCGGACTTTTAATTATCTCGTGCGCCGTCGGAAACTCCACCAATATCATATCGTGCCGAGGTCGAGGAGGTATTTTTTGTACGAAAAGTTTGTCTCCGGCACGGCACTGAGCAGGATATGACTCCATAATCGGAAATCCAAGGTTCGCACACCGCTCAAAATTATCAGCAGCGCGAATTTTTTGCGCCTCAAAAATATAGCACCAAACCTGTGGTGAGCCAGCCGAACCATCGTCTTCGCAGTGATGGGTAATATAAATAAAAGCCATTCCTGCAACAACAAGAATGGCGCTAAAAATAACGAAGATTCTTACCATATATGCTTACTCAACAATCATATTTCCTTTCATTCCCATCTGGCGATGAGATCCTACCGAGCAGTAATATTCAAATGTGCCTTTTTTGTCGGCTACAAATTCAATAGTTTCTTGCTGGCCGGCAGAAAGTTTTTTCGTTGCTACCCTAAACTCATCAAGGTTCCAGTCATGCATCCCGCCTGCGTTCACAAAAGTTACCTTGACCCTGTCCCCCACTTTTACGCGCATCTCTCCCAGAGAAAAACGAAAACTCGTATCACCGGTGACGGTAAATTCTTTCACGGATCCGGTGCCAAGATCCATAGCCGGATCAACATTGCCGGAAGCGGACTTATTTCCCCTATTTTTTGATTCACTACTACTCACAGCGTCACCCGCGAGATTATCAATTTCCTGATTGGCCACCTCCAGATACCACCAAACTCCGGCGGCGACAAGCACAATGATTACTATTGCGATAACTGCATTTTTGTTCATAATAAAAAATTAATTAATAACTTAGATTTCCCTTTTAAGAATGAGTTCTCCGTTTTCAAGTCGCCGTAAGACATTGGCGACAACTCGCGCCCCCTCCAATTCTGCCGAACCGCCACCGGCGTGCATCTCTTTTTTGCTGGCTTCGTCCTGCCATTCTCTTGCAGTCTTACCCCGAAACGTGTATGTACCGTCCCTTCCCAGAACCGCTTCTTTTAGCACTTCTTCTCCTAGCGGGCTATTTTCAGGACGATCTTCAGATTGATATCTTTCATCGTGTGTAGCTTTCATGGTTTTTTTTAAAAAATAATATTATATCTAAATTTAGCACACTACAAAATAAATATCAATCATTCATGAGATTTGCGTTAAGAAAGGCAAGGGTCTTTTTCCATGCATCTTTTGTAGCCTCGGGTGCGTAATTCATACCTGAAGGATTCGCAAATGCATGCCCCACCCCGGGATAAATATGGATTTTATTCTCAACACCAAGAGTATTCAGTGACGATTCAAATACCTGCACAGTTGCTACCGGAATGGCTTGATCTTGGTCACCAAAAATACCCAAAACTGGCCACTTAATGGGTGCCAGCTTTTCCGTGGTTGTCGCCATGCCTCCACCATAGTAGACGACTGTTGCGTCAAGATTTTCACCTGAAATTGCAAGCTCTATAGATTGTTTCCCACCGAAGCACCACCCGAGCGAGGCAATCTTTGTAGCCCCTTGGGCGCGGAGATACGCCACGCCGGCGCGCATATTTTGCGTGCCTATTTCTTGCTTAAAATTGGCAGTAAGAACACGCGCACCGGCCTGATCCTCGGCAACGCCTCCCAAAAGATCCACCGCAAGTACCATGTACCCCTCCTTGGCGAGTGTCTCGGCAGTTTGACGGATTTCAGGACGTAAACCACGATTTTCATGAATCATCACGACACCAGGGTAATTACCGTTGGCTTCCGGCCGTGCCAAAAATCCGTTTGCATCTTCAAAATATCTTACTTCGCTCTTCACAATAGGATACTGCCCTTCTTGTGTGAGCATTTGCGAATTTTTCATTTCGTCCTCTTGTGGGGATAAATCATTTTTCACAACATAATACGCTCCTCCCGCTAGCCCAAGAAGAATTATCAGAATGATGATTGTTTGACGCATAGGTGAATGATAACTTTAATTTTTCATAAAAACGAACAACTATCCAATCGTCTTTATATCTTCCTCATAGCGTTTGGCGGTGGCAACGACGTTATCTCCATAAAAGCGAAATCTGGTGTTCACGGATCCTGAAAAATAAAGCATGGCCGCCCTCCACTCCGCATCACTCCTAGACCCCGAAGCCCCATTGTCTTTAAGTAGCAGGGCGGCGGCAAGAAAGGCGTCGCGCACATCCCAGGGATTGGCGAGCTTCCCCGTAATTGCCATAACTCTATCATCATACAGAACCCAGGTAGAAGGTATGAACTGTGCGGGCCCCATGGCCCCTCCCCAGCCAATTCTGTTTCCCTTCGCGTCTTTCATGGGACAGGAGACAGGGGTTATATCCGGATCAAACCCGAGTTCTTTGGTAATCTCCAAAAAAGGCGCTTGATCACGTCCGGGCTTCATCACCGCTTTCCAGCTCTTGGTCGCAGGATCACCGATACGATTGCACGTTCCCACGTTTTTGCCCAAATCGGACTCCTGGGTTAATACTGCAAGCAAAAATTCCGCCCGCACCCCCGTACGTCCCGAAGCCCACCGGGCGATTTCCACCGCTTCTCCAAAAGTAATTTGTTTGGACACTCCAAGCACCTCGTATATTCTATTGCGTATTTCACTGGCGCGCTTTCGCGAGTCGGCAAGTATTTTTTGATATTGAGACTCTTTGCCTTGCGTGTCTTTGAGTAATTTGTTTTGTTCGCCGGTTTTGGTGGTTAAACTTTTTTGCTGGAGAGTCTGCAGTGACAGAAGATTTTTTTGCTCACCGTGCTTTACTTCAAGATTGGCGTGTTTTCCTTCCAGATCTGACTTTACCACCTTTACTTCGGCAATTATGGCCGCGAGCTTTTGCGTAAGTTTTTCCAGCGCCTCCAATTCCCGCAAAAAACCCGATAAGTCCTCGCTTGCGGCAAACACTTCGACCATAGACCTTTGGTTTTGTTCATAGATAGCACGGATGATTTCCGTGGTTTTGGCCTTGGAGTCCCGGAGCTTGGCTTCGGCTTCCTTAATAGAACCCTCGGTTACTGACAGTTCTTTCCCGAGTTTGTTTATCTGGAGACTGGTAGATTTGATTTGCAGGGTTATTTTCTGCTGTTCTTTCTTAAGTTGGTTAATTTTATTGGTTAACGTATTTTTCTGGGTTTTGGTGGTCGCAAGTTCCTTCTCGTAGGCCAGAATTTCGGCCTCGATTTTTTTAAGCTCTCCCTCAAGCTCTTCGCGGCTCTGCGAAAAAGCCAAAGAAGGCAAAATAAGAGCGGCTAGAAGCGCTCCTATGTATATTTTCCTAAAAAGAAGTGGTGGGCTTGTTTTCATAAAATTGCAATCTATCCTAAATTTCTCGCTTTTTCAAAGCTCGCAGGGTTTCATATATTCGATGCCACACCGGCCTCAAGGAAATATCAAGATTGCCCATATAGGCGAATTCTTTCCCACGAAATTGGCGTTTGAAAGTAGTGAGTGTCGGCCACTTTACTTCATCAACGCCACCAAGATCGTAGTAGCTCATTTTTCGCCTTCTGGCTTCTTGCATCCCAGCCCAATGCAAATAGGTGGTAACTTTGGAGCGGAGTTTGTCGCTATAGGAGGCGCCGTAAAGGTAGGTCGCCGTATCACCAAAAAACAAAACAAAATGCGCGCCGGCAGGAACTCCATCCTGATACCCGTAAAACGCAGACATGGAAAGGTCAGCCGTTGGACGACTTGAAATTAATGATGGAATGCGCTTAAAAAGCGCTTCAAAATACTTGTGATCGGGATATGCGTTTTTGCCGCTATTACGCTTGATGGTGTCTTTGGCCATTTCCGAGAAATGCCGATACTCTTCTTGGGTAATGCGATTTTTTACTTCAACCGTAACGCCGCGATTTTCGGCCCGACGGATATTGGACCGGGTTGAGGGATGAAAACCGGCAAGTATTTCTTCGTCGCTATCTTTAATTTCTACTACACTATTGAACCGAGGCTGAATATAATACGCAGGAATTCTAAACCCATTCGAAACAAGGCCGGAAGGAATTGAATCAAAATGTGGCTCCAGGCGCAAGAAAGTAAATTTAGGAAAAGTCTTTTTCGCCCAAGTTTTTATGGCCGTTAAAATTGCAATATGTTTTCCTTCTTTGATCGCCGAAGAAGAGACCACCGGACCCCGAGGCACATATCCGTATGATAAGCCGAGCGGTAGAGCATGATGAACAAGCGTAAATACCGCACATACGTCGTCTTTTTCCCTGACCTCATATCTCTCGGTTTTTCTTCCCAGTGCTGCCTGAAATTCTCCCCATTCCCACGTTTGCATAAAAGCACCTACCGGAGGATAGTGGGCTTTCACAAAATTATTCCACGATTCTTTATTTTTCGCTACAACGATTTCCATATTTATTTAAGATTATGGAAGGATACAGGATCTCCTGGATTTATGCCATAAGCGTCCGAAAAACCGGCATTCACTTCCAGAACGAACTGCGTGGGTTTGGAAATTTGATAAAAACGAGGATTTGCCGGATCAAATTCCGGAGAGACATTTTTTGATATTCCCACCACTTTCTTATTTTTGTCAATCCAGATAATATCAATGGGAAAATACATATCCGGCATCCAGAAACGATGCCAGTCCAGCTTAGCAAAAATAAACAACATCCCCTTGTCTGAATCAAGCGATGCTCTTCCCGAAAGCCCTTTTTGCACGGCCATACTAGTAGTCGCGATTTCTACGGGGATTTCCGTCCCTTCTATTATAACATAGGGACCCTGTGGCCTGGAATACTCTTTGGATAAAAGTGCCTGTTTATCGGTTGCGAAAGGTGTATAAAACGATCCTTCTTGTCCAGAAAACAAAAAACCTGCAATCGCGATAATGCCAAGTATAAGAAAAAATATTGATTTTTTTATCATGAGTTTTTATCTAGACCATCTGCGCGTTTTGAAATTTAGGTAATTACTCATATCTCAGCGCTTCAATCGGATTTAGGGCGGCGGCGCGACGGGCAGGATAGTAGCCAAAAATTATCCCGATGGCTGCAGAAACTCCAAATGCCAAAAGTACGGATGATAAGGAGACTTTAGTCTGGATAATACCAGAATAGGTAACCCCGAAAGAAATTGCGAGACCAAGCAAGATTCCGATAATACCCCCGATCAAAGTAAGGAGTATCGCTTCGGCGAGAAACTGTCTTTGAATGTCTTTTCTCGTGGCGCCAATTGCTTTTCGCAGACCTATTTCTCGGGTGCGCTCGGTTACGGTGGTGAGCATCATATTCATGATACCTATTCCCCCGACTACTAAAGAAATACCGGCAATAGACGCAAGAAAAATAGTAAACGTGGTGGTAACCTGGGTAAGGGTTCCCAAAATGTCGGCCTGCGAGACAATGGAAAAGTCCGGATTTTGCGGATCCACGCGGTGTTTGGCAGAGAGTGAAAACGTAATTTCGTCTTGTACTTGAGGCATAAGTTCTTTTTCTTTAACACTGACGGCAATGGTAGAGAGAAAGTCTTCTCCGGTAAGAATTTTTTGCATGGTTGAGATAGGCACAAATACCGTGTCATCAGGATTGAAAAAACCGGCACTTCCTTTGGCACCCAAAACACCGGCAACTTTAAAATTTACCTTATTTATACGAACAGTTTTACCGAGCGCTCCCTCTTCGCCAAAAAGATCTTCGGCGACTGTAGGACCAAGTACCGCGACCCGTGCCAGCCCGCGAATATTTGGCTCCGTGATAAAACTACCTTCCCGAGGCGAGACGTTACGTACATCCGCGTACTCGGGAGTAACGCCGATGATGATAGAATTGGTATTGTTCCCATTTTCCGAGACAATCTGAAAACGCCTCTGCACTTCCGGAGACACAAAGGCAACTCCCTCAACCCCTCTGATCAAATCCGCATCCTCGTTTTTTAGCGTCTGTGCCGACCCACGGCCGGAAGAAACAATACCGCGTCCCGGCTGGATAACACCGGGCAAGACGGTAAGCAGATTTGATCCCAATCCCTCAATGCTTGACTGGATTTGTCCCGAGGCCCCCTGCCCTATGGACACCATGGCAATTACTGAACTAATACCAATGACAATGCCAAGCACGGTGAGCCCGGAGCGGACTTTATTTGCGGAAAGAGCGGTGTATGTTTCTTGAAAAATGTCGTGAATGTTCATAATTATTTATGGTGTTTAGTATCACTCACAATCAAACCATCTCGAATATTGATTATACGTCTTGCGTGTCTGGCAACTTCTTGTTCGTGCGTAATAAGAATAATTGTCCGCCCATGTTCTTGGTTTAACTTTGCAAAAGTTTCCAAAACAATTTCTCCGGTTTTTGAATCAAGGTTTCCAGTCGGCTCATCGGCCAAAATAAGCACGGGATCGTTCACAAGCGCTCTGGCAATAGCAACTCGCTGAATCTGCCCGCCGGATAACTGATTGGAAAGGTGCTGAAAATGGCTCTCGTCAAATCCCGCAGCCTTTAGTGCTAATTCGGCTTTTTTTATTCTTTCTTCTCCGGATACCCCGGCATACACCAACGGCAAAGTCACATTTCGTAAGACACTCGCGCGCGGGAGAAGATTAAACGCTTGAAATACAAACCCGATTTTTTCTTTGCGTATTTGTGCAAGCTCGTCATCGGAAAGCGTGGAAACATCTTTTTTATCCAAAAAATACGCGCCACTTGTCGGCGTATCCAGACATCCAAGAATATGCATAAGGGTTGACTTGCCCGATCCCGAGGGACCCATAATGGCGACAAATTCCCCGTTTTCAATCGTAAAATTTATACCCCGCAGGGCTTGAAAATTCGTATCCCCTGTTTGATAATTTTTGGTAACATTCTGAATTTCAATCATGATTTTTACCTAGGCGCGCGAAACACCCCACCCCCACTACCGCGATTTCCCCCGCGGCTTCCGGGTGCTGAGAATAAACTCGGAGCGGATTGGCTCGTAGCTTGCGTTGATGACTGAATGGTACGAGCAACCACCCATTCTCCTTCGCTGACTCCTGAAATAATTTCTGTCATTGTGTCGTTGGAAATTCCAACTTCCACGGGCATATTTATAGGAGAACTTGGCAAAATCACCCCTCGCATATTTTCCGCATCCGTAATAGATTCGGCTACAACCTCCACATAGTAATTATTATTTCGCGATTTTACGGCGCCATTGGGAATGGCGAGCACATCCTGTTTTACATCAGTTATTATTGAGGCAGAGGCACTCATGCCCGGCTTCACCCGCTCCTCTTGCGTATCAAAACTTACCTTGGCCATGTAAGTTACGACACCCTGTGACCCTGCCCCTACCGTGTCCAACTCTACCACTTCTCCGGAAATGGAAAGTCCTTCCACCGCGTCAAATGTAAGCTCTGCTTTTTGTCCGATTTTTACCTTGGCCGCATCCACCTCATTTAAAGAAATTTCTGCGAGTTTTTTGGTGGTAATGAGTGAAGCAATCACCGAGCCCGAAGAAACCGCTTCGCCTTTTTGCGCATCCACGGTAGCGATAATACCCACGAAGGGAGAACGCACGGTATAATCCGCAAGATTTTTTTTGAGAGTCTCCAGCGTCACCTCTTTTTTCTTAATTTCGTTGCGGGCGATTTGCAAACTGATGGGATTTACCCCTGAAGGGTTGCTAGTTTCCAGAATCACAAGGTCGCGCTCAAGGTTTACCACTGCCTCCCCCGCACTATCAAGAACGCTTTTCTCAGTCAGAAGAGCGCTTAGGGAGCCATTGGCAGTGGCAATATGTGTTTTAATCCCACTCTGAAAGGTTAGGACTTGGGTTGGGGTAAAAATATTATTTTTGTCAAGAGTATCGTCAATAGTATCCAGCATATTCTTCTCGCTTTTGGAGGATTGGCTTATATCCTTGGTCATCTCAATTGTGTCCGTCAAAATTTTTTCCAGGGTAGCACGTTCCGAAGACCGAGAAATTTTTTTAAAATCTTGGAGACTTTTGTCGTAGGAGGTCCTCGCGACTTTATAATCCCTAGCCGCCACCTCTACAAACGCCGTGACAAAATTCCGGTCGTCTGTGCTACTAAACAAATTTTTATAAGCACTCTCATTAGTAAATCCTTTGGTTACATTTTCTTCGTACAAAATGTCGTCAAGATAGGAGACAACCGCCGGCAAATCCAAAAAAGCGTTAGAAACTGCAGTAAAAGAATTTTCGTATTCTCGCCCAAGGTCGTCTTTGGCTTTTGCCAATGCTTCCTTTGTGCGCTCATACTCTATGGGTGCCACCACGGTGTCTCGGGTAAATTGAAGACGTGTTTCTTCAAGATCAAGTTCGGCCTCGGCCACCGATTTTCTCGCGTCAGCGTCATCTAAAAGTGCCAGCGTCTGTCCCTCCCTTACCTCTTGCCCAGCCGCAATGCCAACCCACACCACATCGCCCGAGGCCTTGGGCTTGATGTCAACTTGGTTTGAAGCGGACACCTGGCCGCTTCCCGATACCGAAGTTGTAATGGTAATTCTTTTAACTTCCGCAAGAACATAGCGCACTTCTCCTTCCGTACTCGTAAACGTTGCATACCCATAGTAGCCACCCCCAAGAAGCACTGCCACAACAATGCTGGAAATAATTTTGTGCTGAATCCAGAATTTTAAAATGTGTTTTGTAATTTTTTGAAACATCTCTTTATTATACCACAAAAATACAACAAACCCGCCGCATTATGACGGAGGACTTGTTGTTATATTCTTACTTAAACCATCGACCCATTTTCATCCCTTTTCGGCCTTTGCTGTTTTCTATCTGCGATTGCATTACCTGCAAACGTTTGTCAGCTTGCGCTTGAGTAATTACTCCCTTGGCGACCAGCGCGTTGAGCTGCGTCTTCAATTGCTGAAGTTTCAATTCCTTGGTCTTTGCCGCCACTTGTTCTTTGGCGATTCCTTTTTCTTCCATAAGTTGCTTGATTGATTTTCCATCCGCCCACGCATTTTTTACGTCGTCAATATTGAGCCCAAGAATAGTTGCTTGTTCTTGAAATAAATTTTGCTGACGTGTAGCAACTTCATCAGGTGCAATATTGCCAAATCCGCCGAAGATCCCGTATGCGGAAGCAAAATTGACCCCAAAGATGCCAAGCCCTAATACTGGTAGGAAAGAATATGCAATTAGTTTTTTTCTCATATATTGTCGCTATATATTAGTTTCTAATTTTTGAACCGGTCCTATATATTACTACAACTGGCTTTGAAATTTATTTCACTCAAATAAAAAACCGCCGGATAACCGGGCGAAATTTACGATTGAGACAAGGCGAACCGCTCTGCCCACAAAAGCCAGTCTTCTGTATCTCGTAGTTTCTGCGGACCGGATTTTTCTGGATCTACTGCCACCTCTATCCAATTGAGCAGATGCCCCCACGCAGTTTTTAAATCCATAAAATCAACTGGTGGATTGGCACGAAGGTGGTCAATGATTGGCCTCAAGACACTACGTCCTCTTCGACAAAGTTCTTTTTGCGCGTCAGAACGCTCGAATCGTGCCGTATATCCATGGCAGTCATACACGATATCACGTTCAAATTGCCTGATAAGCTCAACCACGCTTGTCTCTGTAGTTACCGGCGCCATCAACCATCCTCAGGGAAATTTACCTTTGAATCCGAACACTCATAGAATGGATCTATGAGTAAAACATTTCGGCATTTTTCATTCGCAGAACGAAAAAGCATCGAGCG
>Ga0209542_10017063_pt1 | contig 11955 bp, 11 predicted proteins | sample RifCSPhighO2_01_FD_184028 | JGI IMG/M metagenome (GOLD analysis project Ga0209542, IMG submission 184028) | Soil microbial communities from Rifle, Colorado - Rifle CSP2_plank highO2_0.1 (SPAdes) (version 2) | ecosystem: Environmental > Terrestrial > Deep subsurface > Rock core/Sediment ...
CGTCGTAACCCTGCCGTTCAGCGGCGACAACGCGATCAAGCCCGGCGTGCTCGACTCGGTGCGGCCGCCGTTCCCCATCCCGTAGGTAGCGGATTGATGAGACCACCAAAGTGGGAGATCGCAGCGGCGATCGTTTGAACCACAACAGGGCGTATGCAGGAGTGCCTGTGTGCGCCCGTTTTTTTGTAGGCCTCCGGAAATGGAATTTTTACATTTCACTTGCAATCCAAGAGGTATTTTTTATAACCGGCGCGTTGCCCAAACGCGCCGGTTATGGCACGCTGGAGCAATGGAACGCATGTTGATTTGCGATGCCGCAACGAAAATAAGGGAGCGCGTCCGGGTCGCGGGCTGGGTTTTGGTCCGGCGCGACCACGGGAGGATCGTCTTCATTGACCTTCGCGATCGCACCGGAACGCTCCAGGTAGTGTTCACGCCGGGGAACGCCGAGGCGCATGCGCTTGCGCAAAAATTGCGCCCGGAGTGGGTGGTCGCCATCGAAGGGACGATCCAGGAGCGGCCGAAGGGGATGCAAAATCCCGACTCGCCGACCGGTGCCGTGGAGATACCCGCGGAGACGCTTGAGATTGTTGCCGAGGCCGCCACGCCCCCGTTCCCGCTCGATACCGCAGGCCACGACATTGATGAGGAGCTCCGTCTTAAATACCGTTATCTCGATCTCCGGCGCGAGCGCCTGCAGAAGAACATCCGCCTCCGCCACCAAGTGACGACGCTGGCGCGCGAATATTTGAACGCGAACGGATTTGTGGAGATCGAAACGCCGCTCCTCACCAAGACCTCGCCCGAAGGCGCGCGCGATTTCCTCGTGCCATCGCGGCTCTATCCGGGGAAATTCTACGCGCTCCCGCAGGCGCCGCAGCAGTATAAACAGCTGTTGATGATCGCCGGATTCGAGCGCTACTACCAAATCGCCCGCGCTCTCCGCGACGAGGATACGCGCGGGGAGCGCCAGCCGGAACACACCCAGATAGACCTTGAGATGTCGTTCGCTACGGAACAGGATGTGCTCGCGCTCGTGGAGGGAATGATGATACGCATTGCGGAAGCATGCGGGAAAAAGGTCTGGAAGAAGCCATTCCCGGTGTTCACCCACGAGGAGGCGATGCGACAATTCGGCGCGGATAAGTTTGATCTCCGTCCCGACCCCAAGGACCAGGATACGTTTGCGTTCGCCTGGGTCGTGAATTTCCCGCTTTTTGAATGGGATGAGGAGGAGAAGCGTTTTACCTTCGCGCATAACCCGTTTTCGGCGCCGCGCCCGGAACACGTTGAGAAGCTCCTGAAAGGCGAAGACCTCGCGGATCTCCGCGCCCAACAGTACGACCTCGTATGCAATGGCTATGAGCTTGCATCAGGCGGTGTGCGTATTTCGGACCCTGTGGTTCAGCGGAAGGTTTTCGAGATCATGGGGCTTACGCCCGAAGAGACCGAAGAGCGCTTTGGACACCTCATCAACGCGTACGAATATGGCGCGCCGCCGCACGCCGGTATTGCGTCCGGCCTCGACCGCCTTGTGATGCTTCTTGCCAACGAGCCAAACATCTCGGAGGTCATCGCGTTTCCCAAGACCGGCAACGCCCGCGACCCGATGATGGGTTCGCCTTCAGAGGTGACGCCGAAGCAGTTGCAGGAGTTGCATATCAAGGTTGATTCCTGATGGCGCTGAAGACCTAGATGTATCACATTAAACAGGCAACATTCGAAGGGCCGCTCGACGTGCTCTTGGGGCTCATCCAGGAACACAAGTTATCCATCAACGAGATATCGCTCGGGCAAGTGACGGACGACTTTATCGAGTACTTGAAGCGCCTCCAGGCCGAAGGCCAGCCGGATCAGGAGGTGCTCGCCGAGTTCCTCGTCATCGCCTCGCAGCTTTTGCTCATCAAGTCGCGGAGCTTGCTCCCCGGGTTCCAGGTGAGTCAAGAGGAGGAGCAATCCATAACGGAATTGGAACAGCGGCTTGCTGCATACCAGCGCCTGAAGGAATTAGCGAAGGGCATTGCCGAGCTTGCGCGGGGCGGCCAGAAATCGTTTTCTCGCGAGGCATTCGCGGACATGCCTTCGGTGTTCTACCCGCCGAAGAATGTTGAGGCGAGCGTGCTCGCGCGCGCCTTCGCGGCCGTGCTCGACGCCATCCCGAAGATCGAGAAGATCATCGAGGAGAAGATCCGGAAAGTTATTTCGCTCGAGGAGAAGATACGGGAACTCCGGGATCTTTTGCGGGGACGGGTCGAGCGCGCGTTCTCGGAGATTGTTTCTGGCGCCAAGGAGAAAGTCGAGATCATCGTGAGCTTCCTCGCGGTACTGGAGCTTACCAAGCAGAAACTCATCTCCGTCGACCAGGAGCATCCGTTCGGTGATATTCGCATCCGCGGCGGCACGGAAGGCCGCGTTCAGTGATACGACGTATGAAGAATTTAAAACGGATATTTTGGACAGGATTCATTTTGGCGCTCGCGGCTGCGGCGTTCTACTTTTTGTCGTTCGATGATGAACTGCGGACAAAACCGTCTTCTTCGCCCACGCCAGCGCCTTCGCGGGCTCCTTTGCCGGAGGGCAATATTCCCGCGGCACCGAGGAAGAATGGCGATGCGTTTTTGCCCGAGGTGGGGGACCGAGCAGGCGATTTCACGGTTGCCGAGGTGGCAAGTTCTCCCCACGGCTTCAGCGTCGGCTATGCCGGGCGGACGACGGTGACGGGCCGCGTGACGTTTGATGCCGCAGCCGAGGCCTACTGCTTCGAGGTCGCGGCGGCGGATACGGAAAAGATTCCCTGGTCCGGTGACGAGGGGAGCGGTCCGGCGAAGTTCTGCTTCGACGATACCGAGACGCTTCCCGCGGACATGCGAGCGCTTTCGTCAGCCAGCGCGACGGCCACCATCGAGATCACCGATTACACCAAGGAATACTACGGCATTGAGGTCACCGATACGGCCAGGTTCGTGCGGGTCGTCAACCAGTGATATGACCGATCGCACCACACGCATCGCGGATTTGAAAAAGAAAATCGAGCGCTTCAACGAAGCGCGAGATTGGCGCCAATGGCATAAGCCGAAGAACCTTGCCATGTCTATCCTGATTGAAGCCGCGGAACTGGCGGAGCACTTCCAATGGGGTGACCACGAGGCAATCACGCGGTTCCCGAAAGCGAAGTGGCGGGAGATCGAATCTGAGCTCGCGGACGTCCTCATTTACTGTCTCACGTTCGCGAACCGGACCGACATTGACATTAGTCGAGCGGTCGAGGCGAAGATCCGGTATAACAACCGGAAGTATCCGGCACGGGTGGTGCGCGGCAACCGGGGAGTCGAAGACCGGATACGGTATGCTTGGCGCAAGAGGCGGAAACGGTAGAACGAATATATGGATTTGAAATCCTCCCTCGAAAGCATCCTCTTCCTCCATGGCGAGCCCATGGCGGTTTCGCGGCTTGCGAAGACAATCGGGGCCGGAAAAGCCGACATCGAAAAAGCGCTCGCCGAGCTCCGGGAGGAATACCGCGAGCGGGGAATCGTGCTCATCGAGAATCGGGATGCGTGGCAGTTCGCGACGAATCCCCAGAACCGGGAGGCGGTCGAGCGATTCGTGACCGCAAATTTTTCCGAGGATCTCACCCGCGCCGCGCTCGAGACCATTGCCATCGTCGCCTACCAGGGTCCCATTTCGCGCGCGGGCATCGAATACATCCGCGGCGTCAATTCATCCTTCACGGTCCGGAACCTGCTTGTCCGGGGGCTCGTCGAGCGCGAGGAGAATCCGAGCGACAAGCGTTCGTACCTCTATCGCGTTTCGATGGATTTTCTCAAATATCTCGGGTTGACGCGGTTCGACGAGTTGCCTCAATATAAAGAATTCCGCGCCAAAAAAGTCGAGGTTCCCGGCTCCACGGACGAGCCCGATACGAATGCGGTAGCGGCCGCGGACAGCGAGGGTCCCGCGTAACAGAAACATATGCCGGAAGAACAACAACTCCCGCTCGTTCCCCGGGTTGCCCTTGGCGCTCTCACGCTCCTCGTTATGCTGGTCGCGGCGGCATTTCTGTATCGCGCTCCCGATGCCCCTGCGGCGATTCCCGAGGAACAGACGGCGGCCGCGTCCCTCGCGCGCCTTCCGGGCGCGGGCGATCCGGAGGTGCGCGCGGAAGCGGTCGCGGTCGTGCGGCTTCGGACCGACGAGGCGCTCTTTGCGCGGAATGCCGAGGCGCGGTTTGCGATCGCGAGCATCACCAAGCTCATGACCGCGCTCGTGTTCGCCGACGCGGTGGAGCCGCTTGAGCCGGTGGTTCTTTCGGATGCCGCGAAGCGCGTCGGCGAGAAGGACGAGAAGCGAAGCGCGTTGCCGGCGGGGGAGCGGGTGCGAGCCGAGGATCTTTTGAAGTTACTCATCATTTCATCGGATGGAGACGCCGCATACGCGGCCGCCGAGTATCTCGGCGGCATGGATGCGCCCGGCGACATTCTGTTCCAGGATAAGGTCGCGCGGTTCGTCGCGCGGATGAACGCGCAGGCGGGCGAGCTCGGACTTGCAAACACGCACTTCGCGAACCCGAGCGGCATGGATGACCCCGAGAATTTTTCTTCGGCCGTTGATCTTATCCGTATCGCCGAGGAAATCACCAAGCGCCATCCAGAGATATGGAGCGCGAGCCGCACCCAGGAATTTTTTGTCTTCGGCGAGAAGGGGAAGCGTTACAGCGTCGTCAATACAAATCCGCTCCTCGGGGAGTTTCCCGCGATCTTCGCCTCGAAGACCGGCTTCGAGGACGAGGCCAGAGGCGCGCTCCTGATGCTCTACCAGCTCGCGCCGGACGAGCGCATCGCCATCGTGCTCTTGCGTTCTCCCGATCGGTTCGCGGACGGCCGCGCGCTGATCCGCTGGGTTGAGAATAGTTTCTCGATAACCCCGTGATAGTCCCTGCCCATCCATGACCCCGAACGCCGAACTCATTCTCAACGTATTCAAGATATTCGGGCTCTCCGCCATCGCGTTCTTTTTTGCGCTTGCCTGGACCCCGCTCCTCACCCATTTCCTCTATAAGTACCGCATGTGGCGGAAATCGGTGCGGACCATGGCCCCCGACGGCACAGGAACCCCGATTTTCGCTTCCCTGCATCAGAAAAAGGAGACCCATACGCCGCGCCTCGGGGGACTGCTTATTTGGATAACGGCGGTTGTCGTCATTTTCGCGTTTTGGCTCCTCGCGAAAATCGTTGACGGCTCGACTCTGACGAAGCTCAATTTTCTCTCCCGGAACCAGACGTGGCTCCCGCTCTTCACGCTCGTGGCCGCTTCCCTCCTCGGGCTCGCCGATGACCTCCTCCAGATATGGCAGCGCGGAGGGTATGTCGCGGGCGGGCTCAAGTTCCGGGTGCGGCTTAGCGTCGTCTTTCTCATCGCGCTTACCGGCGCCTACTGGTTCTACGTGCGCCTCGGCCAGCACACGCTCTATATCCCGGGAGCGGGAGATATCGACATCGGCATCTGGTTCATCCCACTCTTCATCGTTACCATGTTCGCGACGTTTTCGACCGGGGTGACCGACGGACTCGACGGGCTTGCCGGAGGGGTGTTCGCGACGATCTTCGCCGCATACGGCGGCATCGCGTTTTTCCAGGGGCAGATCGATCTTGCCGCGTTCTCGGCGGTTATCTTGGGAGCGCTCTTCGCGTTCCTCTGGTTCAACATTCCCCCGGCGCGGTTCTACATGGGCGAAACCGGCATTCTCGGGCTCACCACGACCATCACGGTCATCGCGTTTTTGACGAACTCCGTCATCGTGCTCCCCATCATCGCGTTCGTTCCGGCGGCGGAAGCGCTTTCGGTCATTCTGCAGCTCGCGTCCAAGCGCTTTCGTGGGAAGAAAATCTTCCTCGTCGCGCCCATCCACCACCATTTCGAGGCGATCGGCTGGCCGTCCTATAAGGTGACGATGCGGTTTTGGATCATCAGCGCGGTTTTCGCCATCATCGGCATGGTCATCGCGCTTATCGGACGGTAGGAACGGAGGTGCTACCTCTCCGGCTTATCCCCAACTCAACAAAAAATTGCCGAATTGGTGCGTCAATCGTACGAATCCCGCAAAAAGGCAAAAGAACTTCATGAAGAAGCAAAGAACAAAGTTGGGGACTTGATCGAAAAACAGGAGAATAGCGTGATGAAAAATGGACTCCGTTCGGTCGGCCTTTCCGTGTTATAGTGGTACATGAATTATGGTATACGATATTCTCATCACCGACGGAATGGTCATCGATGGCACGGGGAACCAGCGCTTCCTCGCGGATATCGGCATCAAGGACGGGCTCATTCATGAGATCGGGGTCCCGAAGCTCGCCGGCGCCGATGCCAAGGTCAACGTCAGTGCCTTCGGAAAATTCGTCGTACCCGGGTTCGTCGACATCACGAGTCATGCCGACCAGAATTGGTCGCTGTTTTTGAATCCGTCCCAGGATTATCTTCTGGCCCAGGGCGTCACCTCGATACTCGTCGGGAACTGCGGAACCTCCCTTGCACCGCTTATTTCCGAGGAATCCATCGCCTCTCTCAAGAAGTGGGACCAGACCGGGGGCTCGAATATCAATTGGGTTTCCACCAAAGAATTCCTCGATGAACTCGGCCGGCATCCCTTGGGCGTAAACGTCGGGACGCTCGTCGGACACGGCACCATCCGCCGCGGCGTCACCCATGGCGCGACGCGGCCGCTCACGAAAGAAGAGACAGCCGAGACAACCGGCGTTCTTGCGCGCTCCCTTGCCGATGGCGCATTCGGGTTATCCACCGGGTTGAGCTTCGGCCACGAGGGCGCGGCTTCCACCGACGAGCTCGTCGCGATCGCCCGGGTGGTTGCGGAGCGCGGCGGGATATATAAAACACATCTCCGCGACGAAGGGGCGGATTTGATTCCTGCGGTGAATGAAGCGATCCACATCAGCCGCGAAGCGAGGACTCCGGTTGTCATCTCGCACGCGAAGGCAGTCGGCCGGAAGGCCTGGCCCTCGTTCGGAAACGCCCTTGCCATGGTGGAGCGCGCGGCCGAAGCAGGTCACGCGATACGGTTCGATATCTCGCCCTACGAGCGGACCGGCTCATTCCTCTATGTCGTGCTCCCGGCATGGGCTCGGGAGGGCGGATTCGACGCGATGATCCAGCGGATCAAAGACCCCCTCACGAAGCCGAAGATCATCAGCGAACTCAAGAATATGACGATATGGCCGGAGCGGTACATCGTATCCGGAGCGGCGATGCTCCAGGGAGGACATACGCTTGCCGAAATTGCCCGGAACACCGGCCTGACGACCGAGGAGGCGATCCTGGAGCTCCTCGTCCTTAACCACGGGAAGGTTTTCGTCTTCGGCAAAGTCATATCATCGAAAAACGTCGCTGACGGCATTCGGCATCCCCAAAGCATCATCGCCTCCAACGGGAGCGGCGTCTCGCAGGAGCTCGAGCGTTCGGGGAGGATTGTGCATCCGCGCTCCACCGGCACATTCCCGCATTTCCTCCATCGGTTCGTCCGTGACGAAAAGATCCTCTCCTGGGAAGCCGCAATTGCAAAGATGACTTCGGCGCCTGCTGATGCGGTCGGATTCGCCGGCCGCGGGTACCTCGCTCCGCGCCATCGCGCCGATGTCGCGGTATTCGATCCTGAGACCATCCGGGACCGTTCAACATACCAGACGCCGTTCCTGCATGCTGCGGGCATGGATACGGTTATCGTGAACGGCGTGGTCGCCCTTCGGGACGGACGCGCGACGGGTGCCGTCGGAGGGCAGGTGCTGCGGAAATCATGAGCATCCGGCGCGCGTTCATCATTCACGGCTGGGGAGGATATCCGGACGGAAAAGCTAACCGCTTACCAAGGGGACAGGGTATAGGGGAGGGGCGTAGGGCGGGGTTATTTTTCTGTCTAGAGATATTGTGGCTCTATGGAATTCTCGGAAGATTTCAAGCACAAGAGAGTCCTCATTATGGGACTCGGATTGCACGGCGGCGGCGCGGGAGCGGCCGCATTTTTCACGGCCGCCGGCGCGCGCGTCACGGTTACCGACCTGAAGTCGCGTCGCGAGCTTGCGCCTTCAATCCGAAAACTCGCCCGCCGCCGGGGCATTGTCTACCATCTCGGCGGGCATCGGCCGGAGGACTTCCGGAACACCGATTACGTCATCAAGAACCCGGGCGTGCGGGATGATTCGCGATTCTTGAAGATCGCGCGCGCGGCCGGAACCACTATTCTTTCGGATACCGAGGTATTCTTTCGCGCCTGCCTCGCACCGATCATCGGCATTACCGGCACCAAGGGAAAATCCACGACGACTTGGCTCATTGGCGAGTTCCTCAAACAAGAAACAAGAAACAAGAAACAAGAAACGCGCGTGTGGGTCGGGGGAAACATCCGCGCTTCAATGCTTGAATTTCTTCCGTGGGTGCGCAAGCGCGATGCGGTGGTGCTTGAGCTTTCGAGCTTTCAACTCGACGCATTGCGCCAAAGCCGGATGAGTCCCCACATCGCCGTCATCACGAATATCTTCCCGGATCATCTCAATCGCTATCCTTCGATGCGGGCGTACGCATTATCGAAGGCGGGTATCTTTCGTTTCCAGAAGCGCGGCGACTATCTCTTCGTGAACCGGGACGACGTACGGCTCCGCCGCCTCACGCGCCGTGCGCCCGGACGCACCGTGCTCGTTGACGTCGGACGCGCGCTCCGACCATTTCGCGGAGCCGTCAGCCCGTCTGTGCCCGCGTTTCATTTGCCGAATATCGCGTTTGCGGTCGCGGTCGCGAAACACTGCGGGGTGGGGGATGACGCCATTCGCGGCGTGCTCAAGCGGTTCCGCGGAGTTCCCGGGAGAATGGAGGCCGTTCGTACGGTCCGCGGGGTCCGCTACATCAACGACACGACCGCAACGAACCCGACCGCGGCGCTCAAAGCGGTGCGTGCGGTGAAGCGGGGGATAGGGAAGGGGCGGCTCTTCGTGCTCGCCGGCGGTTTTGACAAGGGGTTGCCCGTTGGAGCATTCTGCCGGGCGCTCGTCGAGGACGCGGCGGCGGTGGTGTTCCTGCCGGGAGCAGCAACCGCGCGGATGAAATCAAAAATCACAAAACACAAATTCCCAATACATCACAAAACACAAATTCCCAAAATTGTGGATGCGAGGTCAATGCCTGGAGCGGTGCGGGTTGCTTACAGAAATGCGAAGCGGGGCGATGCAGTATTGCTCTCCCCGGGTGCGGCGAGTTTCGGACTCTTCCTGCACGAATTCGATCGCGGGGACCAGTTCACGCGCGCGGTGAAGGCGCTCCGGTAGAGCATGTTGGGAGAGAGGGTCGCGGCGCGTTGGCTTCCTGCGTCAAGGCGGTTTTTCGCGTACAATAAGCATGACCGCGTATGCGCCGCCACATTGATTACCCGCTTCTCGCGATCGTTCTCGGGTTCCTCGCCGCGGGACTCTTAATGATATCTTCCGCATCCATCGTTCTTTCCGAGAAGAACTTCGGGACGCCGTATTATTATGTCTCCCACCAGGCGATTGCGGCGCTCGGAGGACTCATCGCGCTCGGGTTTTTTCAGGCGGTTCCGTATCGTTTCTGGAAGCGGATAGCGCTCCCGCTCCTCCTCGTCTCGCTCGCCGTCACCGCAGCGGTATTCTTCCCCCAAGTGGGCGTCGCCACAAAGGGCGCTGTCCGGTGGCTTAACCTCGGGTTCGGGACGATCCAACCCTCGGAGATCCTCAAGTTATCGCTTATACTGTATTTGGCGAGCTGGCTCGAGAAGAAGCGGGGCGGGCTCCACGGGTTTGCGGCGTCCTTTGTTCCGTTTCTCATAGTCCTCGGGGTCGTGGGGGGTCTCCTCGCGAAGCAGAAGGACCTCGGCACGCTCATCATCATCGGCGGAGCGGCGGTCCTCGTCTACTTCCTCGGGGGGAGCCGCATCTCCCAGATCGTGCTCCTCGGCGTTATCGCGGTTGCGGCAACTGCGGCGCTCGTTGCGATCGAGCCGTATCGCGCCGAACGCATCCTCGTGTTTCTCAGCCCCGAGACATCGCCCCAGGGCGCGGGGTATCACGCGAACCAGGCGCAGATTGCCATCGGTTCCGGCGGATTCTGGGGCAGCGGGTTCGGCCAGAGCATCCAGAAGTACAATTACCTCCCCGAACCGATGGGAGACTCGATATTCGCCATCATCGTCGAAGAGCTCGGGTTCCTCGGCGGGATGATCCTCATCGGAATGTATTTTGCTTTTTTCGTCCGGGGGATATTGATTGCACGCCGCGCACCGGACGTATTCGGACGCCTCCTCGTCAGCGGGTTCGCGTCGCTCATCACCCTGCAGGCGTTCGTCAATATGGCGGCCATCTCCGGATTCCTCCCGCTCACCGGCGTTCCGCTCCCGTTCGTGAGCTACGGTGGGACCGCGCTCATCATCACCCTTGCAATGGTCGGGATCATGCTGAATGTGTCGAAGACGGGAAGCAGGTAGTAAAAAACAGGTAACAGGAGGCAGGCAACAAATCCAATGAAAGCCGAACTATTTCCACGTCGTCGTTCTGCTACTTGTTTCTTGTTACCTGTTTCTTCGTATTTTTTGTTGCCTGTTTCCCCATACGTATGCGTATAGTCCTGACCGGCGGCGGGACCGGGGGGCACTTTTACCCGATTCTTGCCGTGGCGCACGAACTTCGCAACATCGCCGCAGCGGAACGGGTTGTTGACCTCTCTCTCTTTTATTTCGGCTCGAGGCCCATTCATCCCGAACTCCTCGCCGGGGACAGCATCCAATACCGCCGCGTGGCTGCGGGCAAGGTCCGGAACTATTCCTCGCCCCGGAATATCCTCGATGCGTTTTTCACCGCATTTGGCATCCTTCAGGCAGTCGGGAAGATGCTTGTCGTCATGCCCGACGTGGTCTTCGCCAAGGGCGGGTACGATAGTTTCCCGACGCTCGTGGCGGCTCGCCTCTTCCGTATCCCGGTCATCATCCACGAATCCGACGCGGTGCCGGGTCGCGTGAATCGGTGGGCGGGGAAGTGGGCGGTGCGCGTCGCGGTCGCCTACCCGGCGGCGGGGAAATTTTTTCCCGAGCGGAAGGTTGCCTTGACCGGCATTCCCATCCGGAGCGGTCTCCTCGGCGGAACACGCGAGCCGGCCGCGGAATTCTTCGCGGTCTACTCGGAGCGGCCGGTGGTGTTCATCACCGGCGGCTCGCAGGGCGCGAAGATCATCAACCGGGCGGTCGTCGAGATACTGGCGAGGATCCTCGAGAAGTTCGAGGTCATCCACCAGGTCGGCGAAGCGCACTTCGAGGACCTCCGCCTCGAGACGGCTCCCATCCTCAAGGAGGGGGGCGGAGAGCGGTACTACCACATGGTCGCCTCGCTCAACGAGGAAGAGATGCGGGGCGCCTACCTTCTCGCGGATATCATCGTATCCCGCGCCGGATCCACGATATTCGAGATCGCGGCGTGGGGGAAACCGGCAATCGTCGTGCCGCTCGCGATCGCGGCCCAGGATCATCAGCGCGCGAACGCCTATGCGTATGCGGCGAGCGGCGCTGCGCTCGTCATTGAGGAAGCGAATCTTACCCCGTCCCTGCTCCTGCATGAGATCATGAGCATCGCGGAGCATCCGGAGCGCCGGGCCAGCATGGCCGAGGCGGCGAAGGCCTTCGCGCGGATCGATGCGGCGTTGGTCATCGCGAAAGAGGTCTTCCGCATCGGAACCCACGAACCATGACCACCGCGTCTGTTCGCACGCGTTTCGCGCCGAGTCCCACCGGGCGGCTCCATATCGGGGGAGCTCGCAGCGCCCTTTTCAATTATCTTTTTGCAAAGAAGCATGGCGGGGTGTTTGTGCTCCGCATCGAAGATACGGACCTTGAGCGATCCGACCGGAAGTTCGAGGAGGATATTCTTGACAGTTTCGAGTGGCTCGGCATCC
>Ga0209542_10017064_pt1 | contig 11954 bp, 16 predicted proteins | sample RifCSPhighO2_01_FD_184028 | JGI IMG/M metagenome (GOLD analysis project Ga0209542, IMG submission 184028) | Soil microbial communities from Rifle, Colorado - Rifle CSP2_plank highO2_0.1 (SPAdes) (version 2) | ecosystem: Environmental > Terrestrial > Deep subsurface > Rock core/Sediment ...
ATCTACCAAGAATATGTCGGTATTGATCCGCAGTTTCGCTTCCTCGGCATTCCCGAGACAGAGCGGCGCGGCATCCTCATCACCGGCATCGAGAACCCGGAGGCTGAACGGGACCGCATCGCGGCATTGGATCGGGAAGCAGACAAAGAAGAACTCAAGAGGCCCTACCTCGGCCGGCAATAGATCCATAAAAAAACTGCCGACATTATGGCAGTTTTTTGATATCCTTCCAATTCCACCATTTCAGTTTTTCGGGGTCGTGCCTCTTGGTGTTCACGTAGTACACCGCAGAGCGGAAAGTATACAGCATACAGCGGTCGATATGCCGCCCGCGCAGCTTGCACAGCTTCTCATACAGCCGCTCCGGGTTCTTGCCCTTGAGACAGCTCGGGCGATCCACCCCGATATCCCGCAGATCCTCTGCGATGCTCTTCCCCACCCCCGGGATGCTTTCCAAGTCGCGTTCCGATGATTTCATACCTTTATTATATACCGACTTTCCCTTCACGCTACTTTTTTTCATTGCCTCTCAATTTAGAATGTATCATAATTCCACGGCCGTGGAATTATGATACATTCTTTTTTGCTGGTTTGAAGAAGTGTTTTTTGAGATTTTCGTCGTTATCCACCCAATCAGCCGTCACTATCCGCACGAACGATCCGACTTTATACAGAGACACCAATTCCAAAAGCTGTTTCTCGCACGGAAAAGGAGAGATGAAAACGCTGTGCTGCAGCTTATAGAATTTCAATTCGCGCAGATGCAGACGCAACACATCGCGAAACTTCCTATCCTTTTCCGGTATATCGAAAAGAATGATACGCCATTTCTTATCCCACTTCTTCGGATTCTCGAAGCGTATCGATTTTCCGAACAGATATTGGACGCGCGCCTGCCGCGCCCCCTCTTTCGTAAGCACCAGCTTGAATGATCCGTCGGGCAGGCAAACTTCTTTCACGAGCCTTTGCGCACTCAGCCGCCGGACAGAACGATTGAAATTCCGCTGGTCAATTTTTTTCCACTCTTTCCGTAACAGCCGGAATTTCCGATAATACCGGACCGAGGAAGTCTCCATACCGAGGACAAACCCGCCAAGGAGCAAAAGAAGGAGCTTCTGCTGTACCGGCCCGAACTTATACATACTCGTTTTTTATTTCGATCAAAGTCTCTTTTTAGAAAAGTCTTTCGGTTTCGATTTTTTATATCCCCACCGCTATTTTTAAATTGTATCATAATTTCACGGCCGTGAAATTATGATACAATCTTATTTTGCGTTTTTTTATGGTTTTGGGGTTTTATGGGGGGGGAGGAGAGGAGATTAAGTTTTTCTTGGCGGGAGAGGTTCTTGATGCGGGATTCGGCCTGGGAGGCGGTAGAACGGGTACGGAATTTCTTGGAATACGCCAGTGTTACGGGACGGCGGCCGCGGGTATACTTCGCTCCGAGCGCCGAGCTATTGTGTTCCGTGATCCTCCTTTTCAGATCAACCGTGATTCCCGTATACAGCGTTCCATCCGCGCACTTCAGGATATAGAGGTAATACATAGCTTCATTCTACTCCCCTCTTTCGGAAAAACAAAAAACCTGCCCACCTATGAAGGGAGCAGGAGTTATCCAATCAAAACGCCTTATCTGGCATGGGATAATTGTTCGTCGTACTTTGCAATCACTTTTCTCTGATCCTCGTTCGCCTTTTTAATGACACGCATCAGAACCTCTTTCTGCTCTTGCGCACTGGCATCATAAAAGAAAGCAGAGAAATCACTTTTTCGCTTTTGAGCTGATTTGAAGCCAAAAATGCGCTTTATAAAATCCGTCATACGATAATACTACCCAGTTCATCTTCAGTATAGATCTTTTTGAGGTATGAATCCATTGTAACATAATTCCACGCCCGTGGAATTATGTTACAATTCTATTTCTTGTTCTTGTTTGTTTTCTGAGTGGAGGAGATGAGATCGAGTTTTTCGATTGCTTCGGAGAGCTGATGCGGATTGGAAACGAGATCGATACGGATGAAATTCCCGAGCGCATTATGCTCGGCAAGCACCCGCCGTTCCATTTCAAAAAGATTGTCATCGAGCCAGAAAAAAGACTCTGAAAAGTCTATCGCTTCCGTCTTCCACTCCTTCCACGTCGTCGGCTTGATCTGCTCGATATACGGCAGCGCCTCGCCAGGGATCCTCCCGACGAGATAGAGGAAAGCCAGCTTCGCATCGCCCTCCTGACAATGCGTCGTGAGCCAGTAGCAATCGAATCGTTCTGTCGCAAATCGGAGAAACGCTGTCAGTCCCTGTGCCGGCACTCCCCCGCGCCCGACCAGCGTCCCGTCGATATCAAGATACAGTTTCGTCATCTGCGTAACCGGTTATGTAACTATAAAAAAATTATCGCACAGAAACTTTTTCAGAAAGACTTTTGTAAAAATTTATAGCATTATTCACTCCAGCTAAAGTGATTTTAAAAGTCTCCGGAAGCACTGCGCCATGATATTTTAGTATTGCATCCCGATCTCTTTTCATATATTTTTCTTTATTTGCACCGTGAACAATCGCATTTCGTCTCGCATAAAGATATGAACTATACCCCAAAATGCTGAGGGGAATATCTTGTCTCTTCGCAATCCTTTCCAAAATATCACCATTATTCCAATTTACGCGGTCACCACGTAATTCGGTCTTTTCATGAAACCGACAATCAACAAGGATATACTTAAGTTTTTCATCGTGTCGCTTAGAAACATAATCACTTGTTGCTTTTTTTCTTAATTCCTGATCTACATATGATTTTATATCATGAGATCTCAACATTTCATATAATTCCCCCTTGTTAATTGTCTCGTTTTTAAGCAAAGAAAGTATATTCTCATAAATAGATGTCCCCTCTTGGATAGCTAACTTTGTGAGGATGTCATCCAGAACCTTATCAAAACGATTTACTACACTTGTATAAAGTAATTTTTGAAGATGTCTCCTATTTTTTTCGCTTTGAATATTATCTCTCAATTCAACAATTGCAGGGGAAATTTCCTGCTCGCAATATTTTGCGAATTCAGAAAATTCTTCCGAAATAATTTGTTTTCCTTCCATATATAAGTCACCGGAATCAATTTTATTCTGATAAACGTTTAATTACCCCAACAACCTTACCATTAACAAAAAATTTATCGTCAGGATGCAAGTGGATTGGCTCGTAATCATAAGAAGAATCGGCCTTCAAAATAATTTGTGCATTCTTCTCGTCTTTAATAAATCGTTTAATAGTCGCTCTATCATCAACAATGACCAAGACCATCTCATTATTTTCAGGAAGAGATTCATCTTTTTTAACTATCACAAAATCTCCGTCTTCAATCTGCTTTCCATCAATTTCAGCGCGATTCATCGAAGAACCATCCGCCCTGATTGCAAAAAGTCCATCTGGTTTTGACAAACCGACAAGCTTACTAGACACACGCAAAAATCCCTGAAAATTTTCTTCAGCAAAAATAGTCAGCGGTCCACAGCTCGCAGTACCAATAATCGGGATTGAAAAAAGCCGACGCGCTTTTTTCAACAATCCTTTCGCCCAATCTGGTTCAGATGAAGAGCGATCCATCATCCCCTTTGCGCGGTTGATCGTAAGAAATCCTTTTTTCTGAAGCTGAAGCAAATGGTGCTTGATTTTCTGAGGCGACTCATTCGGCAAACCAATCTGCCTACCCATTTCACGCAAGCTCAAACCAGCAAGGTTTTCCTTGTTTGATAGCTCCAAAAGCCTCGCCTGAATCATGTGCATTTGTACCATTATTAAGAGTATAGCATACCATTCACCAGAAAACAAGTATTAGTTATAAATCAGTAAACTTGACGGATAGAAAATAAAGAGTATACTGAAAATTAATCCAGATAAAAAGCGGGCTCCAACCCGCCCCTGAAAGTACACTGGTCGATATCCGACACTCCATAACAATTAAGGGATACCACATTTTCAGGTTTTGGAGAGTAACTCATCAATATCAAATACCATGGCAACAAATCCCCCAAAAGGATCGGGGCGTGTCGGAGCTGTCCGCGAACGCAAGCAGGTTCTTAACCCAAAAAATGACCGCTGGACGAAAATCGATACGAATACGAATCGATTCATCGATCAGAAGGCCGACAACAAACCCTTCAAAGGCGTCCGTAAAAAATAACTTAAATCTATGTCTCAGTATTACGTTAATAAACAGACTCAAGCAAATGGCGACCACGAGGTACACGAGCGGGACTGCTCATGGTTCCCAGCAGCAGAACATGCACTGTATCTCGGAGAATTTTCTCATTGTACATATGCTGTAACAGAGGCTAAGAAATATTACCCTCAAGCAAATGGGTGCTATTACTGCTCAAATGCGTGCCACACCCAATAAAGGCGTCCAATGAAAAATAAAATAAAAAAATAAAAAGAGGGGTGTAACATCCCTCTTTTTTAAATCTTTTATTTCAAGAAATGGCTCGTTACTTTATCGATCACCTTTTCTAAATTCCTATTCACATCGCTCTCCCAGATCCGGATGACTTTCCAGCCTTCTTTTTTCAATTACTTACTCGCTCAGCGAATGCTTTCTTCAATCAGCAACTACTCACAAACTACATAGTGCAAGTATTCCACAGTTTTAGTGGCTTTATAGTTTCTATTCTTTGATTTGTCCGCCTTGAAGCGGCTGTGCACCTTTGTGAAATGACCATATTTACCCCTTAGGCTCATTATTTCTTTTATGTCACCCAAAGTCATCAGCCCTTCATTGTTATAACTCAAAAAGATATACTTTGCTTTGGCGTTCAAAATTAAGTCTTTGAAGGTCTGTTTGACACTCGCCCTTGAACAATATAATGATTTTTGATCTTGATATTCGCGCAAGCCAGTTTTTCCATGAAGTTTTGGATTGTCGTATTTTGCAACAGTTTCAAGTAGGTGATAATTTGTCGCGTATTGTCTTTGGTTATACGGTGGATCCAAATACAAAATATCTCCTTTTACTTTTTGTGTAACCGTATTAATATCTTCATTGAAAATGGTATGTTCTTGATCATTAATAATCAATTCAGCGGGTTTTAACACTAAGCTATTTTGTGCAGTCTTTTTGAGTTGCTTCAGAAACGCACCATACACTGAAGCAGTATTTGCATATTTATCAATGGATTCTACTAAACTCGCCAGCAAAAAATAGTATTCGTTCTCAGAAACAATGCCGCCTTTTTTCCATTGTTCGATTTTTTGACGAATGGCATCACACCTCATTCCATTCTCATCAGAAAAATACTGCCGGAGTTCTTTTTTATTTCTCGTGCCGCCGAGACAATAGTTGCGGTAAATAAATCCTTTGACACCTTTCAAATCTGACAAATACTCGCAAACAAAATCCTTCCTGTCTTTTGATACGATATTCTTTAATGCTGGAATTTCTTTGATCAAGCGAGTAAATTTCAATTCCTTGTGGTTGCCGATGTAATGCTTATTCAAAACATAGCTGTAATACTGAATATCGTTGGCAATAATTTTATACCCCTTTTTCTTGAAATGACGCCCCACCATACCAGTGCCAGCAAATAAATCACAAAAAGTGGTACAGTTTTTATCAACCACTTTCTCTATTGAGTCTTCCAGAAACTCTAACAACGATAATTTACTGCCGATGTAGTTCATACTTTATTCTACGATAAACATAACCTTTGCATGAGCAAGATGTTGCGTAGAGTTAAAACCAAAATGCACCGGATCTAATTGGATTTTTTGACTAAAGAAATTATCTATTAATTTTTTTATTAATGGATAATTTCTTTTTATTTTCCAACTTTCTGTAGGGTTTGCTTTGTTATATGTAATAATAAATAGTCTATTTTCTGCTCCAAATCGTTGTGCTCCTTGAAGACGATACAAATATTCACAAACTGATATGGGGTCACTTATTGCATCATCAATTGTCTTGCCATCAGCAAACCATTCTTTTGGTAAGTTGGTAACCTTAATATCAATCGGCTGTCCATTCCATACAACATCCACGCCTTTCACTTTTTTAATAATAGGAACAATATTATCATTCAAACAAATAAGATCCTCTAAAAAAACCGTGCTCCAATGATTATACCAAGTACAAAGAGTGTACGATTCTATTGTATTGTAAAGGGAGCCTCTTATTGCACTAACAACATCATCAAATCTAAAATACTTTCTCACATAGTTTGCCTGTATGTGGGCATCAACAGCACCCTGAACCATACCCCATATATGAGCATCTACCTTATTTAATTCTTCCACGATTAACTCATGACTTGCCCCTGTCTCTGTGATTTCCTTTGCACGAATCTCTGAATATAGATTTTTGATATATTGATTTATTTGCGCAGTCGAAACTAAACCATTGTCAAAAGCAGTCAATATACTTTTGATCATTTCTGTTATGTTCTCTGAAGCTTGAACTGAATATAGCTGACAAAACTTCTTTAAAAAATCCTTTTTTAAAGATTTTAGCTTTATAAAATTTGCGTCTCTATCATTAAAAATCGCCATAAACTATTTTTTAAATACTAGTATATATTCGTGCTTGAAGATGTAATAGTCGCTTGCGAGTGCTCGGTACCGCCAAATAGCCTCTTTATTTTGCTTGGCGCGATTACCTTCCATATTCTTAATAATAACACTTTTTAGGGTAAGCCCTAATTTTTGAGCCTCATGCATACAGTAAAACCCGAGCGGGATCCACTGCCCCTTGGCATACTTATCCCCAATTACAATGGCTACATATCGATTTTTATCCAGTATTTGGAGGGTATTTTGTAAGACGTGCGAAAATTTTTCTAGAAAGTCTTTCAGTGAAGTGCTGTTCGACAGGTCACCTGGTTTATCACTGAATTGAATAATATCTGCATATGGCGGATGTAAGATGGCAAGCTGCACACTTTTCCTTCTATGTTGCCGTAATGCTTCCGATACTTTATCAAACGTTTTGATATCTGTACTATCCCCAACGATAAGCTCCGCAAACTTCTTGCCATCAACATCGATCTTCTCTTTTACATACTTTATAATCTCTTTTTGTATATCAATACCAACAAAATTTCTACTTAGAGCCTCTGATTCAAAAGCAGTGGTTCCGCTACCAACAAAAGGATCAAAAACGACATCATTCTTTTTTGTATAACGGAGTATAAGTTGTCGCGGTACTTGCGGCACAAAATTTCCATGGTAAAAACCACTGTGTTTCCCTGATTTATCTCGCTCAGAAATCATCCAGAGACTATCAGTCCAAACTTCCGATTCTTTCCAGTTTTCTAAGTCAATGTCATTGAAGATCGGCATGTTTTTTCTAGTCCTTAATTATTGCCATGTTAAAAAAATATTCTTCAGAACTATTAATATTTTATTTATAACCTCAAAGAACCCCCAACCGACCATTAACCAAACAAAAATCGAAAATAAAATATAAACATATTCCCTCCATGTCTGAGCTTCTTCAATTACCTCACCCATGAAAAATCCTGTATCTGTTAACTGAATAGTATCTTTGTCGTAGCCTTCTTTTTCTTCTTTGGTCGCAAATTTCTTAAAAACAAGATTCTGAGCAACCTGTCTTACCTCTATTAAATCTTGGTCACTAAAACCATCTTTTTTCAGTACTTTTTTGAGGTAATCAGGATTTAAAGGTGTTCCTAAATGCCAATGCCCTCGTATAGCCCACAACAGAAAACATTTTTCCATTGACCAAATTCTCTCACCTCTTTGAGATTGTGATTTCTTTACTCTTCTATCTTGCCTCTTCAGTTCTAAATAAAGTTCCAATTTCTTGAAAAACTTTGCTGTAATAGGCGTATCAAACATATTTTTTACCTTTTCCAATCACGAATAACCACTCCGCCACGGACGCGCTTCACAACGACCTTCTGCTTTTCTCTCCCCAGTTACACTCAAAAGCTGTGTAACGGGGTAAACCAGCCCAATTCCCGGACGAGTTCGATCGGAAGAGTGAGCTCAATAGTAACTATCTCAGCATTTAGTTACTATTTATGCAAGCAAAGTGCACTATCTTTACAATTCCACCGCGAATCCGCTTCCCCCTCATTTGGATAAAAAACACATAAGGAGTTACGTAACTCTGTATGTATATATCTTATCATCCCAGCCGAATGCCTGCAATGAACAAAAATACCGCTTTGGAAAGCGGGCATTTTTGTTCATTCTACATACTTTTCCCGTCGAATTCGGTTGGGTGGATGGCCGAGAGATCGACATCATCGAGGCAGCGGACATTGATCATCACCGTCGGCTTGCCTTCGCGATCGGTGCCGCGGCCGAATGATTCCGCTCCGCAGGCCTTGCAGAAGAGGTGGGCGATGGTCTTCTTGTTGAACCGGTACTCGGTGAGCATATCCTCGCCGGAGAGGAGCGTGAACTGCGCCGCCGGGACGAACGTGAGGACGAAGCCCTTCTTCTCGCAATGCGAGCAGTTGCAGGTCATCGGATGTGAGAGATCCGCCTCGACTTCATAGCGCACCGCGCCGCAATGGCATCCGCCTGTATATTTCATAGGATTATTCTTGCGAAGTTAATATAAGCATCCTACCACCCCAGTGAAATGACTGCAATTTCACGGGGTAAACCCCAGCCGAATGCCCGCAATCTGGCACAATAAATAAAAAAGGCGGCCGCAATATGCTGGTCGCCATCGCTTCAGATGAAGCATAGTGATCGGTTCGAATCATTGTTCTCGCCTTGTCAATTGATCTGGGCTCGGAATCGCCGATAAACGTCCCACTCGTTCTCCGCTCTCCCCCGAGCGCCATTCAGCACCCGTTCGAGCGAAACAAACCCTTGCGTCACCTCGTTGTAAAACCTGCCCCGTTCCACCGCAGGGCCGGCATCCAGATGAGCCGCGAGACTGGCATAGAATGCCTGTCCCATAGAACGGAGGTAGGCGGAACTCACATTCAGGCGAAGCGCCCGTTCCGGATAGAGTCCGGCGAGGATCAGAGCAGCATCGCCGGCACGTTTCAAAAACACCGCTCTTTCAGCTCCGGATTTTCCGCTTGATTCCAGCAAATCGAGCGCCAACACGCAGCGCACGATATCAGGCTCTCGCAGGTGTTCGATGAGACAGCTGACCAGAAAAACCCTGAGATTCACGGGCAAAGCGACGTGTGCCTTGGCTTCGCCGGCTTGGATAAGGGTATCGAACAGCGCAACTGCTGGCGATACATAAGGGTCCTGCTTGTAAAGTAACAACATGGTATTCTCCTTTGTCTTTGCACTTGAGGACATCATGGAGCCCTTCCTCTCTTCTGTCAAGATTTTCGGACTCCCAAAAAAGACGCCTTGATTTTTGTGCTATGATGCGTATAATAACGGGTATTCACCCCAGGGCAAGCCCTGGACCGAAGTCCCTCCGCGGCAAGCCGCGGGGTATTGACCCGATTTTACCGGCACTCCGGTTCGCCTGCCTGCCGGTAGGCAGGGAAACGAAAGTAAACTTTCGCTTCGCTCACTCCGTTTGGTAATAATCCATGTATCAACAATCTTATGCTAGAACGCTCCAGAGCCTTCGAATCGCTTCCAGCTGATGAGGAAGTGGAAGCGCCGCAAAAAGCGGAGAGAAGCGCTGATGTTATCCCTATCGATCGCCAGGCGCTAGAAGCCGAAAAGAAGGGTTATGCAACTTACCAGGCACTCGGCGGGCGCCTCTCTCAGCCGGAATATGAGCACATCGTGGAAAAAGCGGCCGTAAACCGAAACTACGTCGCGAGTGCCCGATCGTACGCTCGCGTGGCCGGTATAGAATTATCCGATGAAGTCTCGCATCTCTACGCCTTATTGCGCGATCATACTACGCCGGATGTCCCAGACACGCTCGCTTCGCTGAGCGATCACAAGCTCCTGGCGGAAGTGTTGCGGATAAAGGGCGAACGTACGGCTCTCGAACAGATGAAAGCCGGTTTTCCACATATCGATTTTTAAAAAAACGGAATAGCGCTATCAGCACAAAACCCCGGAGGAGTTCCGGGGTTTTGTTCGAATATGACTGCTACCTGGTGCTGCTATGAGCGTCTCGACTCCAACTCGTGGGCTCTCTCTGCAAAGTGCAGACCCTTGCCCTCGAAGCGGTGCGACCGGCTAGCGTGTTTCGAGAGGGAGATATCGAGCAGGCTTCAGGACGGCCTGCGGGTCGGTTTTCCACGCGTCCGAGACGTCGGCGTAGAGCTCGAGCTCGTTGCCGTCCGGATCGAGGATATAGAGGCTGTGGGTGACGGTGTGGTCAGTCGCTCCGATGATCGTCACGCCCTTGACCGAGAGTTCCTTGTACGCGTTCTGGATATCCTCTGGGCTGTCCCCGATTTTGAATCCGATATGGTATAGCCCCGGTGTCGGAGCGTGTTTCTTGATCGGTTCTCCGCCTACCTCGATCAGGAGCAGCTCGTGGTGCGTCCGTCCGGACGAGAACAGCGCCATCCCCGGACGGCGCTCAATCTCATGGAAGCCCAAAGTGTCGCGATAGAAATCCGCCGAGCGCGCGAGGTCGGAGACATAGAGCACGACGTGACCGAGTTCTTTGATCTGCATAGCGTTTCGTTATCTTTTGCCGATAAGCATCATAACAAGCTTCACCATCTTGTCCTTGTCTTTCGGATTGCTTTCCGCGATAAGAAGCGTGATGGCAGTGAGAGCCTCCGGGGTGAGGCGTTTCGTATCGAGTATCTTGGCTCGACTCAAAAACCAGATGAAGGCATAGGCCCCAGTGCGTTTGTTGCCATCAATGAAAGGGTGATTTTTCACGATGAAATAGAGGAGATGCGCCGCTTTCGCCTCGATACTCGGATAGACATCAGCGCCATTGAATGCCTGCATCACATTGCCCACTATCCCCTCGAGCGCGTGCGCGGTACGTTCGGTGGCGAACAGATTAGTCGCCTCGCCTTTGGCTATGAGCTCGACTTTCAGCACGGCGACGCTCTCGGCAAGCTTCGTTCCTGTCAGAGCCACTTTCTTTCTGGTCGGTTTCCTGAGATCGAGCGCTTCCTTGTCATAGGCATCGAGCGACATCCAGGTATCAGCGAACAATCGCACCAGCTCGAGGATGCTGCCCGTATCGGCCTGCATGCCCTTGGGCAGCAGCGCGCGCACATCGGCGACGGCCTGCATAAAGGCGTCGTAGTTTTTCCCGATCCGCGTACGATTGATCGTGTAGCCATCTACGATATGCGTACGCAGAATTTTTGTCGCCCACTGGCGGAACTGCGTGGCTCGCTTTGAATTGACGCGGTAGCCGACAGACAAGATCACATCAAGATTGAAATATTCAACATTGTACACTTTCCCATCTGCCGCAGTTGTTGCAAAAAATGCAACAACTGAATTACGCTTCAATTCGCCATCTTTAAACACATTTTTGATGTGCCTCGATATGACTGATTTGTCACGCTCAAAAACATGAGCTATCTGATCAAGGCTAGCCCAAAGGGTTTCCTTGCCAAAATCCCCCCGCAGCTCGATGGCTCCGGATTTCGCCTGATAGATAACCGCCTTGTTTTTCGCTGACTGCTTTTTCATAACCATTCTTTCTTTTTTCTTTTGCTCTCTTATCCTACCACCACAGCCGAACAACGCCAAAAGATGAGAGGGTTCTCGCATTATTTACGACAAAATCTTATCCTATGAGTCTGAAATCTGCCACGAGTTCCGTGCATACCCCATGCTCCCCGACTGCGTACAGGCCGATATGGTCGGCGAGGAAAGAGAAGTCACGATGCGGGAGATGGGCGAGGACGTCGGCTCGCGGCTGCTCCAGTTTCGTGAAGCTTATATGCGGAGAATATTGGGTGAAGGCGTCCGACCAGCCGCAATCCCCGATGTTCTTGCGCTGCTCCGGACCGAGATCCGCCCAGCGCGCCGCGTATCTGGCATCGTCCTGCTCTGCACGGTACTTCTTCGTCGCTTCGAAACT
>Ga0209542_10017065_pt1 | contig 11953 bp, 14 predicted proteins | sample RifCSPhighO2_01_FD_184028 | JGI IMG/M metagenome (GOLD analysis project Ga0209542, IMG submission 184028) | Soil microbial communities from Rifle, Colorado - Rifle CSP2_plank highO2_0.1 (SPAdes) (version 2) | ecosystem: Environmental > Terrestrial > Deep subsurface > Rock core/Sediment ...
GAAGCTCATTAGATGAGCTGACGACAGATATTTTACCTTTCGATTCCACTCAAGGTAAACCTGAGCGAAGCCGAATGGTTTATAAGGTCATCTGTCAAAAACCTCCAAAATCAATTGGAATTGACGCATACTTAAGCGATGCTTCGCATCGCACTAAAGAACTTAAGGACCAAAAAACTTAAGAACTAAGTTCTTGCGTTTCTCGGTTTTTCGGTTTCTCGGTGCGTTGCGTCAGCAACGCTATTCCTATCACTATTCAGTTGCCAAAGAACTTTGGATCGATCACCGATCCTTTTAGGCCACTAGCGTACTAATGGACTTAAGCACGGGTGATTGATTCACCGAAGCTGCAGATATCCGCCTTCGCTATGTAAGCTTCGGCGGATTCACCTTCTTTTCGCTTCAGAAAGCCTGACTTTAGGTGCAAAGGTGAACAAAAAACACGCTTCCCATGCGTGTCATATCCCTCGGACACACGATTTTTTAGGAAATGCTTGGCGTGTTTGTCTCCTTGTGAAAAAGCTTAATGCTTAAGGGTACCTACATTATAGCCCCGACCCGACGGGATGTCAAATCGGGGGATTGTGCCTATTTCGGCTTGGTTGGGGGATTTCAGCTACTCTTGTTTACCGGGCAAAACAAAGCCCAGCACTGCGGCTACCCATGCCGGCACAGTGAATAATACAAGCAAGATAAATCCGAAAGCGTATCCAAAGCCCTCATCAGTCCTTCTGGCTGAAAGACTGATCAAAAAGGATATAAAAACGTAAAAGAGAACAGTCAATGCGGATATCGAGATGATAAATAAAGTAGTCGATATCCAGGATGGGCGTTTTACTTTCAACAAGTCGGCAAGATATAAAAAAGTAAACATCAGTAGGCCGAATAAAAATGGTAAAAGTAAAATTGTAAAGATATACACTCCTACACTCTCATCCGGTCTAGTTAGAATGAGCATAAATAAAAAAAACGCCGCCGCATAAATACCTGCTACCCAAAGCATTCTCCTGAAGTCCTTTGGGTGAGCAAGCTGCTCTGCATGCTCATAGGGGGAAATTTTTTTCGGCCAAAGTCTCATATTCGATTGTTTTTGTTTCTTTAGGAGATTATCTTGTCGACAATTCCGTACTTCCGGGCATCGTCCGCGGTCATGAAGAAATCGCGGTCAGTGTCGTTCTCGATCTTCTTGAGGTTCTGACCCGTGTGCTTGGCGAGTATCCTGTCCACCTGCTCTTTGATGCGCAGCATCTCTTTGGTCTGGATGGCCACGTCCTTGGCCTGGCCTTCCGCTCCGCCCATCACCTGGTGGATGAGCACGCGCGAATTGGGAAGCGAAAAACGCTTGCCCTTGGTGCCCGAGGCGAGCAGAACCGCGGCCGCGGAAGCGGCCTGGCCGATGCAGATGGTGGCCACGTTTTTGACGTACTGCATTGTGTCGTAAATCGCCAACGCGGCGGTTACCGAACCGCCTGGGGAATTGATGTACATCTTGATTTCCTTCTTCTGATCATCCGCCTGCAAAAATAAAAGCTGGGCGATGACGAGATTGGCGACGTGGTCGTCGATCGGCTCTCCTAAGAAAATTATGCGCTCCTTCAGGAGCCGCGAATAGATATCGTATCCGCGCTCGCCGTAAGGCGATTTGTCTATAACCATCGGTACTAAAGGCATAGTCGCTCCTTTCTTTATTTCCCTCGCCCTTGTGGGGAGGGTTAGGGAGGGGGTTAAGAAGTTAAAAAAGTTTATCGGCAGAAAGTCATATATTTATTGTTTTATTCTTGTAAAAACTCCCAGCTTGACATCCTCTTGCTCGTGTCGAGTGAAAACATCTTCTGTGCCTTTTTCCAATTTAAACTCAAAACCCGATCTTTCAGCAGCGTCGGATATTTGACTAACACTTTCCGTTTCTTTGTACAAAGGGTGTAATTCTTTAAGGGCTGACTTCTCTAGCGGTTTTTCATCTTCCTCAGCTGTCTGCCAAACCCATCTTTCCTCGGCTTTTTCTTCAGGCGTCATTTTTGAGGCTTCTTTCCAAATATCTTCACCATAAGTTTCTGGATCAGTACTGTGCTTCCACGTTTTCCATAGAGTTGTTTTATAAATTGACATTGGATATATATAGGCTGTCTGATCAGTAACCCGCAGAATCTCAGGCAACTGTTTCTCTAAGAATGTTTTCAAATCGGGCGAATGCTTGGGCAGAGTATCATGTAGAATAGTAATGGACAAACTCCTATCTTTTAAAGGTAAGCGTGCGATGTCCGCAACAATCATCTTGTCTTGTGCTTCTTTAACTGCCTTTCCTACGCTCTCTTCGTAATGATCTCTCTCAATCCGCTCGTTTGGCTCCATTGCCCCTGGTACTATTACGCTAGGATGGCTTATATAAAGATCTTTTACGGCTCCACGGCTGAACGTGTTACCCAAATGAAATTCATATCGATCTCTATTATATTCATGCATGAGATCAACTGATACAATATCAATTCCTCGTAGTTCTCCTTCGACAGGAAGGGATGAAAAACTCGAACCAAGATCGCCAATCGGTTTTTTAGATTCTCTAAATGTTTTCTCTACTTGCTTCCAATCCAAATTCAGGTGAGGAAATATATCAAGACTGCTATCAAAACCAGCCCATCTTAAACTTTCCTTCTCCTCCCTCTTTTTTATATATTCTGGCAATGGCTTTTCAGAAAACTGACTCATACTGGTATTGGTAGGTGATTTTATCCTATTGTTTCAAATGCTCAACAATCTTTTCAAGAACCGCGTCGCGATTTTCCAGAACCTCGTTATTCCAAAACCTCAATACAGTAAATCCTTCTGATCGAAGCCATGTATCCCTGGCTTTATCCTCCATGTTTTCGAAATGTTGGCCGCCATCTATTTCTATTATCAGTCGCTTATCATAACAGACAAAGTCAACGATGTAATTTCCAATTTGAGCTTGGCGCCGAAATTTATAGCCGAGATTTTCTGCTCGCAAGATATACCAGAGATGTTTTTCGGCGTCTGTCAGGGTGTTGCGAAGTTTGCGGGCGATTACGGTTTGTTTCATGTCACCCCTTCACCCCTCCCTAACCCTCCCCATCAAGGGGAGGGAAATAAATCCTTACTCGTTAGACTCCGTGCTTCCTTCCTGCATCTCTTCGCCGACTTCGGTTTCCGCCTTCTGATTTTCAGTCGGCACTTCTCCTTTTCCTAGATCGGGAACGTGCGCGTCCGTGGGCTTCTGCTCTGGCTCGGGTTCTTCCTGTTTCTCGACTTCCTCGACGGCTTCTTTCACTTCTTCCGCTTCTGACTCAACTTCGGGAGTTTCCGGGCCGCCGATCTTTTCGCCCGCGATGTCGATCTTCCAGCCGCTAAGCCTGGCGGCGAGCCGCACGTTTTGCCCGGCTTTACCGATGGCGAGGGACAGCTGGTCCTCCATCACGCCGACTTTGGCTTCCTTGGCCGCTTCATTGAGCGTGACATTGATGATTTTGGCGGGACTTAGGGAATTGGCGATGAATTTAACCGGATCCTCGCTCCATTCGATGATATCGATTTTCTCGCCGCCGAGTTCCGCCATCACGGTCTGCACGCGGGTACCCCGCTGGCCGACGCAAGCGCCTATCGGATCAACGCCGTCCTGGTTGCTGGATACCCCGACTTTGGAACGGGAGCCGGCCTCGCGCGCCAAGGCTTTGATCTCGATGACGCCGTTAAAAATCTCCGGCACCTCGATTTCAAAAAGCCGCCGGACGACGTCTGGATGAGAGCGGGACAGAGTGATTTTCGGCCCCTTGGCCGTGGACTCGACGTGCAGAATGAGGACTTTGATGCGGGAGCCGATTTTGTACTGTTCGTTCTTGATCTGCTCGGAGGGAAACAACACGCCAGTAGCGCGGCCCATATCCACCAGCACCGTGTCTTTTTCCATCCGCTGGACGACGCCGGTGATGAGCTGGCGCTCCTTGGCTTTGAATTCCGTGAAAAGCACGTTGCGTTCCGCTTCCCGGAGTTTCTGGATGATGACCTGCTTGGCGGTCTGCGCGGCGATGCGCCCGAAATTGGTACCGGTCTTCGGCGTGATGTCCGTGCGGATCTCGTCGCCCATCTTCGCCGACTTCTTCAGCTTCTTGGCGTCCTCGAGCGTTACCTCTTTCTGAAGATCCTCGGGGGTCTCCACAACCGTCTTCACGTCGAAAATCTTCATCGCCATGTTCTCGGGGTTGAGCTCCACCACGATGTTCTGGTCCTTGTTGCCATAGTCTTTGCGGAAGGCCGCGGCCAAAGACGCCTCAATCATTTTGAGGATTTCATTTTTGTCGAGTCCTTTTTCTTCGGCGATTTCGGCTAGCGCCGCGCCAAATTCTTCATTCACCCCGTTAGACCTTTCTATAAATTCAACTAAACTTTATGAGCTAGGAATCGGTTTACTCCGCGAGACTACATTTCATGTACTTGTCTAACGGGGTAAATCTCCAAATCTAGGGTTTAAAAAATGCGGGCTACTCGCCTGCATTAATCTGTATCTTCAACCGCGTTCTCCAACAGTTTAACAGACTGGACGGAATTGTCAAACGGGTCGAGGAGCACGCCCGCCACGTCGATTTGCACCGGAAACTCGGCAAAGTCCGGGTTTTTCTGGAGAAACAGTTTCGCCATCCGCCGCAGATACTCCTGCTTGCGCCGATCCACCGCCTCGAACATATCCATGAACTGCTCGCTGCTTCTCGTCTTCACTTCCACCAGAATCAAGCGGTCCCCGGCCCAACAGACAATATCAATCTCGCCGAGCTTGCGGGGCGCGAATACAGTGTAATTGCGCGCCACGATCTCGAATCCGCGGCGCCGATACAAATAACACACCCACTCCTCCCCCGCCTGCCCCAGCGGGAGGCCGTAGAGCCGCGGCGGGCGCAGGAGCAGCCGAGACAAAAACTTCACTTCCGTTCGAGGTATTTACGTTTAATCGCCTCGTCTTCCCAGAGTTTTTGGCGGATTCGGAAGTCCCCGAAAAAAAACTTCGCGATAAACCCGAACCAGACGAGTCCGACTACAAACAATCCCAGCGCGATGATTCGCGTGGACAGGAGCGGGATGGTTTCAAACCGAAAACCCGCCCACAGCAAGACCAGCAAACCAGTCGTCAAAAGTAGATGGAAAAAACGATTGAGCAAATGCCGCCGCGGGCTCTGCCTCAGGTCCCGCGTTACGGTAAAAACCTTGGCCGCCGCCGCCAAGGCGACAAAAATCACGGCCGTCCAAAAAAAAATAACGTCCGAGCGGGTGAAGTCCGTGGGGACCGGTCCGAAAAGATATACGCTATCCCAAAGTTTCGTGAAATCCGGCATTACGATTTCCCGTAAAGCAAAGCAAAGTGAAACGAGCCGGCGGGCAGATCCCGCAGGGGGCGAAACCCAAACTGCTCGAGAATTATCCGCACGTCTTCTTTGCGGATGCGATCCGCGGGCACGGGCCCGAGAAGCGCGTCGCGATCCCAATCAACGACCAAAATCTTCCCGCCGGATTTGAGGACGCGGTAAGCCTCGCGCACCACCTCGTTTTTTTTCTGCACCTGGTGGAGGATGCTCGAAAGGATGACAAAATCGCAGGAAAAGTCCTGGAGGCCGGTGCTCTGAAATTTTTCCAGATCGCACTGCTTGGTGGTTACGTTCCGGGCGCCGTGAAGCTTGGCCAAAGTCGCCGTTTGGGAAAGCGCGTCCTCGAGAATGTCAAAGCCATAGACCTGGCCGCGGCTGCCGACCAGTTCGGCGGCGGCGGCGACATAGTGTCCGTTGCCGCAGCCGAAATCCGCCGCGACCATGCGCGGCGCCACGTCCGCCTCCCGCAGGAGATGGGCGGGATTTAGAAATTGTTTTTTTGATTGATTGATTTTTGTTGCGAAATGCATGGGTGTCTAGCGCACGAGCCGAAAACTGCTTATATTCTGGCACTTGCCGCTTTCCTCGTCAATCGTGAGAACGGCAAAATCAATCTCGGTGACATCCGACTCGTCGATCAGAAGCGGTGCCCGCCGTTCCTCGCTGGGACTCGCGAGCAGGCGCTCGATGGCGGTGTCTTTTTGGACGCCAATCACCGAATCCGCGGCTCCCACCATTCCCAGATCAGTCAGATAGCCCGTGCCGCGGGGCAGCACATGCGCGTCCGCGGTGGGCACGTGGGTGTGGGTCCCCAACACGGCGGACATCCGGCCATCCGCCCAGAAGCCCATCGCCCGTTTTTCCGAGGTGGCCTCGGCGTGGAAATCCAAAATCCTGATTTTCACCTCGCGCAGGTCGGCTCGGTCCAGAAGTTCGTTGAGCTTCAGGAAGGGGTTCTGGATCTCGCCGTAATCAAACTGTTTTTCCATAAATACCAGGCCGTTGAGATTCAAAAAAGCAACGCGCTGGGAACGCGCCGATAAAATCTGATAGCCCTTGCCCGGCAGGTTGTCGGGGAAATTGGCGGGGCGGATGATCCGATCAGCATATTGCGAAAAAACCTCCCGGCCCTCGGGTTTGTCGAACACGTGGTTGCCCGAAGTCAAAAAATCAACACCCGCGTCGAGAACTTCCCGAAAGGTGCTCAAGGTCAGGCCCTTGCCGTGAGCGAGATTTTCCGCGTTGGCCACGACGAGGTCCGGCTTGTGCTCGCGCCGCAGATCCGGCAGGACTTTGGCGAGCGCCCGCCGGCCGGATTTGCCGTTGATGTCTCCGAAAAATAAAACTTTCATAGCGACCCGAATAACCCGAATCGCACCCGAATTATCCGAATTCGGGACATTCGGATGTCATTCGTAAATTGGGGTCGCTTTAATTTATCTGGCATATTCGACAACGCGCAGCTCTCTTATCACCTGGACTTTGATTTCCCCCGGATACTTCAAATCACTCTGGATGCGGTTGGCGATTTCCCGCGCCAGTTTCATGGCCGCCCAGTCGTCCATTTTGCTCGGTTCCACGAAAACGCGGATTTCTCTGCCTGCCTGAATGGCATAGGTTTTTTCCACGCCGGGAAAAGAATTGGCGATTTTTTCAAGTTCTTCGAGCCGCTTGATGTACTGCTCAAAAGAATCCTTGCGCGCTCCCGGCCGCCCTCCAGAGATGTTGTCGCAGGCGTCCACGATAGCCGCTTCGATACTCTGATACTCCACGTCGCCGTGATGGGCCTGGATCGAATTGATCACTTTCTCCGGTAAATTGAATTTCTTTGCGATCTGCACGCCGAGTTCCACATGCGTGCCTTCCATATCCTGGTCGAGCGCCTTGCCGATATCGTGCAGGAGCGCGCCTTGTTTCACGGTCTGCACGTCGGCGCCGATCTCTTCGGCCATTATGGCGCCCATTTTCGCCATTTCAATAGAATGCTTCAGCACGTTCTGCCCATAGGAAGAACGGAATTTGAGACGGCCGATGAGTTGGACTAGTTTCGGCGGGAATGCGGTAATGCCGAGGTCGTAAACCGCTTCCTCGCCGGCTTCCTTGATAATCTGGCCGACTTCTTTCTTGGCTTTTTCATAGGCCTCCTCGACTTTGGCCGGGTGGATGCGCCCGTCCTTGATGAGTTTTTCCAGGGTGACTTTGGCGACGTAGCGGCGCACGGAGTTGAATCCGGAAATTATCACCGTGTCCGGGGACTCGTCCACAATCACTTCCACGCCAAGCATCTGCTCAAAGGCTTTGATATTGCGCCCCTCTTTGCCGATGATACGGCCCTTCATCTCCTCGTTGGGCAAAGTGACGGTGGAGGTCGTGGTTTCATTCGAGACTTCGGCGCTGACGCGTTCTATGGCCTGCGTCACGATATCCTGGGCCTCGCGATCCGCGTCCTCGCGCGCTTGGGCGATGAGCTTGCGGGTGAGCGCGAGCAGATCGTCCTGCATGGATTTCTCCGTATGATCCATCAGAAGAGTCTTTGCTTCCTCGCGGGACAGCTTGGCGATTTTCTCCAGCGCCTCGAGCTGTCGCTCGCGGCTTTGCTGGAGTTCTTCCTTTACTTTCTTGAGGTCTTCGGTCTTGGCCTCGAGGTCTTTTTTCCCGCGGTCAAGCTCTTTGCCGCGTTCGTCGATGTCCGACTCCTTTTTTTCGAGGCGCTGCTCCGTGCGGAGGATCTGCTGGCGGAACCCGGTCTCCTGCTTTTTCGCTTCCTCGGTTATCTTGATGGCCTGGTCTTTGGCCGTCAGCAGGAGTTCTTTTTCCTGCTGGCGCGCGTGCTCGAGAATTTTCTCGGCCTTGCCCTCGGCGCCGCCGATTTTGGTCTTGGCCAGTAAATTTCGCAAAACGTAGCCGACCGCCAAACCGGCGATAGCGGCGATAACAAAATACAGACTGCTCATATGATGAGGGTCTGTACGGTTAAAAAAGTTTTCAGTTAATTCGAAACTGGCCTAACGAAACTTAGGCGGATGGTCGCGCTATCGAGCTTTTTTTTCCAGAGTTTGGAAATGTCATTTCAGATAAGCGTGTCCTGGCGAATCTCGAAAAACTCACTTCTTGACCGTACAGGTTTAGGAAATAACGAATTAATTTCGACTGAATAAATTATATATAAATTTGGTAATCTTGTCAAAAACAACAGCCCCGGTCCGCTCTTATGGAGCGAACCGGGGCAGGCAAAAAGCTGAGCCTTGCTAGGGACTCCTTGTAACCTTTGCAAAATAGGGTAAATTCACATCGGGAAGCGCGGTCGGATTGATTCCTCTTTTCTCCAAATCTGCCGCCATCAGATCCTCTATATACTTGTTCATTGTAAGATCCAAAAACGCGCACAGGATGGCAGCATTGCGAAAGATAGATCCGTGGATGGCCAAAGTAGTTCGGTGAATCTTTTCTGGCGGTTGCTTTTGTCTGTCTAGTCCCGCGTTAGCTGACGTCTCGCCCGATTCGCCTTTCGTGGACATGGCTTATGTATCCTCCTGTCAGAATTGACTCTTCATTATATTCAACGTTTGTCCTTTCGACAAGAGGGGGAGCTCAGAGTAAAATGTTTGTATGTTAGAAAATCAATTTCCCATTTTGAAGCGTAAAATCCGAGGGCACCGGCTCGTGTATCTCGACAATGCCGCGACCACGCAAAAACCTATCGGCGTGCTCGAGGCGATGGATGAGTATTACCGCAAACACAATGCCAACATCCACCGCGGCATTCATACCCTCTCTGTCGAAGCGACTGACATGTACGAGAGTGCGCGGGACAAAGTGCGAAAATTTCTAAACGCTGGGTCACGAGAGGAAATCGTTTTCACCGGCGGCGCCACCGAGGCCATCAACTTGGTCGTCTGGACCTGGGGGCATGAAAATATCCATCGAGGCGATGAAATCCTGCTTACAGAAATGGAACACCACAGCAACCTTGTGCCGTGGCAGGAACTGGCGAGAAAAAAAGGGGCGCAGCTCAAATATATTCCGCTCACCAAATCAGGCGAGCTCAATATGAAGGAACTGCCGAGGCTTCTGACGCGCAAAACCAAGATAGTCAGCGTCGTGCATATCTCGAATTTTTTGGGCACCGTAAATCCAGTCGAAAAAATCGTGAAGGCGGCGCGCAAAGTCGGCGCGCTCACTCTCATCGACGGCGCGCAGGCCGGAGCGCATGAGGGAATTGACGTACGCAAGATCGGCTGTGATTTTTACGTCCTATCCGGACACAAGATGTATGGACCGACCGGCGTCGGCGTTCTTTACGGCAAAAAAGAAATCCTGCAAAACATGCCGCCCTACCAGACCGGCGGACACATGATCGAGGAGGTGGACTTTGAGCGGGCGACGTGGAATGTTCTGCCGTGGAAATTTGAAGCGGGAACCGCAAAGATCGCCGAAGTCATCGGGCTTGGCACCGCGGTTGACTTCCTGAACAAAGCTGGTCTTCCTGCCATAAAGAATTATGAATCTAGAATTGCGAATTATGCTTTCAGGAAACTGAAAGATATCCCTGGTATAATGATTTATGGGCCCAGGGGGCGCGGGCCGGTCATCGCTTTCACCAGTAAGGCGGTACCCGCACACGATCTGGCCTCCCTGCTCGACGAACGGGGCGTCGCGGTACGGACCGGACACCACTGCACCATGCCGCTGCATCGCAAGCTCGGGATCCAGTCCTCAGCCCGGGCGAGTTTTGCTCTTTATAATACGAAAGCTGATGTTGACGCGCTGGTAGACGCCGTAAAACTCGCGATTGCCAAGTTTCACCCATGACCGACCTTTACCAGCCACAAATTTTGCGGGAGTACCGCAACCCGCGGAACACGGGGGTGATGAAAAATCCGACTCACCAGGCGCGCGCCCTCAACTCGAGTTGCGGCGACGAGATCACGGTTTACTTGAAAATTAAAAATTCGAAATTGTCTCCCTACGGGAGATCCTCCTCCCGTTCAGGGTCTGAGGACCCCTCAGGGTCTCGAACGACAGGAGGAAAAATTGTCGATATTAAGTACGATGCCCGCGGCTGTGCCCTCACTGTCGCGTCCGCCTCTCTGCTTTCGGAAAAAATCAAAGGCCACAAAACGTCAGAAGTCAATAACCTTACCTTAAAGGACGTCGAAAAACTTCTGGGAACAAAAATCGCCCCCGCACGGCAGGCCTGCGTCCTCCTTCCTCTTGATACGGTCAAAAAAGCTTTAAAAAAATAACTGTCTTTGCGAGCGCAAGGGAAGCAATCCCATCGCGAGATTGCTTCGTCCCCCTCGACGAGGCTCGGGGTCCTCGCAACGACAAGGAAAGGATCATTATGAAATTCGAACTGCCCAAGCTCCCCTACGCTTACGACGCGCTCGAGCCGTACATCGACGCGAAGACGATGGAAATCCACCACACCAAACACCACCAGACTTACGTGGACAAACTCAATGCCGCGGTCGAAAAGTATCCGGACTTGGCCAAAATGTCCGTTGAAGAATTACTGAAGAATCTCGATAAACTCAAAGTCGAGGAGGCAGACCGCACCGCCATCCGCAATCACGGCGGCGGGCACACGAACCACTCCTTTTTCTGGCAGATCATGGGAGCGAAGAAAGAGACGGATAAAAAGCTTGTTGCGGATATCGAAAAAACTTTCGGGTCAATGGACGAATTTAAAAAGCAATTCACCGATACGGCCACGAAGCTTTTCGGCTGCGGCTGGGCGTGGTTGGCGACGGATGAGAACGGCAAACTGCATCTGCACGGCCTGCCAAACCAAGATTCCCCCCTCATGCATGGGCACACGCCAGTCATCGGTCTCGACGTCTGGGAGCATGCCTATTATTTAAAGTATCAAAATAGACGTCCAGAATATATTGATGCGTGGTGGAAAGTTCTCAAGTTACTTTAGTATTGTGATACCCCAGCCCGAGGCTGGTCCGCCTAGGGCGGAAAAATAAACGGCCTGACTATATTGCAGCGTGGTGGAACGTATTGAAACTGCTATAAACTGGCTTGCCCCGTAGCTAGTCGCGAAGCGATTATGGTACCCGGGTGGCAGGTACTGAAGCTGATATAAATAAGGCAAAAAAAAACGGCTCAACCCTTCGACTTCGCTCAGGGCAGGCCGTTGAACCATTTTTTATCGTTCAAAATCTATTTCTTTATCGCCCTGACTTTAACTTCCTGTCCCTCGCGGCTGTAGTAAAGCTTCGCTTTCTTGGCTCGAACGTCCTTGACGACTTCGATCTTCTCGATGGTCGGCGCGTGCATCGGGAATACCCGTTCTACCCCGACACCGGAGGCGATACGGCGAACTGTAAAAGTCGCGTTGATGCCGCTGCCATGCTTCACCGCGATGATCTGGCCCTCGAACATCTGCACGCGGTCGCGATATCCCGTGGTCTTGCCGGTCTTCTGATCGATGATTGGCTCTTTGATTTTCTGGTGAACCCGAACCTGCTGACCGGAGCGGAGCTTGGGCAGGCTGGGTTTGAGATGAGTTGGTGAAATTTCCTTTACGTACATAATTTTAAATCCGAAGCTCGAATATCGAAATACGAAAAAAT
>Ga0209542_10017066_pt1 | contig 11953 bp, 9 predicted proteins | sample RifCSPhighO2_01_FD_184028 | JGI IMG/M metagenome (GOLD analysis project Ga0209542, IMG submission 184028) | Soil microbial communities from Rifle, Colorado - Rifle CSP2_plank highO2_0.1 (SPAdes) (version 2) | ecosystem: Environmental > Terrestrial > Deep subsurface > Rock core/Sediment ...
AAATCGTAAATCGCGCTCCAGGCCAAGGCCTGGACGGTTTCAAGCGGCTGATTTGCATCAATAACCACCCACTTTTTCTCAACATCTGTTCTGGCCATATCCAGATAACCAGCGCGAACTTTTCGATGAAATTCAAGCGTTTCCCGCTCAAAACGATTATCCCTATCCTTGCGAGCCAGGCCGATTACAGGATCAATATCTAAAAGCAGGATGAGGTCAAAGTTCACATTTCTTCGCGCCCGCGCGTCTCTGACAAGAATGTCAGTTTTATCCATGCCGCGGGCATAATGCTGATAAGCCAATGTTGATTTTGAAGAACGGTCGCAAAGCACAATCTTGTTCGCCTTAAGGGCCGGGATAACAATGACATTAAAGTGATCAGTCCTGCTCTCTTCAATAAAAAGGCGTAGCTCTTCTTCGTTGGTCAGGGTCTTATCGTGAAGAAGTCGTTCCCTCACCCGCTTGCCAAGCTCGGTGTTATGACCGGGCTCTTTGGTCTCAACAACACTAAGACCGAGATTAACACGAAGGCGTTCTGCCATCACTTTGATAAGCGTGGACTTGCCGCCCCCTTCGGGGCCCTCAAAAAGGATCAATCTTCCGGGGTACTTGTCGGGCGTCATCTTCCTCCTCTTTTACAGTTTAATTTGAAGTTTTTCAGCAATGAACCGCCTGATTTGCGCGCGCAAATCATCAAAAGTCCAGGTGTTATCAATTCTAAAATCAGCAAGTTCCGCAATCTCGGGGATCTCTATTTCAGTGATCGCTTTTTCTTCCTCTAAGAACTTGTCAAAAGAATCGCCCTCGCCGCTATAACTCGTGCGGCCTTGCTGCATGCTGCGCAACCTGGCGCGCGCGTACCGGATCTCAACCGGCGCGGTAATATAAATTAAAAAGTTATTTGGTAAACTCCTCAAAACCGGCACATCGGCATCTTTCCAGCGAAGGCCGTCAAGAGTAACGATATCGGCCTCGCTATCAAGCACGCGAGTTCTTACTGAATTAGCCAGTACATCCGGGCCATAAGCGCTCCGCAAAGCCGGAGAACACTTTTGAAGATTTTCCCGCGTTATCGGCAGGCGGCAGGCTTTAACAACTTCCACTAAAGTGTCGGAAAACCGGTGATGGACAAAAGAATAGAGATGGCCTAATTCCATCTCTAAAAATTTACAAGCGGTTTCTTTCCCGCCGCATTTTTCGCCTACAAGTCCGATTGTCGCTTTAAGACTCTTCATGTCTTACCTCATTCGGCTCTTTAACTAATCCTATATCAATCTTAGGCAAATTCCTAAAAAGACCCCCGGGACCTTGGTGAAAATCAATAGCTTTCTGGAGAACTTTGAGAACTTCCGTGGGTTCAACATACTCAAGAGTCACTCCCCTGCGTCGGCAAAGCTCTTCAACTTTGTTCCCGCCAAGCGGATTGTTGTAGGTTCCGATATAGCGTAAATGTTTAATTTTCTTTGTAAGAAGCTTTCGAACGCAATTATAACAAGGGCTACCGACAATCGTAGCTATTCCATTTCTGATACGCGTAAGATCAATACAGTTAAGTAGGGCGTTTTCTTCACCATGGTTAGTTCTTACACAATGGTTTTCAACCATCTCGTGACCAATATCATCGCAGTGCGGATCGCCTGAAAGCGCGCCATTATATCCGGCACCTATAAGAATATTGTCTTCATCTCTGAGAATTGTTGAGGTGCGCAAACGGTCGCAAGTACTGCGGCAGGCGTAAAAAATAGCAAGTAAGTCAAAGAGTTCATCAAAGGTCAATCGTTTAGGTTTCTGGACCATGGTTTTTGCCTTTTATTTTTAAAGATCCTCAAGTAAAAAAATCATAGCCTGAAAAGATTTTTATAACAATATTGACAAAATAAACAAAAATCCGTCTCGCATTATGCGAGACGGATTTTAGTGATGAGCCATTACCGTGATATATCATGGTAATGGCTCACCTTCTTGTGTTGTAAGTTGTCCCCCTTCGGGAGATCTCCCGTAGGGAGATACATTTAATATTATTTCGCCACTTCTATGCCCATTGACCGGGCGGTACCCATGATGATCTTTTCGGCGGCGGCCAAATTATTTGCATTCAGGTCAACCATTTTCCGCTCGGCTATTTCTCTTATCTGCGCCATAGTTACCTTGCCGACTTTCTGCTTTTTGGGATCGGCCGCGCCTTTTTCAATTCCGGCGGCTTTTTTCAGCAAAGCGGCGGCCGGGGAGGTTTTAAACTTCATTTCATAGGTCCTGTCTTCAAAAACTGTTATTTCAACCGGAACAATATCGCCTGCCATTTCCTTGGTGGCGGTGTTGAATTTGTTCACAAAGTCGCCGATATTAAGGCCGTGGGGCCCTAAGGCGGTGCCGACCGGAGGCGCGGGAGTGGCGGCGCCCGCCGGCAGTTGAAGTTTTAGAATTGTTTTGATTTTCTTTGCCATAATTGTCGAAATTTACGAGCTTGTAGCGAAATAAATTTCGCTACAATTATGAGCATCTCGCCGAAGTCCGTCAAGAGACAGACGAAGACGGAAGCCATACCTTAATTTATAATTTCTTAATCTGCAAAAAATCAAGTTCCACCGGAGTCTCGCGGCCGAACATTGAAACAAGCACTTTGACTTTGCCGCGCTCTTCATCTATTTCACTTACCTTGCCATCAAAATCTTTGAACGGGCCGTCGGTAATTTTTACCGGGTCTCCGACGGAGACGTCAACCTTATATTTGGGCTCAACGACCCCCATCCTCTTTTGGAGTTCTTTTATCTCTTCAACCGAAACGGGCGTCGGGGTGGTGCCGGAACCGACAAAACCGGTAACCCGCGGCGTGTTGCGGACGACATACCAGGAATCGTCGGTCACGAACATTTCAACCAAAACATAGCCGGGGTAAATTTTTTCCTCGACTACCCGGCGTTTCCCGTTCTTGATGCGGATCTTTTTTTCCTTAGGCACGAGGACGTTAAAAATCTTGTCCTGCATATCCAGGGATTCGATTCTTTGCTTAAGATTGCGCGCAACCGCGTCTTCATAACCCGAATAGGTGTGAAGCACGTACCAGTTGCGGCCTTGTGATACTTGTTTTGCCATTTATCTTAAAATCAACAGGTTAACCAAATACGTGAATATTAGGTCAAAGGCGCTTAAAAACAACGCTACGGCGACGGAGCCAAAAATAACAATAAGGGTGTAATTGACTGTCTGGGAGCGCGTCGGCCAATTGACTTTGGCCATCTCAACGCGGACTTCCCTGAAATAGTTTTTAATGCGTTCTGTATAATTCATGGTTCTAAAAACAGCCCCGCGGGGCTATTTGATGTTTACATCATAGCCCGGAGTAATATAAGATGTCAACCCCGCACTTATATGTCCAGGTTCTTTACTGTTTTGGCGTGGGTCTGGATAAACCGTTTGCGCGGGGCTACCTCGTCGCCCATCAAGATATCGAAAATTTTATTCGCTTCTTCGGCGTCATCAACAAAAACCTTCTGCATTACGCGGTTTTCAGGATTCATCGTGGTTTCCCAAAGCTGATCCGGGTTCATCTCGCCTAAACCCTTGTAGCGCTGAACTGACGGAGCGGTAGTTTTTTCCTTGCGCAATTCATCTAAAATTTCTTCCTTGTCCTCATCACTGTAAGCATATTCAATCTTTTTTCCGGACTGAATTCTGTAAAGCGGCGACTGGGCTATGTAAATATGGCCCTGCGAAATAAGCTCGGGAAAATATCGGTAAAAAAGAGTCAAAAGCAGGGTTCTGATGTGCGCGCCATCAACATCGGCATCGGTCATGATGATAACGCGGTGATAGCGGAGGCGGGAAATATCAAACTCTTCGGCAATAGCGGTGCCCATAGCGATGACCAGCGCTCTGATTTCTTTGAATGCCAGGATTTTATCAATGCGAGCTTTTTCAACGTTTAAAATCTTTCCCTTAAGGGGAAGAATCGCTTGAAATCTCCGGTCGCGTCCCTGCTTGGCACTTCCACCGGCACTATCGCCTTCTACTATGAATAATTCCGATTCCGCCGGGTCTTTGCTTGAGCAGTCGGCGAGTTTGCCGGGCAAGGCCAGGCCCTCTAAAATGCCTTTTCTTAAAACCGTCTCGCGCGCGGCTTTAGCGGCTTTCCGCGCTTTGGCGGCAAGCAGTGTTTTTTCCAGAATCCGGCGGGCATCAGCCGGATTTTTTTCAAACCATTCCTGCAAACCTTCGCCCACTACCGCTTCCACGGCGGTGCGCGCTTCGGGATTGCCGAGCTTCGTTTTTGTCTGGCCCTCAAACTGCGGTTCCCGGAGTTTGACGCTAATGACGACGGTAAGGCCCTCGCGCGCGTCGTCCCCGGTCAGATTTTCTTCAGATTCTTTAATGTAGCCGTTTTTGCGGGCATAATCATTAATAGTGCGTGTCAAAGCCGTCCGGAAACCGGTGGCGTGCATGCCGCCCTCGCCGGTGTGGATGTTGTTGGCAAAACTTAGCTCTTCGGACTGCATATCTTCGGTGTACTGGAACACCGTCTCAACCAGGATATTGTTTGATTCTTTGGAAATATAAAAAATATTTTCCTGTATGGGCTTCTCGTCGCCGTTGAGATAGCGGACGAAAGAAATCAGGCCTCCTTCAAAATAAAAAGCGTAAGACGAAAACGGCTCCTTGCGCTCGTCTTTAAAAACAATTTTAACGCCGCGCGTTAAGTACGACTGTTCGCGGATGTGGGTCAGTATTCTTTTGGTATCGTATTCCGGCATCGTTTTTTGGCCCTCGGCCGGCTTGAAGATTTCCGGATCCGGATCGAAAGTCACCGTCGTGCCGGTTTTTTTACAGCTGCCGGATTTCTTAACTTTAGTCGTCGGTATACCTCGCTCATATTCCTGGGTCCACAGGGCTCCGTCGCGGCAAACCTCGGCGCAAAGCCAGCGCGAAAGAGCGTTTACAAGCGAAACGCCGACGCCGTGCAGACCGCCGGAAACTTTGTAGGATTCGCCACCGAATTTGCCGCCCGCGTGAAGTGTTGTCATAACCGTTTCAAGGGCCGATTTTTTGGTTTGTTTATGGATTTCAACCGGAATGCCGCGGCCATCGTCGGCCACCCGCACTTTGTTGCCATTCAATAGAGTTATCTCGATGTTTTTCGCGTAACCGGCCATAGCCTCGTCAATTGAGTTATCAACCACTTCCCAGATGAGATGATACAGGCCGTCGGTGCCGGTTGAGCCGATATACATACCGGGCCTTTTTCTTACCGGCTCAAGGCCCTCAAGAACATAAATATCCTTGGCGGTGTAAGTGCCTTCGGTTTTGGCTGTTTTTGGTTTTATCTCTTTGGCGATATTTTTAATTTTTATCTGTTTCTTTTTGGGCATAGATCTAATTAAAAAATTAAAATGTAAAAATCAAAATGACAAATTAAAAATTTTAAAATTTTACATTGTCATTTTACATTTTGATATTTGTCCCGCTTCGCGGGATCTCCCGTAGGGAGAATTTTTAAATTTGTATTACCTTAACTCCGCGTTAAATTGCTTGGCGGTTTGGTCGTAGATTTTTTCCTGAATTTTATCCACCTCATCCGCCAAAAGAGTTTTGTCGTTGCTTCTATAGACAATACGATACGTGTAGCTTAATTTATCGAGTCCGAATTTTTCGAGATTCGAGTATTTATCCAAAAGCTTCATTTCTTCCACTAAATCGCCGCCCAGATCTCTTATCAAATCAAAATAGTCGTTGGGAACAAAACTTTTGTCCACTATAAACGAAATGTCACGGGTGATTGGTGGAAACTTTGAAACTTCTTGAAACTTATTGCCCAAGCGTAACTGCCTTTTTACTCTTTCGTCCCGCGACCACAAGAGGCGGATGTCGGGCAAGTCCATGCTTATGATAGCCAGCCGCTCAAGACCAAACCCAAACGCCCAGCCATTATACTCTTCCGGATTGACACCGAGATTTTTTAAAACGCTTTCTCTTACCACGCCGGCACCCAAAACCTCCACCTGCCGCCCGGCAACTTGAATCTCCATCTCTGTCGATGGATCCGTATATGGAAACTCGTCGGTATTAAAACGATATTTGATGTCTTTGCCGAAGATCGCCCTCGCTATTTCAGCTAAAACTTCCTGCAGATCGTCTATGGTTATAACACGATCTTCTTTACGACATAAATACCAGCCATCCATCTGATGAAACACGTTCATGTGAGTGCGATCTATCTCGTCTTTCCGATAAACTTTGCCGTGCGATAAAGCGCCGACGGGCTCCCCTTTTTTAATTTTATCCTGCACATCGGAAAGAGCAAGGTGATAATACCACATGACGGTGGTGTGAGTCCGTAAAACATGACCTTTGTCCACAAAATAAGTATCAGTCGGTTTTCTGGCCGGATGATCGGCGGGAAAATTAAAAAGGTCGAAGCTTATATCGTATCTGACAATTTCCGGCACGTTTAAATTTTTAAATTCTGAAAAACGAGGCAAACTGACAATGCGTAAAGCCAAGTCCGCCAGCGGGCTGTCCGGAGTACGCGTCAAATCAGGCATTGCCAAATATCGCTTCAACCTTTCGGCTTCAGGATCGTGTCTCTTTTGCAAAGTTTCTATTAAATTTTGTTCCGGTTTATTAACTGTCATAATCTTTTATCTGCTCAATTAAAGAATTTGAAGGGCAAAAATGAACTTGTCGAATTTCTACTTCCTGGTCAATTCGCGGTTTGCCAAGAAAGCAATGATTATAAAAATCAGCAAAACAATCAGGATATTCCGCGGTGAAATCAATCCCGCGTGGCTTAAGTTAATCATCGCGATAAAAAAAGCGCTTATCCAGAAACTAAAAAAATAATACCGGCTGGTGCCGAGCGCCAGTTCCCGACTTCTGGCATAGATAAGTCCGATACGCGCCAGAGCAAGGGTTCCGGTAAGAGCAAGCAACAGGCTGGAATTTAAAATGATAACGCCGAGTCGGCCGGAAATATCCGGATTAATAAAAAAAATAAGACTAAGAAAGGCTAGCCATGAAAATACCGTCGCAAACACCAGCAGTACTGTGTAAAACCACCCGGACATAGCTTAATTATAGCATGAAAATTAATCCAAAAGCAAGTCGTTTTCGGCTTGCTTTTTGCCTTAAAAAATGTTAATTTAAATGAGCAAAAAACAGAGCTTATCGGATGACCTATATGTTGCGGGAGTTGGATTTGAACCAACGACCTCCGGGTTATGAGCCCGACGAGCTACCAGGCTGCTCTATCCCGCATTAAGATTATATCCTAATCCCGGTCCAAAAATCAAGATGTCTATTTTTGCCAATTTCTGGCTGTGTAGCTCAGTGGCAGAGCGTCGCCCTCATAAAGCGATTGTCGCAGGTTCGATTCCTGCCACAGCCACCATGCGGTGGTAGCTTAGCCCGGTTTTCAGCCTACGGCTGATCATCCGCAGGATGAAAAGCGCCTCCCGTAAATTACAAATTATGTATTATGTTTATTTAATAAAAAGTATATCTAAAGATTGGCATTATATATATTGACTCGACAGACGACTTACGAAAAAGATTCAAAGAACATAATTCGGGCCAGACCAGATCGACAAAGACATACAAACCATTTAAATTGATTTATTATGAAGCGTACCATAATAAAAGTGACGCAAGAAAAAGAGAGATAGAATTAAAAACTCATGGGCAGAAAAAAGAAATTCTGTTTAGCCAAATCGAAGATTCATTAAAAAGTTAAAACTTGCGGTGGTAGCTTAGCCCGGTTTAAAGCGCCTCCCTGTCACGGAGGAGATCGAGGGTTCGAATCCCTTCCACCGCGCCTTTACTAAACAGACCGCCTTCTAGGCGGTCTGTTTAGTAATCGTGAGATGAAGGATTCGAAGGGTATTCCAAAAACATAAACTGCTTTATGTTTTTGGAAACCCGGGCTCTGGAGGAGAAATTTTGCCTGCATCGGAGGTGCGCGCAAAATTTCGGGGAAAGAGAAATCCCGTCCACTGCGCAATTAAAATCGCCCCGCGACTACGGGGCGATTTTTAATCTATAAACTCCAGCTCCCTTAGCGCTCTTTCATACGCCTGAACGCCGCCCTGGATCTCAGTACGGGTTATCGGATATTCGTGATCGTGGACCAAGATATTGCGGAGTTTGTGGGCGCGCCAGATTTCATCGATATTCGATATCTGCGACCGGTCCAGATATCGCAGGCGATCGGCCATGGACTCGCCCGGAAGACGCATCTGCTTTAATAGGTCGTCAAATAAATTATCCGCCTCAATAAGAGCCAGACGCAGACTGGCTTCGTCGTTTTTGGCGAGACGCCCTGAAATCTTTAGCCAAGACTTATTCAAATGCCTCTTTGGGAAAGCGCTCGTAAGCAAAAAAGAACCGGCGGTTTTGAGCCAGTCGTCCACTATCTGGACTTTAATTATCAAAATAACGATGAGTACCCCGAAGAACGCTGTGGCAAACCAGCCAAGTAATTTTAAATTAAAACCAATGTCGGACTGGCCGAAATTATAAATCTGAGTACGCATCAAATCTAAAATTGAAACGATATTATCCATATTAGTGGGTCTTTTCGTCGCGAATTAGTTCCCAAAATTTGGCGATTTCCAAAACCCTCATATCATCAAAATTTTTGCCGATAAACTGAAGCCCTACCGGCAAGTCATTTACCAGACCCGCCCCGTTAGAAGTCGCGCCCGCGCTTTGCGCGCCCGAAGGGCCTAGAGGCGGGCTACTTCTAACGGGGCCCGCCGGAACCGATACCGCCGGCACGCCGGCAAGATTCGCCGAAACCGTATAAATATCCGCCAGATACATTGATAGCGGATCCTTAGTTTTTTCGCCGAATTTAAAAGCTGTGGTAGGCGAGGTCGGCGTTACTATTATATCAACATCCTTAAAAGCGTTCGAGAAATCTTCCTGGATCAATCGCCTGACTTTCTGGGCCCTGCCATAGTAAGCGTCGTAATAGCCGGCCGAAAGAATATAAGTCCCGAGCATTATTCTTCTCCGGACTTCGTCGCCAAATCCATTCTGGCGACTTTTCAAATATACATCCAGTAAGTTTCGGATTTCGGATTTCGGATTTCGGATTTCGGAGTATCCGTATCTGATGCCATCAAAACGGGCGAGATTAGCCGACACCTCGGCGGGCATAATAATGTAATATGTCGCTAAAGCCCACTGAGTGTGGGGCAGGGTAATTTCTTTGACCCGCGCGCCTTCACTTTCAAGTTTTTTTATGGCTTTTTTAACCGTTTGTTCGACGACAGGGTCAATGCCCTGGGCGAAATATTCACGCGGCACGCCTATCTTAATCTCTTCGATGTCGAAATTCTGATTTTCACCGCGCCAGTCAAAATTGACACTTGTTGAATCAAAATGATCTTCGCCCCTAATCGCTTCAAAGACAACCATCGCGTCTTCAACACTTTGAGTAAGGGGCCCGATCTGATCAAGAGACGATGCCATGGCAATAAGGCCATGGCGCGAAACTGCCCCGTAAGTCGGCTTGAATCCCACGATGCCGCAAAAACTGGCGGGCTGGCGAATTGAACCGCCGGTATCCGAACCGAGAGCGTAGACACATTCGCCCGCCGCGACGGCCGCCGCCGAGCCGCCGGAAGAGCCGCCCGGCACATAATCGGTGTTTATCGGATTTTTTGTGGCTCCATAAGCGGAATTTTCGGTAGAAGAACCCATGGCAAATTCGTCCAGATTGGTTTTACCGACAAAAACCGCGCCCTGTTCTTTCAGTCTATTTATGATAGTGGCGTCATACGGCGCTCGATAGCCGTCGAGAATTTTCGAAGCCGCAGTAGCCTGAACGCCGCCAATCAAAATATTGTCCTTTACCGCCGCCGGAATGCCGGCAAGAAACGGAATCGGCAAGCCTTGCAAAATTTTTTCATCAACTTTTTCCGCCTGCCCGCGCGCTTCTTTTTCAGTAACGGCTAAAAAAGCATGGATGTCTTTTTCCCGCTTTTTTATCCGGTCAAAAGCCGCCTCAGCCAATTCGACTGCGGTTATCTCTTTATTTACCAAGAGCTTATGCGCTTTTTTTATTGTAAGCTCATTCAAATTCATATAGTTACCTACCAATTACGAATGAATATCGAATTACGAATTCGTAATTCGGAAAAATTAGTAATTCGTAGGATCAATCGAAGATTGAGGGGACTTTAAAATAATCGCCGGAACGATCAGGCGCGGCATCGAGAATGTTGCCTTTCATTTCAGCGGTCGCGATGTCACCGGCTTCATCATCCTTTCTCAAAACGCTTTCATTAGAAGTACCGCCGGACATCGGCTCAGTCTTTTCAACATTAAGCTCCGCCAGCTTATCGATGTAGTCTAAAACCGCGGATAGATCATGAGTAAATTTGTTTTTTTCTTGGTCGCTTAAGCCAAGACGGGCGAGAGCCGCGATGCGTTCAACTTCTTTTTTTGTAATCATAAGATTTCTCCTACTAATTACGAATTATTAGCGAATTACGAATATTAGATTAATATATTCCGATTCGTAATTCGAGAACATTCGTAATTCGTAGGGTTATCTAATCATTTTTATAAATTGTTTTTCATCTATAATTTTTATCCCAAGTCTCTTAGCTCTCTCATATTTTTCGCCGGGCTCTGACCCCGCTACCACATAATCGATAATTTTGCCGACAGATGAAGAAACATCGCCGCCGCGCTCCCGGATTTTATCTTTGGCCTGGTCGCGCGTCATGGTTTCGAGCCCGCCGGTAAGGACAAAAATTTTGCCTTTAAAATTTTGGGGGGTCGGGCTTGCCTTCGGAGAAACGATTTTAACCCCAACTTTATCAAGCTTTCTTAAGAATGCCAGATTATTTTTGTCTTGGAAATAGCCGTGAATGCTTTCGGCAACCGTCGGGCCTATATTAGGAATACTCCGCCAGTCTTCGAGTTTCATCGCTGATACCGCGTCAACTATGTCGCGCGGATGATTTATGGACTTGGCCAATACTAATTTCTTGCCAATATCAACCGCCGTTTCCTCGCCCACATGAGGAATGCCCAGCGCGTTGATGAATTTGTTCAACGGAACGGTTTTGCTTTTTTGGATTGATTCAATAACATTTTCAGCCGACTTCTCCGCGAAGCGTTCAAGCGGTACAAGATCCCCCGTTTTAAGATCAAATAAATCGGCGGCGTCAGAAATGAGATTATTGTCCATCATCGCGCCGATAATCTTGGGGCCGATACCTTCCATGTCAAAAGCGTTCTTGGCGGCGAAGTGATAAAGCCGCTTGCGGTTGACCAGCTCGCACTTTTCGGGATGCAAAATTTTATATGCGGCCTCTCCGGCCACTCTTACCACTTTTTGCCCGCAAAACTCTTTCGGGAAATGAAACTCTTTTTCCCTGCCCGTTCTCAATTCTTTCAGAACTTTTCTGACGTCGGGAATGACGTCCCCGGCCCGGCCGACAATAACCGTGTCGCCGATTTTAAGACCAAGACGCTTAATTTCATCCTCATTGTGAAGCGTGGCGTGGCTGACAGTTACGCCGCCTATTTGCACCGGCCGCAAAACCGCCACCGGAGTAAGAATGCCCGTGCGGCCTATCTGCGCGATAATATTTTCAACTACGGTTTCCGATTCTTTCGGAGCGAACTTATAAGCAATTCCGCCGCGGGGAGCTTTGCCGACAACGCCCAGGCGCCTGACGTGCTCCTCGGAGTTGACCATAACAACAATGCCGTCAATTTCAAAAGGCAGTTTTTCGCGATGCCCAGCCCAGTATTTATGGAATTTGAACACTCCCCCAAGATCGCTAAACCTCTTATTGTTGGGATTAACCCTAAAACCCAACGAATGTAAAATTAAATGTTCCTCTTCGTGAGTTCTCTGGCCGAGATCGGTGGTAAGGCTATACGCGAACGAGTCCAGACGCCTGGACGCAGTGATTTTGGGATCCAGCTGGCGAATTGACCC
>Ga0209542_10017068_pt1 | contig 11953 bp, 7 predicted proteins | sample RifCSPhighO2_01_FD_184028 | JGI IMG/M metagenome (GOLD analysis project Ga0209542, IMG submission 184028) | Soil microbial communities from Rifle, Colorado - Rifle CSP2_plank highO2_0.1 (SPAdes) (version 2) | ecosystem: Environmental > Terrestrial > Deep subsurface > Rock core/Sediment ...
GGTTTAGTCCGGTTATGCTCGCGTTTATCACATCGTCAGTATCATCAAAATCATAGCATCCTCCTACTTTGCAGCTTGCGTTCCATATTGGGATATTGGCGCTCACTCCACTCCCAAGAGTGGCATTATTCCCATAGCCGCTGTAATCCCGTATCCGTCTTGAAGCGTTGTCATTGCTCACATTAGTGTTGAAAGGCATCATCAACCAGGAGTAAGGAATTCCATTGATCTGCCAGGCATAGATATTGGTTATGGCGTAGTTGACAGTAGTCATGTTCCATGCAGTGAGGTTATCTCCAGTGCTATTGTATGCCGAAGAGGCATTGAGTATCACTGAAGCAAGGATATCGAAATTATCGCTTGCCTTGTTAGAGGCATTGAAGAATTGGTCATGAGGCACTGCCTTGAACAGATAAGTCCCCACAGTCAATCCTGAGATTGTCCAGCTATAAGCCATAGCAGAGACTTCAGCGATGTAGTTCCATACTGACCCTGCATTTGTTGAGTAGTACAGGTAATAGCTTATCGCGTTCTGGCTGCTCTGCGCAGTCCAGTTGGCAGTTATAGTCTCTGAAGAGAACACTTCTCCGCCAGCAGGATAAGTGATATTAGTCACTCCGCATTCTCCAATACCAAAAGGATAAGTGAGCGTGTCAGTCAAGAAATTACCCACATTATTTCTGCAATAATTTACAGTGCCGTCCATTCCTGATAGGTTTGCATTGTAATAGAAATTGTTCAGCCACAAATCAGTCTTAGCACTTGCAGCATAACTTATGAATCTTACATCATCCTCGCTATAATAATCTTTGTCAATGAAATTGTTTCCGGATACATTCAATAATAATCCTGTATTATCAACAAAAATATCACCCCTGCTCTTCTTATTTATAGCTTTTACATAAGCAGGACTCACGTCACCTTGAATGATGCTGATGCTTGAATTGCTCAGAAAGACCGGATTTATCGTGTAATTATTATCTCCATTAGCGACCCAGTAATCATCCTGATAACCATAACAAGTCCCGCCATAAGTTGTTGCAGCGCTTGCGCAACTCGTGACATAGCCCATCTGGACATAGAAAGTCCTATTAACAAGCCCTGCTCCGGGAGCGTGCAAGCTCCACCTGCTGAAATTGCTCACCCCATCAAAACCAGCACTTACATCACTATCATCAAAATCTATAATTCCTAAAACCCCTAATACGCTGCTAAGAACAACCATAACTCCGCCATTCATCAATGTCCCGCTCACGTTAGTCCTGCTATAACTTGCCAAATACTTATTTGCTTCATGGTCGTTATACCTGAAAGTGTTATTGAAGACATTCAGGACTCCCCCAGTATTATGTCTTAGATATAATCCTTCAAGAGTATTATTCTCGAATAAACTGTCCTTAATATCACTATTCACATTACTCCAATAAATCCCCGTCCCATTAATAAGACTGAAACTGCTATTAGTCACGTTATCATTATCCCCCTCATTCGGGAAATACATCCCATAACTTGTACCATCAACAATCATGATGTTGCTGATATTAATAAAAGAAAAGAAGGCATTACTTGTTCCATAAGCTAAATAAAATCCATAAGTTGAGAGATTACTGATTACGACATTACTCACATTACTGTCACTAAAAGCAAAAAATATGAAACCTGTATTTGTCCCATCAAAAATGTTAATATCTTTCACAGTGCTGTTATGACTGTTAATATATCCAAAAGAAGAAAATCCAGTCATGCTGCTCGCATTAAAATTACTAAGAACAAACCTTTGACCCGCAACAGCAATATTATCCATCATCAAAGGCAACGCCACATTTACGAACCCAACATTCTTAATCGTGCTGTTATGAACGCTGTCATCACTCGCTCCGCCAACAAAATCAATGCCACTATCATCACTACCATCATCGCCATGAAATATTGAGTTATTAAAATCAATATAAGTATTATTCACGCTATTATCACTCAACTGGATGATATATCCAGTGAAATAAAACTTTGACGCGGTAGTGAAGTTCTCATTGATTGCCCGATTCACGATACAAGCATTCGCTGTATTATTCTGGGCGATAAGGCACGCTTCTAAAGTGTCATAATCACCAGAAGTATTCACATAATAATCTGTGAAGTGTTCGACAGTGAATGAGAGATATCCTTCTTTCACTTCGATGACATCATACATCTTGTTGTTCTTTTCATAAGGCTCAACTAGTGAGAACATTGTCTGATTATCATCTCTTCTCATAAGCTTTGGCGCCACAATCACTGTGGGCAGCATCTCTATCGGCAGCTCTATAATCGCTTCCTCTATTGGCACGCTATCAACATGGATTATCCTGTTCTCGAACTTAACATTCTTGATCTTGTCTTTCTTCGCCCCTTTTATAGAGATTTTAACGCCGTCTTTTGACATATTCACGACATTGACATTTCTTCCCTTATCTTTCTCTTCCTTCTCGTTCATGTCAGAAGCGATGAATTTCACAGTTATGTTCTTGATATATCTGTTCTGTATAGAGATTGGGGGCGCTGTGAGATTGAGCAGAGTCTCATTCAGCAATAAAGTCTTATTGATAATCAGGCTGGAATTAATCGAGGTATTGGTAAGATTCGTATTATCCAATATCCCTGTGAGGTTGAGATCTGCGGTCAGGTTCAGCGTTCCTGATAAATTAAGGGTTTCAGAGATATTAGGTGTATTTCCTGCGCCTATATCGGAAAGATTCTCTGCTGCAGCCGTGATATTTTCGCCAGTATCTGGTGGAGTAATCGTGAAATTCAGCATTTCCTGCGCCGATTGACTCTCTGAAGAGGCATTTTCCAGCCGCTGTGTCACATTTTGCGATTCTGGAACAACTGCAGGAACTACTGCTTCAAACGAGGTACGCATCTCTCCCGTCTCATTCTCAAGCATTAATGTAATGCGGACATCATAAGTTCCGGCTTTCTCAATCACGAAGTTCAGCTCTTGCGCAACAATGTTATTGTCTGGATCGTACACTTCAATAGTATGCTTTGCCTCTGTCGGAAGCACGAACAAGTGCGCGGTCTCTCCGACTTCATAGAATGGCTTGCCTGCGAACACTTCTGCTTCTGACAGTGAGGCGTATCCATGTATTCCTGAACGCGCAACAAGAATTATTCCCGCACAGAACAATATCGCGAGGATGATCATCAATGGGGAGATATTATCATTCCCGAAAGGAAGAGTCTTTTTGTCGTACTCTTTCAACCCTCGCTTTATCCTGTGTATATGCTTATCCACCTCAGGAGTTATGTCTGATTTCTCCTGCTGAGGATTATGCGCGCGAGCAGCATGCATCACTGAAGAGCCATGCATCTCTTTCAGGCGTTTCTCTACCACATCAGCACAGTCAATGTTCTGTTCTTGCTCTTTCATTATGATGCTGCCCTTTTCTGAGATTGATTCTCTCGCGCATTCTCTCTTGCGGATTCATTCGCTATTTTCTCTCCAGCTCTTCTGTAAGCGGTCCACACAGTGCGGTCATCCCTGCAGAGAAGCAAGGCTATCTGGTGATAGCGCAAGCCGCAACCTTCCTTGAGATATTTCACTATGTTCTCCTGCAGGCCGAGAGCACGGTCGCTGATTACTGACAAAGGAATAGAAGGATATCTTCCAGAATCATCAAGCTCGTCAGGATGTTTTGCGCGCGCGTGAGAATACGCAGCCCATATCGTCTTGCTGCTCCTGCGGAGCAGGCGCGCGATAGCTATGAATCTCAATCTCCTCGAATCATGAAGATACTTGACTGATGCTTCAAGCGCGCCAAGCTCGCGCACTCCGAAAATAGAGGCAGGTATTGACTGCTCTAGCTCCTGCAGCGCGCGCAGGCCTTTGGCGCTGAACAATTCTTTCCGTTGCGAATCTGAAAGCTTGTGGGAATTGGTCACTTGCAGAAGGTCTTTCACTGCTTCTTGCGGCAGAGGCAGGAATATCTCTATATCAATACTTTTATGCTGTTTATCACTCTTTGCCAATTTATCTTATTAAGTAAGTATCTATTTATAAAACTATCTGTAATATGTGCGCATAATCATCTAAAACTGATAGGTAGTCTTAGTTCTGCCATATAATATCTTACCTAATAAGTACATTAAATACGATAATACCTTATCTAATAAGTATTAATGTAATAAGAACATCATCAAGTAAGTATAGATACTTTATAGGTCTGCATCACTTGATTTGTTACTGTCATCGCAACATTAATAAAAAACTCCTGACTGCTATACATAATATGATAAATCCGCGCGCGCAGACTCCCTGGACTCATGCTTATTCTCCAAAGCTCCTTTCAGAAGTCGTAGGCCAGGAAACCGGACTTCGCGACCTGACAGAGTACATAACAAGATATAAGCAGCAGAAACGCAAAGCATGCATAGTGCACGGCCCTACAGGCTGCGGCAAGACCTCAGCGATACACGCGATCGCGCGCCAGCACAATCTTGAGATCCTTGAAGTCAATGCTTCAGATGTCCGTAATAAAGAGCAGATAGACAGCGTCATTGGCGGCGCGACAAAGCAGCGCTCATTGTTCTTCCAGGAAAAACTGATCCTACTTGATGAGGTGGATGGCCTGAGCGGCAATGATGACAGAGGGGGAATTCCTGCGCTAGTCGCCCTCATTGAAGGCTCAGCATTTCCCGTAGTATGCACAGCCACTAATCCTTACGAGCAGAAGCTTTCCTCGCTGCGCAAAGTATCCTCATTGATAGAGTTCCAGCCTCTTAATTCAGACCACATGTTCGAGATACTCAAGCGCATATGCGTAGCAGAGAACATAACTTTCGCGGAAGATGATCTGCGAGCTTTAGCGCGCAGGTCAGGCACTGACGTCAGGGCAGCGATCACAGACCTGCAGTCCTTATCATCTTCAACCAGGAGATTGGACCATAATGATCTTGAAATGGCAGGTCAGCGCGAGCAGACAGAGACGATAATGAATGCGCTGTTAAGAGTGCTTAAAAGCACAGACATCCAGATAGCGATCTCAGCGTTCGATAACCTCCAGGAAGACCTTGATGAAATCTCTTTATGGATCGATGAGAACATGCCTAAAGAGTACGATCAGCCTGAAGACCTTGCGCGCGCGTATGATTACCTCTCTCAAGCAGATATAATGAAAGCCCGAATAAGGAGATGGCAGCACTGGAGATTCATGGTCTATGTCAGCGCGTACCTTTCAGCGGGAGTCGCTGTGAGCAAGAGCGAGAAGTATAAGAAGTTCGTGCAGTACGAACGCACTAAGCGCTTGCTGAAGATATGGATGGCGAACCAGAAATATTTCAAGAGGAAAGCGATAGCTGAGAAGATAGCTGCTGTAACGCACACTTCTGCGCGCAGAGCATTGCAGGATTCTCTGCCCTATTTGCAGGAAGCTTTCCGCTCAGGCAAAGACAAGGTGGCCATTGAAGCGATGGCTGCGGAGATCGGATTGGATGATGAAGAAGCGCAGTGGATGAGGAAGTGAGCGAGGGATCAGAATTTTCCAAGGTTTTTAGGGTATAAGAATCTTACATAAGACATTATTAGGTAGTGAGGGTAATTTGCTGTTGTTAGTCGCGAAGTTTCTGTCTTAGCAAAAACAGTTTTTCCTCTCCCAGTTCCCCTGACTCTGTCTGGGAGGAGGAAAATCCGGATGCAAATGATGTAAGCTTGGCAATCAACTATTTGACAATTACACAAACAATTTAAACATCGGTAATATTAGCAGTCTCATGCTCCTCTCTTTAAGAGAACTCTTCGACATCGCGGTCATGACTTTCGCGATAGGCTTCATATTCTCTAGCACTTTCGAGCAGTACCGCAGGAAGGCAGTGCAGGATTATGATCCTTTGATCCATGCGCGACTAGGGTTCTCGATGCAGAGATTGTGGTTCGCTGCCGCAGTAGTGGCTCCCGCGATAATCTTTCATGAGCTCGGGCATAAATTGGTCGCTATGGGTTACGGCCTTCCTGCCACTTTCCACGCGGCTTACAGCTGGCTCGCTCTAGGCATTGTTCTCAAACTGTTGAATTTCGGATTCATATTCTTTGTCCCTGCGTTCGTCAGCTTTCCTGCGACAGTAACTCCTCTGCAGTCTTCATTGATAGCGTTCGCAGGCCCAGGAGTGAATTTAGTACTGTGGCTTTCAGCGCTTGCATTGCTGAGATATCCGCGCATGGCGCGCAGGATCGGCATCCGAGAAAGGCATCTTCCAATACTTGCGCTCACTGGCAGGATCAATATGTTCCTGTTCATCTTCAACATGCTGCCCTTACCGTTCTTTGACGGAGCTAAAGTGTTCAGCGGGTTGCTGTCGTTGTTCTGACTATGCGTATTATTTTCATTATCCCCTATGCAACTTATCTTTTCTCCATCCTGCTCTTCCTTCACCACAAACAATAAAAACACCTTCTTGATTTGCTCTTGTTAATGCCTGCGCGCTATGTCGTTATAACTGGAGGGGTGATTTCCGGCGTCGGGAAAGGCACCATTACTGCTTCTTTAGGCATGCTTCTCAAGAGCCAGGGCTTCAAGGTCACTTCTGTCAAGATCGACCCTTATATCAATATAGACGCTGGAACTATGCGGCCTACAGAGCATGGAGAAGTCTTTGTAACTGATGATGGCGGCGAGACAGATCAGGACATAGGCACTTATGAGCGTTTCCTTGACTGCAGTCTTTCGCGCAAGGAGAACATAACCACAGGACAAGTATATGAGTCAGTCATCCATAAGGAGCGCAATCTGGAGTATTCAGGCAAGTGCGTAGAGGTCATCCCCCACATCCCGCATGAGATCCAGCAGAGGATCAAGGACAGCGCTAAGCGCGCTAACGCTGACTTCTGCACTATAGAGATCGGAGGGACTGTAGGAGACTACCAGAATGTCCTGTTCCTTGAGGCTTTGAGAGAGATGAAGCTTAAAGGGGCGGATGTCGTGTTCGTCCATGTCAGTTATCTCCCGATCCCTGGCAATCTCGGAGAGATGAAGACTAAGCCCACTCAGAGGTCAGTGCGCGACCTCAACAGCATAGGGATACAGCCGGATTTCATAGTCGCTAGGGCGGCAAAGCCTTTGGATGAGCCGCGCAAAGAGAAACTCTCATTGTTCTGCAATGTCTCTCCGGACCATGTCATCTCTGCTCCTGACGTCAGCAATATCTATGATGTTCCCGCACTCCTTGATAAGCAATCGATCTGCCATAAGATACTCTCAAAGTTCGGGCTGCCCTACACTGAAGAGGCTATCAATCCTTGGATAGAGTTCATGCAGCGGATAAAGGATCTCGGCCGTTCAGTCAGCATAGGGATTGTAGGAAAATATTTCGATGTCGGAGATTTCACTCTTGAGGACTCTTACATCTCTGTCCTTGAAGCGATAAAGCACGCCTGCTGGCATAATAGTGTCAAGCCCTCAATCCAATGGATAGATTCTAAGAAGTTCGAGACAGACCCGCCCTCTCTTTCGCAGCTTGACGATTATGGCTGCATAATCGTGCCTGGAGGATTCGGCAAGTCAGGGGTTGAAGGGAAGATCTCTGCATTGAGATACTGCCGTGAGAAGAAGATCCCCGCATTAGGGTTATGCCTTGGATTGCAGTTGATGGTTGTTGAATACGCGCGCAATGTGTGCGGAATAGCAGGAGCGACTTCAGCGGAGTTTGACGATAAATCCTCTCATAAAGTCATTGACCTCATGCCTGAGCAGAAGAAAGCGATGGCTGAATCCCTTTATGGAGCGACAATGCGCCTGGGAGCTTACGAAGCAGCGCTCAAGAAAGGGAGCATCGTACATTCATTGTACGGCGCGGACAATGTCAGTGAGAGGCACAGGCACCGTTATGAAGTGAATCCTGAATATATCGAGAGGATAGAGAAAGCGGGATTATCATTCTCGGGAAAGTCTCCTGACGGGAGATTGATGGAGTTTGTCGAGCTTCCAGGGCATCCTTTCTATGCTGCAACTCAGGCGCATCCTGAATTCAAGAGCAGGCCTTTGAAGCCTTCACCTTTATTCAATGGCTTGATAAAAGCGGCAATCAGCCGCAAGATCTGATTCTTGTATATTTTGGGCTTGCTTTGCCTCGGCTCTGTAGAAAGTAGTTTGTTGCTATCAGTCGCCGCGTCTAAACTACTGTTTAGACAGATTTTCCTCCCCCTCGACAGAGTCAGGGAGGAGGAAAATCTTGGTAGCGAAAATCTTTAGATTTTCGGTATTCTGAGAATCGCCTTGCTGATTTTCAATATTTGTGTAACAAACCCGCGGCGGCCTCATTGCGGGCAATTTTTTAAGAATTCAACAAAAATCCTTTACTTTCTACTAAGCCTCGGCTCCCATAACATTTATAAGTCAGTCTTTCTTTCCGCAAAGTATGAAAAGGAGGAGCATCGATCTTTTTGCATCTCTCATAGTTCTCATAATCATTTTTTCCTTCATCATCCCTTTCTCTCTCGCTATAATCCTTCCAGCTCCCCCTCCCGTTCCGCCGCCCAGCTCTGAAGCAGGGCTGCCGCAAGAGCCTCCTGAAGCAGGCATTGATGAGACTCCTGAAGACGCTTATGTTCCTGGAGTGGATGAATCCCCTTACACCCCTGATGTTCCTTCTGATTATGGCGGCTTTGGCGCCAATACTGGTAATGGGACTGATATTGGTACCAATGCTGGTGCAGGTAGCGGTTCTGGTTCTGGCAGTGGAAGCTCCACAGGAAATTCTAATGCGACTGCTACTGTAACTGCAATTTCCGGCAATCAAAATAATGAAACCGTAATCTCCGATGAGTTTGTCCAGGAAGAGCCAGTCATTGAGCAGCCGCGGACTATTGCTGAAACGCAATATAAAGGGACTTCTGAATCTTTCTCTCTTGCAGGCATTCTAGAGCCTGAGAATACTCAAGCCCCTGCAAATAAATCATTGCTTCCCTGGATGATCCTTGGGATCACCTTGATACTTATCGCTGGCGGAAGCGCAGGCGCTTTCATCTATCTGCAGGGCAAGAACAAGGAAGAAGAGCAGAAAGTAGCGCCGCTTAAAGAATACATCGAGAAATCCAAAGCCTGCGGGTTTGAGGAGAGCAAGATTCGCGAAGCCGCGAAATCGCAAGGATGGGAAGAGAAAGATCTCAAGTTCGCGTTCGGTCATTAAAAAGGGGTAAATCATGGTTTTTGAGAGATTGTTCAGCGCAGACTGGGTCGAGCGCAGACCGACTTATTCTTTATTGCTCGGAGTCGTCTTCACCCTTATCGGCTTCGGGACTTCTATGGCTTTGTTCCATCCTTCAGGCCTGGATCATCTTGTAGGGATATCCACAATACTCTTCACAGTGATAATCACGATTCCAGGGATAGTCAACCTTTTCAATATCGAAGAGGAGATCGAGACAGAGGAGACCGGCTCGTATTTCAAGAATTTCTTCAAAGAGCACGAAGGAGTGATAGATTTCCATCTCTATTTCTTTGTCGGAGCGTTCGTAGTGCTGTTCGTGATATCGATGATCTCTCCTGAGCTCGTGTTCTCCCAGGAAAGGCTTTACAATCTTCCTTTAGAGCAGAGCGAGCAGGGCGCAGAGATAATTGTTGACAGTTCGCAGCTCCCTCCATTGCTCTCCCCTATAACTATGCGGGAGACTGTCAGCATAATGCTGAACAATATGTATGTCATGCTTCTCGCTTTCATACTCTCATTGTTCTATGGCTCGGGAGCTTTATTCCTCATCACTCTCAACGCAAGCGTCTTCGCATCATCATTGGCCAGAGTTGTTACTGCGGACATAATCCACGGAACAGCGCTCACTGCAGGACTTATCGCTTCCTGCCATCTCAGCATAATGTTCCTGCACGGCATCCCTGAAGTCCTCTCTTACTTCCTTGCCGCGATAGCCGGAGGAGTGCTTTCCAAAGCGTTCGTCCAAGAGCATTTCATGTCCTGGGGTTTCAAGCGTGTCTTGACTGACGGACTGATACTTATGACTGCGGCATTGCTTGTAGTGGCTTTCTCTGCCGTGATAGAAGTCATGATCTCGAAACGGCTATTCTTCTCAAGAGTCTGCACTGCGGTAGTCGTTCCAGCAGTCATTATCGGCGCTGTAGTGTTCTTCGGGCTTGCATACCTTGAATTCCACAGAAAATACAAGCTGTGAATACTGACAACTGAAGCATTCAGCAGCAACATTTAAAAACTCTCTTTCTTTTCATAAACGAAAATGGTGATAAATCGCGCATCCTCAGTTCTTATCGTTGTCTTCTCAGCTTTGATGCTTCTGCTCTCCTCCTGCGCTCCTCTAGGCCAAGGTTTCGGTTACATGAACGCTGGATCGATCCCTCCGGGATTCGCTCCTCCCTGGGATGTCACATTCACAAGCAAGCCGATGATGCTTTCAGGATCCCTGATCAAGAACAATTCCGCTAACTACACTTTGCGCATACATACTCTCAGCCAGGGAAGCATAATATTCAATAAATTCTATATCTTGGGCAAGAACAGCACCGGAAGCCTGGCATGGAAGCCTTACACGTTTCCGCAACAGACAGCCCAATGGCTGGGGACATCGACTAACTGGATCCGAGATGCCGCAGTAGCAGACATCTCTCTGCCAAGAAGCGTCTATACTTCAACATTCAATAACGGAGAGATCTATTTCCTTGCGTATGTCTGCAGGTCTGCAGGACAGGGAGAATGGAAGTGCGGCTGTGTCTCGAATTCAGCGAGCTGCACTGAAGTCGGTAATTGGCATGTGAACTACGCGAAGATCTCTGATGGAGTCAATGCGCCTGCCTGCTCTTCAGACGCTCAGTGCGAGTCAGGGCTCATCTGCGAGAGCAATCTTTGCGAGATAGGTGTGAGGACAGCTACTGGGGGCGTAGGTATTGGAACTGTCGCCGTATGCGGAGATTCTGTCTGCAGCTTGGGAGAGACGATAGCTTCCTGCCCTGAAGATTGTGATATTGGCACAGGATTAATAATTCCTTGCGGTGATGATGCTGACTGCTCTATAGGGGAGATATGTTCATTAGGGGGCGAGTGCGTTTCGGATTCAGGCAATAATAGCCTTCTCACCCCTTGCGCTGATGATACTGATTGCGCTGATAATGAAGAGTGCTCTCTTAATGACGAGTGTGTTTCTATAGGAACTCCCACTGTTGATTCCAATGCAGGTTTAGAAGAATTGTGCGATACTGATGCTGATTGCGGCGCAGGCCGTTCCTGCGTTGATAATCTATGCACATGATTGATGTAATTTCTCTAGATTATCAATTTTTCTCAGCAGGTTAAAGACATCGCCGCAGCCTCAGCATTCTTTATATACTCCTTCTTCTTCTCTCAGCCAAAAGAGGTGTTTTGAGGCATGTCTGCAAGCCAGGACCAGCTTGTCCCCTACATTCAGGACCAATTGCGTAAAGGCTACACTTCTGCGCAAGTGCGCACATTTCTAGTGGCTAATAATTACTCTCCTGAAGACGTCGATCACGCGATGAACACGGCATTGAAAGACCGTCTCTCTTCACTTAATTCTTTCGCTAAACAGGAAGCGGCAAAAGGCACCTCTCCAGAGCAGCTGAGGCAGCAGCTGCTCTCTTACGGCTATTCTCCGGGAGATGTCGATCAGGCAATCTCGCATGCAATTGGCAGAAAGCCTATCGGCGCATTGATCGCAGTCATGCTTGTCGGCGTGCTGATCCTCGGAATGGTCTGGTTCTTCGCTCTGCGCCAGGCAGAAGAGCCCTCCGCGAATGTTCCTGTGACTGCCCCAATCAAAACCTCCCTTAATGCTTCTGTAAAGATACCCAGCGCAGTCAAGACCCCTAAGATCCCTATACTTAATATCCCGATCGCTAATAAGTCTGCAGCTGAGGATATCCCTAAGAATGATACCCCTACTCAGCTTGATACTACAGCAGTTCCTGAGAAGAATGTCTCTGAGATTCAACAGCCAACACAA
>Ga0209542_10017069_pt1 | contig 11953 bp, 11 predicted proteins | sample RifCSPhighO2_01_FD_184028 | JGI IMG/M metagenome (GOLD analysis project Ga0209542, IMG submission 184028) | Soil microbial communities from Rifle, Colorado - Rifle CSP2_plank highO2_0.1 (SPAdes) (version 2) | ecosystem: Environmental > Terrestrial > Deep subsurface > Rock core/Sediment ...
TGAGCAAGGAGCCCTCCGACAAGCAGGATGCGGCCCACGCGGCCACCAAGCTCGAGGAGGCGCATCGCGAGCAATATGCCTACGACCGCGAGGCCGAGAATGGCGGCGAGGTCCTGGGGCGACCCGGGGAGAGAGAAGGCTGGTGATACTAGGCTTGGCGCAACCTGGCCTACGACCACGACGGCCACAGAAAGCAAGATGACAAGACCGATGACAAGCGCTCCTGCCCGCAGGAATGAGCGGTAGTGCTCGGGTCGGCGCACCACCAAAGCGGTGAGCGTGCCGAGGGTCGAGGCGGTCAACAGGAAGCCGAGTGAGTCGTTTTGGAGCGCCGAACCCCAGAAAGCTGTCCCGAAAGAGCCCCCACTAAAGGTGGATGAAAGGACGTATGCAATGGTGGGGAGCCACAATGCAAAGAGGAGGAGGGCGGGGGGCAGAATGAAGTTGCCACGAGAGAGCCGCGCGAGAATATAGACCGCGAGCGTCACCACGGCGCCAAGTGCGAGTGCGAAAGCCTTCGTTGGGAGGAATGGAAACAGTGAGGAAGGAATGACAACAAGGGCGGCCACGAGGATAGTCGCGGCAAGAGCCCAGATACTACCTTGTTCAAGTGAGAAGCGGGGAGAGAGAACGGTGGTCTGCGCAGGCATGCTAATGAAGGGCTAGAGTGAGGTGCTAATGGGCGTTAGTATAACGCGAGAAGAGTGTGCCCGGAGGCTCGTTCTCCACATACTGATGTGTGGTATAATGTGTATGGGCCCTGGCTAGACGATTGCTCTATGGAAACATGGGGAGGAAAGTCCGGACACTCCCCTGCTTCGGCAGGGAGCCGCGTAGCAGGTAACGCCTGTCCGCCGCAAGGTGCGAGGTGCGAACAGAGACGAGTCCGTCCCGAGGCAACGAGGGGCGGGGTGAAACGGCTAAATCCTTACGCGAGTGCAAGGCCGTGCCTTCAAGTAATTGAGGGAGCGCCGCTTGATCTGGCTGGCGACAGCCAAGACAGATAGATAATCGTCCACGACAGAACCCGGCTTATCGGCCAGAGTCCATCAAAATCAAGAACCCCCGCTAACGCGGGGGTTCTTGATTTATTCTATGTCGCAGGTGCCGCCGGCACAGGCGAGCTCACGCTTCTGCTCCGTCTCATCAACCCGTTCGTACTGCAAGAGGCGGGCGTAGTCAATCTTGGGGAAATTGCGCGAGAGCTCGTTATAGTGTGCCTCGGTAATCTCTTCCATCGGCGCAAGCCGGTACACGTGATTGGCGCGAGGGAGGAAGGAGAGGCCGCCCACGATATCCCAATGTTTGTATATCCAATCAGCCACCGCAATCCACTCACTGTCACCCACCGAGATAGTGACCGAGGGGTTGTGATCGGTGTAATGCACCTTGACCTTCTCCCAATGCTCGAGCTGGTCGAGGGCCGAGAGGTCGTCCTTGCATATAGCACCATCGGGCGCCTTCATCGGGAACTCGAGCACATAGGTATTCGCCGTCTCCTCCGTCTGCCCCACTTCCGGGTGGTACGGGACGCCCTGCTCCTTCATCAGCTTGAAGAGTGAGTCGGTGGCGCTGATACGGATACGCTGGATATAGTAGGGCGCGTGGCGCGCATGCATGCCGCTTGCTACATTCAGCGTCTTGCTGACAGTCCCCGAGGGCTTCACGCAGGTAATAGCGGTCGAGGCATTAATCCTAAAGCGTTTCGCGTAGGTCTGGTTGGTCTTGATAGTCTCCTCACGCATGGCCCGTAGGTTGGCCTCGTTGCGAGAGGCTGTCGAGTCCCATTGACCCGTCACCGAGACACCGAGGAGGCGCTCACTCTCGCAGTTCTCCTGCCACTCCTTTGAGAGGTACGGCAAGCTGGTCAAGGTCGACTGATAGGTGCCAAGAATGGTGGCGAGTCGGGCCTTGCGAATCAGGGATTCCTTTGTATCGTCGTGGCGAGCGATGACTTCGGTAAGGTTACAAAACTGCTTACTCTTCAGCACTATCTCGCCACAGGGGTTCGTGCCCGCAGGGCCCGTTACCCGCCCGCCACTGATATAGCCGGTCTTCTCCCACTCTTTCTTGCGGCGTTCGGGGAGCTGGGTCATGAGCCCCGCTCGATTGAAAATACCGCGCTCGCCCGAGTGACTCTTCATAAGAGCCACCCACTCGTCCATGAACTCTTCGTTCGACGGCTTCTCCATATACACCGCCGAGTTGTTGGCAATAGAGCGGTGCGGGTCACTCATAAAGAACTGCCCCTTCTTAGCATCACGCAAGAGCTCGTCGTCGAGGTCCGAGAGCGAGATCATCGCCGAGCGGCGCACCCCGCCCGCGACCACGCACTCCCCTATCTTGCAGATTATGTCGTGCGCGTCGATAGTGCGGAGCCGTCGGCCCTGCCTCGCGAAGATGCGCTCGCGCGAGAAGGCCAGCAGGGAGCGCAAGGGCTCGGGCCCAGAAGCCTTACCTCCCATGGTCTTCAGCCGGGCGCCCGCGGGTCGCACCTGGGAGAAGTCGAAGTCGATATCCTTGCCGCTATACCAGGTAGAGAGACCAAGCGTGAGTGCATCACACCACCCCTCTTTAGAGTCCGCCACGACGTGTGTGGCAAGCTTCGTTCCTGTCTGCGCCATAATCTGCGGGAGCTGTTCGATGTTCGCACTCTCGACCGAGTAGCCAGCGCCCGTACCGCACATGGAGATGTACATAATCTCCGCGAAGTCAGCGAGCTTCGACGGGGCGATGTAGGAGCAGTTATAGGCACAGACGTTGCTGACCCGCGCGGCGTCGCCCGAGAACTGCATCAGTCGCATCGAGGGCATCACCTCCTGCTTCAGGATGGCAGTGCGGAGCTCGGCGTACTCTTTTTCCGTGAGCTTGCCACCGAGATTCTCACGCATGAAGGCGATGTAGCGGTCGACGGTCTCGATCCACGTCTCACGGCGACCCTCGCTCGGTATCCACTTCGCATAGCTCCGGAGATACACGAATTCGCCGAGCTCGTTGTTGGTGAAGTACTTCTTACTCTCGTCAGCGAGCTTCCTCACATGCTCGGGGACCTCTACCTGCACGGCGCGGAGCTGTGCCCGCTTATCGCGATAGAGGATATACGCCTTCGCCGCCTTTACGAAGTCGTTTAGTATGAGATACTTCTCGACCGAATCCTGCATGCCTTCGACGGTCGGGAGGAAGCTCTTATACTTCTTCGCGAAGCGCGAGAGCTCGCCCGCTACCTGGTGGGCGACCAAGACCGCATCGTCATACCCCCCATCTTCTGCGGCGGCCATCGCCTTCTCTATTGCCGACACAATCTTGTCGAAATCGAAGGGGACCAGTCGTCCATCGCGCTTTTCTATCTGCGCGACCACTTCGCGATAGCGGAGCGTTTCTTTGGAGACAGGTGGCTCAGGCACCTTTGCAACCGGTGCCACAGTGAGCACATGTGTATTCCGAACACGCGGGTGAGTCTTTGCACGCACGGGGGCTTTCATAACCTTAGGCATAGCGAGGGCGGCTAGGGCGTGATAAATCGGGCGTGCCTCTTCTGCCTACGGCTGGTCGTGAGGAGGGGCGCGTCGTAGGAGTAGTGTACCTCGGCTAACCGAGATTCTCCTGTGGACAACTCACGGCAAAACATTAGGGAACTTTCGCAATCGAAGCGGTGTACCCGTCGCAATGTTATGTGCACTTGCAAACCCCGCCTTCGTCTCAAGGACATAGTGCACAGGCACAGGAGGATAAAAGACATTAGGGTAGGTTGAAGGTGCTACATTCCTCTCTATCGATAGAACGCGTCCAGCAGAATCAAGCCAGAAGATATCGATAGGAGCCTGCATGTCCTTCATCCAGAATCCGTACCTACTGCTACTAGCGAAGACGAAGAGCAGGCCGTAGTCGTCAGGGACATTAGTGCGGCCCCCAAGCCCTCGCTCTCGTGCGCTACTCGTTGTCGCATAGTCCAGTGTCAAGGACACTCCGCCGAAAGTAACGGTATCTAGTAGCGACTGTGATGTCCGATAGAGAAATGCGAGGCCCGCGAGCACAACGAAGATACTAAGAAGGGCCCATCGCCACATATCTCTAGTATACGTGAAAGGGCCCACTGCGCGTGCGTGGTGGCTCTGTACACCGGGTCCTTTGTCTACTGTACCCTGTACGCAAACATCATTCCTCCCTGTAGGTGCTCGGCGGTATGACAGTGCGCCATCCAGGTGCCGGGGTTTGAAGTATCAAGTACGATATCGACGGTCTCACCAGCTTTGACGAGTACGGTATCTTTCCAAACCAAATTGGTTTGCGGGACGCCGTTGCGCGAGACGACGAGGAATCTATTGCCATGGAAGTGGATTGGGTGCTGCATCGGATGCATCGAATGTGGGTCGTTGTAGATTTCTATTTTCACCGGCTGGTCTTTTGTGAACGCCCACTTGATGTCGCTGTTTACCTTGCCCGTAGCTTGGTCGGTAATCGTCCACTTCACGTTATCGGTGGTAGACATACCTCCCGACATCATGTTCGTATCGTTCCATTCAATACCGTCAGGGCTCGTGCTCATCATTGAGCCGCCCATCATGGTACCGTCTGGCATCATGTGGCCACCACCCATGTTCATCTGCATTTGTGCAGGTGCACCGCTCATAGTTATGGCGAGCGATATCTTCTTGTCCGGTGCTTTATCGAAGTGGGATCGCAAGGGGTCGATACTCGATACCGTTGCATTGTGCGTCTTGAGCACGGCAAACTCTTTTGAGTAGGCGACAGATACAGATTCGCTGGACACCACTACCGACCCAAGCGCGTAGGTTTGATCTGGTGTTTTGTTTTGGATTGCGAACGTGCCACTTGTGTTAAACAGGACTTCCACGATGGCACGCTCTGAGGGTCCTATGACTACGGAATCTTTCCATCGATCTTGCTCATATGCACCACCATCAGAACCCACGAGTTTGAGTTTTGCGCCTTCGATGGCGAAGTTAAATGGTCGAGCGTTGGCTACATTGGTGAGGTAAAAACGGATTACCTCTCCCTTTTTTGCTTGGAGCGAATAATCCGTTTGCCCGTTTACAAGTGAAATGTTGCCATAGCGGCCCATGAGCGTATGGTCAGCCGCCTGTTTGCTCAACTCAATCTTGCTGTCTTGGATGAGAATATCGTCGAGCGTAAGTGGTACCTCTTGGTTCACGGGGTCCCAATAGTTGCTATCTGTAGGAACAACAAGGAAGTTGCCATACAAACCAAGTTCCTGTTCGAAATCTTCGCGAACATGCGGGTGATACCAGTACATGCCAGCGTCGGGAAACTTGAGCGTGTAGGAGAAAGAACCACCGGGAGGAATAGGATCTTGCGATGTCTGTGAGCCGTCAAACTGATTATCCATCCGCACGCCGTGCGAGTGCAGCAGAGTAGGCATATCCGTATCGTTCTTGAAATTGATGGTGACCTGCGCACCTTGTGGGACTTTAATTATAGGGCCTGGGATCGAGCCGTTGTATGCAAGCATCCGGTACTCCCTACCGTTGATGTTTTTTGAGACATAGCTTGCGGTCAAGTTGTATGTATCGCCACCCTTTAACTCGATGATGTCAGATGCTTTTGCTTCAGGTAGTCCGGCGACGTCAGTGCTTACATACGCAGCAGACGCAAAGAACGGAGTCTTTTGGTAGAGAACAATGCCGCTGATAGCTACCACTGCGATGAGGATAAGGTACGAGTATTTTTTAGTCATAGATGTTAGTAATTATGTTTATTATGCACCACCACAGCCATCCGAGAGGTTCCACATCTCTGTAATCTGTTGCCCGGTGAAATGATATTTTTGGATGAGTAATTTTGCCAATCCGCCATAGACGTACCAGCGCCAGCACTTGCAACAGCAAGGGCCTTTCTCCATCGAGTTAGCCATCGCATAGTCGTATGCCTGTTGCTCTTTGGGACTAAGAGTGTCCTCATAGTGGGACTTCAGGCTTTTCGCAAGCGATGAGTCGATGTCGTATGGGTCGCTTGGTATCTCGGGTATGTCCTTGTACTGCTTCAAGCCCTCGATCTGCTCGCTGTAGCGATGCATGCTCATGGGGCTACAACACGAGCCTTGCAGGCGCGCACCATCCGGCATCGCGTCTATCGAACCCGTAAACGATTCCGAGCACGATGAGTTTCCGTGTTTACTTAGCTCGTCAAATTTCGTGGCCAGAGCCGTTTGAGGTACGAGTGGACTGCCGTTACGAGGCAAGAGGATTAATCCTCCTACGATGACGGCACCGACAAGAATGGCAACGGATAAGTAATTTTTTGATGGTTTCATGTATAAGTTTGATATGAGTAAAGAGCGCGAGCATTGTGCCGCGCAGAATCAACCTCACTTAAAAAATTTTGGATGCATTAGTCCGCGCGCGATAAAACGCCGCAGGGGGTCACGGGTGGTAGCTTCGGGATCGCAGGAGATATAGACGGGCTGGGGCGATGAATGAAGTAGCCACAGATACTGTTTGAAGCGAAATACGAAAAACAGCGCCAGAAGTACCCATAGCAACAGCGCAATGCTCGGCATGGGGAGCGCAGCAAACATATTTTGCCACATACTCAAGTGTTCGAGTAGGTTCATGTTGCACAACGCCGCGCTGTGGCCCATGAGCGGACAGCCCGGCATCTCCATATCGCCGTGACCCATCATCATCCCGGAATATGCAACACCAGTCACGCCCACAAGCAGTACGGTGGCGATAAGTATGGTGGTGAGTAATTTCCCGAGATGCATAAGACGATTGTACCGTTTTGCGACGAAGTAATCCAATTCTTGCTAGATGATCCCTCCCGTCCTCTCAAGCATCATGTGATGGATCGTCCCGATTTGGATCCAAATAGCTATGAGAATAAGAATAGCGCTACAAGCAAGCGCGTCAGCTTTTGTGATGCCGAAAGTCGCCTCTGCGTTTCCAAACACGGTAATGAGGAAAGTCACGGAACCGATCAGCCCTACAATAACACTGCCGACATGCATTACCTTTGATAGTTTCATATTTTTTGTTAATCACTATGTTTTTAATGGTACTCCGCTTCGACCTGGCCGCAAGACCGCAGAGTTATTTTGAAAATACCAGTACACGATGATGCTTAGAATCGCCGCGAAGAAGCACCAGACGGAAAAGAACGTCTCGATAAAGAACCATGCCGCGATGGCAAAAGAAATGAACAAGACGACTCCAAAGATATTGATCATTGTATGACTCGACACAAGACAACTCCCGCATGTCGCAACGAGGTACAGGGCCATTATGGGGTACACGTACAAGTGTGGAGAATGGTAGGCAATGCTGTTGTTGACGATATGCGCCGTGACCGGCTCTGCGATAATGAAGTACAAAAGATACAGTCCTACTCCCAAGCCAACAAACGTGAACAGATACAGAATCTTTTTACGAGTCAGGTCTGTCTCTATCATCAAAACCGAGAACGGAACGAATATCGGCCACAGCACATGGGAGAACATTGAATATGCGTACGTAGCTACGGTATTCAAAATAGGAGAACCAAAAGAAAGCCATACGGCTCCTTCAATGGCCTGCTGAACGCCAAAGAGGAGCGGAATACTGGCGAAAGGCAGTTCCGTCTTTTTCTTGACTTCTACCAGCGTCAAACCGCCCGCTACACTAAGCGCCCCTCCGGCTGCAAAACTCGCTGCTGCTGAAAAACACATAATCAGTCTCTTAAACGCGGTTCGACCCGCTTCAATAGTACCGCGTTCGTGGCGACAATGATGGACGAGGCAGACATGAGGAGCGCGGAGATTTCAGGTCTTAGCGACCAGCCGAGCCAGGTGTAAAAGACTCCGGCGGCGACGGGGATAGCGAGTACGTTGTAGATAGCCGCCCAAAAAAGGTTTTGCTTCATTTTAGTAACGGTGGCCTTACTCAACCGAATCGCGGCGACAATGTCGTAAGGGTCTGACTTCATCAGGACGATGTTGCCAGTCTCTATTGCCACATCGGTGCCTGCACCAATTGCGATGCCGATGTCGGATTGTGCAAGCGCGGGGGCGTCATTGATGCCGTCGCCGACCATGGCGACATTCTTGCCCTCGTCCTGAAGTTTCTTCACATACGTTGCCTTTTCTTCCGGCAGTACCTGCGCGAAGTAGCGCTCGATGCCGAGCTGTCTCGCGACCGCTTTAGCCACCTGTTCGTGGTCGCCCGTAATCATCACCACTTCCAAGCCCATCTCTTTGAGCTTTGCCACCGCTTTCTGTGCAGAATCACGTACAGTGTCGGCTACTCCTATGGCTCCAGCGACTTTGCCATCTATAGCAACGATACTGATGGTATTGCCGGTATTCAAGAGACGATCTATTTCTTTTTTGAGCGGCGAGAGATTAATGTTGCTTTGTTTCATAAGACGCCCCGTTCCCGCAATCACCGTCTTGCCATCGACAACAGCACGGACGCCGTGGCCGCTGATCGATTCGAATTTTCCTATATTCTTCTCAAACGAAATTTTCCGTTTCTTTGTCTCTTCGATGATTGCAAGGCTGATGGGGTGGTTAGAGTTCTGTTCGACTGCCGATGCATAACCAAGCACATCCTCTCTCGTGTAAGAAGAAGCAGAAACCACTTCGGTTACTTTTGGTTTTCCCTCTGTGAGCGTGCCAGTCTTGTCGAGCACGATGGCGGTAAGCTTGGAAGTGTTCTCAAGAGTGGCCGCGTCTTTAATGAGGATATTGTGTTTTGCGCCAAGTCCGGTACCGACGGCAACGGCGGTTGGTGTCGCAAGCCCAAGCGCATCGGGACAGGCGATAACGACAGTGGAGACGGCAAAAGTAAGCGCCCCGAGAAGCCCTGCATTGCCGAAGAAGTACCAACCGATAAACGCCGCCGTGCCGGAGCCGACCGCCACAATCACAAGTCGCCCCGCCCAGAGGTCGGCTATCCGTTGGCCGGGCGCTTTTGAGTTTTGTGCGGTCTCCACCATCTTAATAATTTGTGCAAGCACAGTGTCAGAACCGACCTTCGTCGCTCTGAATCGCACAGCGCCCGTAAGGTTGACCGAGCCGCCGACGACCTTGTCTCCGTGTTTTTTTGAGACAGGGATTGATTCACCGGTGACCAGCGACTCATCGATGGAGCTTTCGCCTTGTGTCACCTCGCCGTCCACCGGCACCTTATCGCCGGGGCGCAAGAGAACGATATCGCCCCGCACGATCTCCGCACTCGGGATGGACAGTTCTTCCCCTGCGCGGATGACGGTCGCCTTCGGCGGCACGAGGTCAAACAGAGCGCGGAGCGAGTCCGACGTGCCGCGGCGCGATTTCATCTCCATCCAGTGGCCAAAGAGTACGAAGGTCACAAGGAGCGCCGCAGCCTCGTAAAAGGTCTCACTCGCGGGCTGTATAAAGGTGATGAGCACGCTGAAGAGGTACGCCGCCAAGACACCGGTCGCGATAAGGACCGACATGTTCAGAACTCGCGCTTGTAGTGAGTAGTAGGTGCCGGTGATGAATATCGAGCCAGTCCAGAAGACAATCGGTGTCGTCAATATGAGCAGGATCCAACTGACGGGGATAGGCGTGGGGAGATTAAGACCGAAAAAGTCTACGCCGACTGGCGAGTACAAGAGTATGGGAATCGAGAGAGCGAATGAAATCCAAAACCGGCGGCGCATGTCCGCCTCCATCTGCTTGGCCATCTCCGGATTAGTCATCGCAGACCCGTGATCCGTGTGACTCGCTTTAGAGAAACCGTGGCCTTCATGCACAAACGAGCGGGCTGATTTCATTTTAGAAAATTTGTAAGGAACCGCCATTACTCCGTCGTCTTCCCTTCGAACGACTCATCATCCGCCTCTGCGTCGGCTTTCGTGGCATGGACTGTACCGTCTATATGATTTGGTGGCGCATAAACGGTATACAGTTTCATCTGCTTATTGCTCGACGTGTTGATGATGTTGTGCCGCATGCCTGCGGGGATAAGGACTGCAAAACCGTCGGCGTATTCGTGCGCGATGCCGTCCAGAACCGTCTTCCCTCCTCCCGACTCGCAACGAATGAACTGATCAAGCTGATGCACTTCCTCGCCAATGTCCTCGCCCGGCTTAAGAGACATTACGACGAGTTGGCAGTGCTTTGCCGTGTATAACACACGACGAAAGTCTTGGTTCTCTAATGTCGCTTTTTCGATGTTGGTTACATATCCTTTCATACTTTTTATTTTTTGTGATTACTTTCGTTTTATCATGCGAGCAGGACCCCTCCATCCACTACTATCTGTGAGCCAGTCATATACGAAGAAAGGTCGGAGGCGAGAAAAAGGGCAATTTTACCGATGTCGTCCGGCTCTCCCATGCGGTGCATAGGGATTTTGGCAATAAATAGCTTCATCACTTCCTCCATTTCTCTACTCGCGATTCTACCTACACCAGTGCCGGGAGTACTGACGCCGCCCGGTGCGATAGCATTAACCCAAATCTTGTGTGGCGCGAGTTCGAGAGCAACATTCTTGGTGAAGCCCCAGAGTCCGTGTTTTGAGGCGTCGTAGGTAGCGAGACCGACCATGGACGGATGAATTGCATCGATTGAGGTGATATTTATTATCTTGCCGCCCCTGCCTTGCGTGATCATCTGCGCGGCCGCAGCTTTTGTGGTAAGAAAGGCACTCTTAAGGTTTATTGAAAGGATGCGCTCAAAATCGCTCTCTTGCATCTGCATGATTGGAATGGTGGGATAGATCCCAGCGTTATTCACTAAGATATCGAGGCCACCATATGCCTTCTGTGTTGCATCAAGCATATTCTTCACCTGCGCGGCATCGGAAACATCAACAGCAACTGCAATCGCCACATACCCCTTTGCTGTAAGTTTCTTGGCCGCCTCGTCCGCCGCCGCTTTGTTTATGTCCGCAATCACAACCGAGGCACCTGCTTCCGCCAGACGATACGCGATGCCAAAACCGATGCCCATCGCACCGCCCGTCACAATCGCTACTTTTGACGTGAGGTCAATGGCCTGTTTGAGAGGAATTGGATCCATATACAACTCATAGTATCAGGGCAGGCGATTCTTCGCACTGACCCCATTTCGGCTCTAAAATCCGATTTCGATTTGCGGGCTACGCTTGAGATAGCTCGAACTTTCGCCGCCGCCGGTGGGGGCGGCGGCGAGCACCCCCGCTGACAATTTCAAGTTTTTCTTTGGTGGAATACATTCGAGCGTGCGCGAAGCGCATACGACTTGTTCTTTGAATTTACTGAGCTTTAAACTCAGAAACGACTCTTCCTCCGAGGCTTAGGCATGTTGCCGAATCTTTAACGGGCTTTGTCTCCCAATGATTTGCTTGCAGATTATTCACTATTGGGAATGAGAGGTAAAACAACAGCGCCCCTACACCTAAAAGAATAAGTAAAATCACTATACCTTTTTGAGCCCAAGAGTATGGTTCAACATTCTCTCGGTTGTTTCTAAAAAGCAGAAGTAGCAGACCAAGTGGAAGACAACCCATACCAAGAAAGAAAGGTGCATACAGTGGTACCAAAAGAAAGCCAAAGTAGCCGGGGATGGAAATCTGTGCCACGAAAGCTACCGCAATAGAAGTCAACAAATAGATTCCAATGCCGGAGAAGTAAAAAGTGGTTCTTGATACATGCGGTCTAACAAAATAGAACAACACAGCCATGAGCAACAAAACAGGCACCGCGAACATTGCAAATAAATACAGCATGTCAATGCTGGCACTTGCTGCCGCGTTGACTGCACTTTTTGGGATATCACACCAAACAGGTACTCCGGCGGCTATATTCATAAAAAATTGTTGATTTTAATTGTATGAATAAAAATTTTCTTTTCCCCACACCACATGGTTCGAGCCAATGTTTTTCCGGGCTCTTTTGCGGTTTTCAGCGGGGGTGCTCGCCGCCGCCCCCACCGGCGGCGAAAGTTCGAGCTATCTCAAGCGTAGCCCGCACAGATGGAAAGCGCAAG
>Ga0209542_10017071_pt1 | contig 11951 bp, 7 predicted proteins | sample RifCSPhighO2_01_FD_184028 | JGI IMG/M metagenome (GOLD analysis project Ga0209542, IMG submission 184028) | Soil microbial communities from Rifle, Colorado - Rifle CSP2_plank highO2_0.1 (SPAdes) (version 2) | ecosystem: Environmental > Terrestrial > Deep subsurface > Rock core/Sediment ...
CCTGACCAAGTAAGGCTAAGCGAGGCACATGCTCTGTCGAACTTCATGGTGGCCAGCTGGTCCGTGAACAGCAAGTTGTCCACGCACCAGAGGTGCTTGTATCCCAAGATTCCAGCGTAAGCGATTTCTCGGTAGACTTGGGCGTGCCTTGGTAACCAGGGGCTGTCCATATCTGCTGCACAGTACGTTTCGCCGCACTGTTTATACCAGTGGCAGCCGAGGCCAAAGGCATACAGTGGATATTTGCCCTGCGAAGCCGTCAGGTACTTGTGGTGAACCGGAAACGGAAGCAGATCAAGAGCTGGCATTGGCAGATCGCCAGATACTTCAAAGGGAATAATGTCACCGGTCTGCTGGTTCTCAATGGCTTCAATCACATTTTGAGCATGCCCAAAGCCACGAACAACAGCGCTAACCTTCAATCCCAGTCGCTCAAAATCTTCCACCCCCAAATGCAGACAGGAGTTATCGCCCAGCACGGTATGAGGCTTGTGGCCCCAAATAGCGCGAAGTCGATCAAGAACTGCAATGCAGCAGGGAATGTTACGGACGGTATGACAAGAGAGAAGTAAGATATCCGGCGCAACTTCAGGAAGAACTTGCCACCATTCTTCCTGGAAAACCAGAACAAGAACTTCAATCTCATGTCCGCGATCGCGAAGCTGGCCCGCCACAACTAGCGGGCCAACCGGCAGCATTGCCTTATGCGGCAACACAGCCCTATTGTCCTCCCCCAGAACGTAGGGAGGAATTACAACCAGAATCTTTGACATCTTAACCTCCAAAGGAAGGATTGTTTTTGTAAAAGAGCCGATTTTTGTTTTAACACTAAATTTTGCAATAAACTTGAATAAATGTCAATAAAACTCGTCATATTTGACGAGCTAGATTTAATTTGATATTATATTGTTGTATAAAATAATGAATTTATGACGACGAAAAATTCGTCAAAATATCAAATAACCTCTCTGTCCAGCACCACTTTTTGGATTTCCATCGATATTACAAAAAGTGGTGCTGGACATCTCTCCATGTATTGGAGAGAAAAATAAAGATAGAGCTATGCACATAAATCAATTGCTAACTAAATTAGGCTTTTCGCAAAACGAATCCAAAATCTATTTGGCGGCTTTGGAAAGCGGCCTATCATCAGCACAGGATATTGCATCACGTGCCGGCATTAAGCGCACCACCGGCTATTCGGTGTTATCCTATTTAGTAAATAGGGGCATAGTTGGCAAAAGTAAGATTAAAGGTAAAACCCGATTTTTAGCTGAACCGCCGGAACGATTATTAACACTCATTAATGAATTAGAAAAAGGGATTAAACAGGCTTTGCCCGAACTTTCTGCTATCTATAATAAAAACGAAACCAAGCCAAAAATCACCTTTTACGAAGGTGATTCGGCAATACAGAATATTTATGAAGATACGTTAAAAGAAAAACCTGAGGAAATTTTGGAATGGAATACCAATGCTTATTTTGAAGGACAGGCCGATGTTGACCCACACTACATTCAAAAGCGGGTTAGTTTAAACATTAAAGCGCGCAGGATTGCGGGCAAGGGGAGCAAATGGGATAGTAAGCATCGTTATTTAGATGCTAAGGAGCTTTCTCAAACTACTATTGTTCCAAAAGAATTATTTGATCCGAAAATCGAGGTTAATATTTACAATAACAAAGTGGCGTTTTTAAATTACGCAGAAAATATGTCGGTGATTATAGAAAGTAAGCCTATTGCAGAGGCCATGCGGCAGGCTTATGAGCTTTCTTGGAAAGGGGCGAAAAACAGTAAATAAAATTAATATTTAGGATTTGGTTAGATAGGGTGAAAAATGGTAGAATGAGGATATAAAGTGTGGCGTGATCATCATCTGATCGATGTTTTAACCTCTCTGTCACCCTAAAGGGTGACATCTCCCCATGAATTGGGGAGAATAATATTGAAGAATCTATGGCTAGATACAAAAAGAACAAAAAAGACAAAGAAGATAAAGATTTTTTGTCTTCGGTTCCGCATTTGGGCCTTTCGGCAGAAACCAAGCGAGGGGTGGCAGTAGTGGTTTTTTGTGTTTTAGGTTTAGTCACTCTGCTGTCGGCCGTAAACTTAGCAGGCAGTCTAGGGGAATCCCTCTTAGGGCTTTTAAAATGGCTAGTTGGGGCCTTGGGTTATTTTGTGCCTTTTTTATTCTTTTTTGTGGCCATACTTCTTGCCAGGCATAAATTATCAGACAATAAAAAGGAAGGATCAGAGGACGGGAAAAAGGCCAGCGAACACGAGAAAGGATTTTATTGGCGGATTTATTTAGGGGCCTTGCTGTTTATAGGAAGCGTTGCTGGCTTGATTGATATTTTTTATTTAACCAACGGCGACACGGCTTTTAATTTGGCTAGTCAAGGTAAAGCCGGAGGTTTTTTAGGCGCCATTTTTGGCGGCCCGGCTTATAATTATTTAGGATTTTGGGCAAGCAGCGTTGTGCTGTTTGCACTGATTGTAATTTCCATACTGGTAGCCTTTAACGTAGCGCTAGGAAAACTCTGGCCCAAAGCAGACGCGCAAACAAGTTTACCCGCAGGGAGCAAACCAGGTACTTCAGAAATCAGAATTAACAGCATGGGCAGCCAGGGTTTTACCAGCGAAAAAGTTGTGGCTGGCAATAAAAAGTTGTATGAGGAACTGGGAGAATTTGAGAAGCAGGCAAGAAACAGGGCAAATGAAGTAACTGTTCCTAAGCCTCCCAAAGCTCCGGCTATCCAGTTAGAGGGGGTGGCTTTAGAAGACCGCAAGGATTGGAAATTGCCTTCCTTTGATATTTTAGACGACAATAAAACCACGGTTGATAGCGGCAACATAGAAGTCAACGTGGCGATTATTAAAAAAACTTTGGCGGATTTTGGTATTGAGGTGGAAATGGGCGAAGTGAATGTGGGGCCCACCGTCACGCAGTATACTTTGCGCCCGGCTGTGGGCGTAAAATTGTCGCAAATAGCAGCCTTGCAAAACGATTTAGCCTTGGCTTTAGCCGCGCATAGCATCCGCATGGAATTGCCCATTCCGGGCAAGGCCTTGGTAGGCATTGAAGTGCCGAATAAATCTACGGCCATTGTGCGGCTGCGCGAAGTTATGCAAACTGCGGACTTTGTGGACCACAAAAGCAAATTGGCTTTGGCTTTGGGCCGCGACGTGGCCGGGCGGCCAATGATAGTAGACTTGGCCAAAATGCCGCATCTGTTAATTGCCGGAGCCACGGGCACGGGTAAGAGTGTAGCCATAAATAGTTTGTTTATTTCTTTGCTTTACCGCAATACGCCGCAGGACGTAAAATTTATTGTCATTGACCCAAAAAGGGTGGAGCTGAATTTATATAATGGCATTCCGCATTTGCTAACGCCGGTAGTCACTGACCACGAAAAAGCGGTTAACGCGCTCAAGTGGGCGGTTGCGGAAATGGACAGGCGCTACAAACTTTTGGCCGAGGCAGGCAAACGGAATATTTTGGAATATAATGAAGCCGCTTCTTTAACTATGCCGTATATTGTTATATTAGTAGATGAGCTGGCCGACCTAATGGCCGTAGCCCAGGCCGATGTGGAAGCGGCCATTGTGCGTTTAGCCCAAATGGCGCGCGCGGTCGGAATACATTTGGTAGTTGCCACCCAGCGCCCTAGCGTAGACATTATCACCGGCCTTATTAAAGCCAACATTACCTCGCGCATTGCTTTTGCCGTGGCTAGCCAAATCGACAGCCGCACAATATTGGATACTAGCGGCGCGGAAAAACTTTTGGGCAATGGCGATATGTTGTTTATCTCTGCTGATTTTAACAAACCTAAGCGAATACAAGGGGCTTATTTAGGGGAGAAAGAAGTGAGAAAAGTTGTGGATTTTTTCAAAGCCCAGACTGGGGCAGTAATTTATAATGAGGAAATTTTGGAAAGGCCCAAAAAACCACTTGGTATTCCAGGGTATGAAGGGGAAGGCAGTGGAGATGACGACGATTTGTTTGAGCAGGCAAAAGAAGAAGTAACTAGGGCCGGGAAAGCTTCGGCTTCCCTTCTGCAGAGGCGACTGCGGGTTGGCTATGCCAGGGCAGCCAGGCTTTTGGATATTTTGGAAGGGAGGGGGATTATTGGTCCGGGCGATGGGGCTAAGCCAAGGGAAGTTTATGGAGTGGTGCCAGCAGACGAAAAAGCAGAATATGGGATAGAAGAGGATAATGACAAAAATTAATCATCCACTAATCACAAATAGGAACAAATACTGCAAATTGAATGCAGATTTGCAGCCCATTTGTGTTATTAGTGATTTGTGGACAACAGATGTTTTTTGAAAAAAAGAAAATTCGGATCGAAACCCTTAACGAATACCTAAAAGCAATTAGAGAGCATTTGAATTTAAGTTTGGAAGAAGTAGCGGAGAAAGCTGGGGTAAAAAATAAATTTCTAATTTATTTAGAAAGCGGGCAATTCACAATGCTACCCGCTGATGTTTATGTTTTAGGATTTTTAAGGAAGCTGGCTCAAATCTACGGCATTAGCCCGGAAGTTTTAATTGAGCAGTATAAAAAAGAACAAGGTATCCAGGCCCAAATTGCCAAATCTTCCAAATTGTCCAAATCCGGTTTGGCAGGCTTGTTGGAGAATTTAATTATTACTCCCAAGCTTGTAAGTTTAGCTGTAGGTGTGGCTTTTGTCGCAATTAGCGTAGGCTATATAATTTGGCAAGTGCTTTCAATTAATAAAACCCCGGCTTTGGAAATTTTTGAACCTAAAGACCGCCAGATGGTTGCCGGTTCCATGGTTGAGATTAAAGGCAAGACCGATCCAGGGATGGTGGTGGCGGTTAATCAGCAGAATGTTTTTGTGGATACCAATGGAAATTTTCAAACCCAACTAGGGATATCGGCAGGGCCGAAAGAATTTACGATCACGGCAAAAAATAAATTTGACAAGGTAGTAACGAGAACTATTTCCGTGGTTGGCCAAAGCCAGGCCGCGGCCATAAACGGCAAACTAGAATTAAAATTGAATTTTATGGCAGAAGTGGTTTTGGATTATTCTATTGACGACCAAGTGCCGGTAAACCGGGTCTTAAAATCCGGGGATAGCATAACACTGCTCGCTAAAAATAAAGTTTTAGTTTCAACTTCCAATGCCGGCGCTACCAGAGCAGTTTTAAACAACCAACCTTTGGGGGTTTTGGGCAGAGCCGGGGAAAGTTTGAATAACATCTCCTTTTTTGCGGAATCCGGTAATATAAATAATTCGAGCAAACAATCCCCATAGTAAACCCCGTTAGAGATGATGATGGTATTAAATCATCTTGTTATTTATAAAAAGATCAAATTCCACAAGCTCGACTATTGCCTTTGGCATTCTCTAACGGGGTAAAGAGTTATACACAGGTGCTCACTTGACCCCGTAATACAACATTTGATATTCACCTGTTGAAAAGTCTAAAAGTAAAATAGGCCGAAATTTTAGAATACCCTATTTTTATTAACAAAATCAAATGTTGATATAGGGGTTGACATTGGGTGAACGTTCGTATAATATAGTATTATCACTATTAAATTATTATCGAAATTATGTCAAAAACAGCAACAAAAACCCCACCTGCAGATACTGGTAAATGGAAAGCGGTTACCAGCGCTATAGACCAAATCCAGGAGAAATTTGGCGCCGGCAGTATTATGAAACTGTCGGATTCTAAAACAATGGATGTGGAATCCATACCAACAGGCAGTATTAGTTTGGATTTGGCCTTAGGCGTGGGCGGTATACCTAAGGGGAGAGTAATTGAAATCTATGGGCCGGAAAGTTCCGGAAAAACTACACTGACTTTGCATATGATAGCTGAGGTACAAAAGCGAGGGGGCTTGGCTGCTTTTATAGACGCCGAACATGCGCTTGATCCTGAATACGCTAAAAAGATTGGTGTGAAACTCGAAGATTTGCTAATATCGCAGCCGGACAACGGCGAGCAGGCTTTAGATATTGCCGAAACTTTAGTGCGCAGTAACGGGCTAGATTTAATAGTTATAGACTCTGTGGCAGCTTTAACGCCCCGAAACGAAATAGAAGGTGAAATGGGGGATAGCCATATGGGGCTGCATGCCAGGCTAATGAGCCAAGCTTTGAGAAAATTAACAGCCATTATCAGTAAAACTCAAACTACTGTAATTTTTATTAATCAGATCAGAATGAAAATTGGGGTAATGTTCGGAAATCCGGAAACTACTACCGGGGGCAACGCTTTAAAGTTTTATGCATCTGTTAGGATTGAGGTTAGAAGGAGCGCGCAAATTAAAAACGGCGACAAAGTGGTTGGCAACCGTACAAAAGTTAAAATTGTAAAAAATAAAGTCGCGCCGCCGTTTAGGACTACGGAATTTGATATTATGTACAACGAAGGGATTTCTTCGTCTGGCGACCTTTTGGATACCGGGGTGGTTTTGGGAGTTATAGACAAGAACGGTAATACTTATATGTTTGGTGAGGTAAAATTAGGAGTGGGCCGTGAAGCAGCAAAAACTTTTTTGAAAGATGACAAAAAAGTTTTTAAGGAGATAGACAAGGCAGTGCGCAGCAAAGTTGAAAGTGGAGAAGCAGTACCCGCCAAAGCGCCGGAAGAGGCAGAGGACAGCGCAGAATAAAATAAAATTTTAAAAAAACTCCCTGATGTTTCTCCTTCATTAAATAATGGAAGAGACTGGGGAGTTTTAAATATAGTTTAAGTCTGTTAGAATAGAGAGGCTCCTAGAAAATTTTGTTTTTTAGATTAGCATATTATGAAAGAAAAAAATAAAATTCTATGCAGTTTAGATATTGAAACTTCCGGCTTTGATCCTTTAAAGGACGAAATTTTGGAAGTGGGGTTTGTATTTTTTGAAATTAGTTCTAAGGGCATAAAAATTACCGAAGAATACAGCCAAGTTTTTAAGCCGGTCCGCGAGGTGCCAGCAAAAATTTTTGGTTTAACAGGCATCAGCCAAAGGGAACTAGATGAAGCGCCTAAATTTAGCGAACAGCGGGATTTTATCCAGGACAAATTAAAAGACGCTGTTATAGTAGGGCACAATGTGATTTTTGACATTAAGTTTTTAGAAAGCGTTGGAATAAAGTTTTCAGGGGAAATCATTGACACTTTAGATTTAGTTCAATTTATTTTACCTACGCATCACAGTTATAATTTGGAAAATTTAATGCACACTTTTAGTATTCTTCACAAAGATGCTCATCGGGCTTTGGCTGACTGCAAGGCGGCGTTGCAGCTGTTAGAAAAGTTGTTACAAATTTATTCCAGTTTCCCACAAAAGCTGAAAAATCAAATTCAAACTTTAACTAAGCCGTTAAATTTGCCAGCTTACGAACTTTTAAACTTTAATTTACCCGAAAGGCCGGGAAAAGCTTCACCAACCGTTATCCCCACCAAGAGCAAATCCGTCAGTCCGGATAGTTTAAAAATTGAAGCCAAAAGTCTATATAACTTCCCCTTAGGCCTGGATTATTTAGACATTTTATTGTCCAGTTTGGCAAAAGCAAAAACCAAAGTTTTATTGGTCTTGCCCAAAGCTCAGCAAGTTTTAGAGCTCTGGCGAGGGGGTAAAGCTAAAGGGGTGTTTGCTTCTGAGCAGCTTTTTGATGAGGTTAAATTGCAATCCTTCTTAGATAAAAAAGATTTAACTTTAGACGAAATTAAATTTTTGCTAAAAGTTTTAGTTTGGAAATATACCAATTGGCAAAGTGAATGCTTAGCGGATTTGAACTTGTCTTTTTTTGGCGGGCAGTTCCGGCAAGTTTTAAGCGGAGCAAAAACCAACGAAGACCCAAAGTCAAAAATTTTATGTTGTGACCAAAAAACATTTTTAAGTTTTTCCAAAAAAGCATTGTATAGTTCAAGGCTGGTGGTAGTGTTGGGTCTACCCGAACTGGAACAAAACATCAGCAGCAATATTGCTCAAAAAGTAAGTTGGGGGTATATATCGTATATTTTAAAATCTTTTTACAATCCGGAAATTACGGATGGAAATTCTAATTACAAAGATGCGGTTTTAAGCGCGCTGAGCGCTAGCGATTTATTTTTTGGATTGGTCAGCGCATTGCTGAATAACGACTCGCAAAGTTTCCAGAACTTTGCTATTACCGAAGAAACTCAATATTCGGAAAACTACCAAAAGATTAAACAGGCCGCAGAAAATTACGCGGATAAGCTTGTGGCAATAAATCAAATTTTAAAATCCGAAAGTGTAGACGAATTTGCGGAAAATTTAAAAAGTTTTTTTAGGCCACAACAAAATCGGGTTAAATGGATTGAACTGTCCGAAAGCCGCTGTGTTTTTCATAGCAGCCCAATTAGCATTCACGAATTAGTGGCCAAAACGTTATTGCCTTATAAAAAAATAGCTTTTGCCGACTGCTTGGGTGCTAAGGAAATTATAAATTATTTTATTCAAAGACTGGGCCTGAATTTTTTAAAAATAATTCCTGTGGAAAATTTGTTTCCAGATCAAGGCTCATCTGCAGCCCAGCCTGATTTATTTAGCAAGACGGTTAGTAAAAAGCATAATTCTTTAATTCCTAGAAGCCACTTGGAGGCAAAAGTTTTATCTTCAGAGGATTTAACGACTATTTTGGAACAAGGCAGTTTATCAGCCGCAGTGTTATTTGGCAGCAGCAGTCAGGTAAAGGAATATTATGAAAATAATTATTCTAAACTGCAAACTTATGCTTTTTTATTGACCCAAAACGCTTCTGGCGGCAGTAATAAAATTTTTCATAATTTTGCCATTCACAAAAATAGCTTGCTTCTAGCCACAGATAAATTTATATTGAAATTTTTGGCATCCGAAAATGCCGTTCAACCTTTGCAGCGCCTCGCGGTTTCAACTTTGATTGTTGGCCATTTGCCTTTTGAACAATTTACGCATCCTTATCAGCAGGCGCTGGCTGCAGAATATGATAATGCGTTTGAAGAATTTAGCCTGCCGCGGGCGCTATACAACTTTCATAGTTTAGTTCGTTTTTTTTACACCCCGAGTTTAAAAACAATATACTTGTTCGACACTAAATTGTCCAAACCGTACGCCAAGGTTTTTAAAGATTATGTAAAGGCCTTGTCCAGCACTACTTTTTAGGATGAATGATAAAACTCTAGCTGTTCAGGACTTGTCTTACAGTTTAATAATAGGTGCGATTAAAAAAATGGTGTTGGGAACAAGTTATCCACAATTTATTCTACAAGATTTTTTAAATGATTTTTTAGGATTTTAAATCAATTTGTTTCAAATTCCGTTGTAATTAAAAGAGAAAAATATAAAAGTACCACAGATAATTGACAAATCGGCAAATGACTGCTAGAATAAGTGTATAGTTGATGTGTGGAAAACTTTAAGAAACCCTGGTACTAGAACAAGTTCAGTACAGGGCAGGCAAAAAGTACATTAAAAATTGAATATTGACCGCCAAAATTTAAACTCGCTGAAGGAAATCTGCATTTAAATATTTAAATGCGGTTTTCCTTTAAACTTTTCGTCATAGCCTACCCAATCTAGGCTGTCTGAAAAACAAAAACAAAAATGAAGATTGCTTGTTCCTTGAGCAGGCAATAAAATATATTTTCAAAATAAAAATATATATAATGTTTGAGGTCCGCTTTAAGCGAACCGGAAGAAAAGTTTAAAGTGCAGTTTGAAATCAGATTGGACTTCAGACGCTTCTTCTCTCGATTTATCGGGAGAAAGGCCTGAATTCGACAGAGTATTGGCCTTTGCAGTAGGTTTGGGGCTTAAACATTTAAGCCCTGTAGCTACTGCGAAGATCGATCGATCGAATTTGGGTATACAAGCGCCCGGTACGGCCGACATTATTATTCATAATCGCGGCGCCTGTTAGGGCGCTTTTTCAGTTGTGTAAAAAACTGCAATTGGATATAATGCTTATAGTTAAATTAACCTTTACTTTTATGCATTCAAAAGATTTTATTGAGGAAATGAAGCAAAAACTGCTTGGGGCTAAAGATAAACTAGGAGCAGACTTATCCAAACTCGCTGCCCATACTGAAATGGGCAGTGATATGGGCGAGAACGCCGAAGAAATTGAGGTAGATGAAGTCAATCAAGACTTAATTGCAACTATGAAATCGGATTTGGAAAAAATCGATAATGCTTTGGCCAAAATAGATAGCGGCAATTATGGTGTTGACGACGAGGGCAAGGAAATATCAGAAGATCGTCTACGGGCAATTCCTTGGGCAGACAAAGCGATATAGTTCACAGATACACAGATTGCACAGATGTCACAGATTTTAAGTTTTGGGCAAATATGGCTTTTTTAAAAAACCAACAAATACCAAAAGAAAACGAAAGAACTGTTAGCAGACCTTTCGTTTTTTGGTTTTTAGGGTTGCTTTTGATTATTTTGGACCAGTTAAGTAAGCATTTTATTTTTAGTATCGAAAGAGAAAATTTAATTAGCCCGTTTTTAGGTTTACAAATTTTTAGGAATTATCATTTTGCCTTTAGTTTGGCTTTGCCAGCTTGGGGGATGTACTTTATTTACGTTTTAGTGATGGCTTTAATAGCAAGACATATATTTAAGAATTACCGCGAGTTTAATTTTTTGGCTGCCTTAGCCTGGACCCTAGTTCTTGCTGGTGCGGTTTCCAACATTGGCGAGAGACTTTATTTTGGTTATGTGAGAGATTTTATTTTTGTTTTGAACGGTATTTTTAATTTGGCCGATGGATATATTGTAATCGGCATTATTTTGTTGCTGTTGAACCGCAAGCATGTTTCTGCTATAAATAAATGATAAATAGTTAATGATAGAAAGTTGACCCCGTAATACAACATTTGATTTTAGTGTTACATTAGGTTTATTATTAAATACTTTATTCCCCGAAATTAACATCTGATAATAAAAAAATATCAAATGTTGATATACGGGGTTGATATACTGGGATGATTTCTAAAGTTTTATCAGCAGCTGTAATTGGTTTGGATGCCGAAATAATTGAAGTGGAGGCCGATGTTAGCAATGGTTTGCCCGCGACTATTATTGTTGGGCTTCCCGATACTGCAATTCAGGAAAGCCGCGAGCGGGTAAAGAACGCTATTCGTAATTCCGGCTGTAATTATCCGGGAACCCGGGTTTCAGTAAATTTAGCGCCGGCAGATGTGCCCAAATTAGGCACCCAGTTTGACTTGCCCATTGCCCTTTCTATACTGCTAGCCAGCGAGCAACTGAGTTTTTCGCCTGCTAACAAATTGTTTTTGGGCGAGCTGTCTTTGGACGGGAAATTGCGCGCTGTTCCCGGAGTTTTAGCAGCTGCTTTAAAAGCTAAAGAGGTCGGGATTAGCGAGTTGTTTGTGCCAAAAAAGAACGCGCGGGAGGCAGCACTAGTTTCGGGCTTGAAAGTTTTTCCGGTAGAAAATTTAAAGCAGCTGCTGGAACATTTGCTTGAAACGTCACTGATTGACATTGAACCGACTGTGGAACCGGAAGCGATTTTAAAAAATTTCCAGCCGGCTTTGGATATGAAAGATATTGCAGGGCAGGAATTGGCCAAACGGGCTTTAGAAATAGCCGCGAGCGGCGGGCATAATATCCTACTGTCAGGACCGCCCGGCAGCGGCAAAACTTTGCTGGCCAGGGCTATGTCCGGGATTTTACCTAATTTGTCTTTAAGCGAGGCGCTAGAATTGACTAAAATTTACAGCATAGCCGGAAAGTTGCCCGGGCCTTTTTTAACTAGCCGTCCGGTGAGGAGCCCTCACCATACGACTTCCAACGTGGCTTTGGTCGGCGGCGGCAGTGTTCCTAAGCCTGGAGAGATAACCCTGTCCCATCGCGGTATTCTTTTTTTAGACGAATTTCCGGAATTTCCCAGAAATGTTTTGGAGGCTTTACGCCAGCCACTTGAGGATGGCGTGGTCACAGTCTCGCGGGC
>Ga0209542_10017072_pt1 | contig 11951 bp, 13 predicted proteins | sample RifCSPhighO2_01_FD_184028 | JGI IMG/M metagenome (GOLD analysis project Ga0209542, IMG submission 184028) | Soil microbial communities from Rifle, Colorado - Rifle CSP2_plank highO2_0.1 (SPAdes) (version 2) | ecosystem: Environmental > Terrestrial > Deep subsurface > Rock core/Sediment ...
CCCCTTTTTGTTGACTAAAATATTGAAATATTGTATGATATAAAGAGAGGTGAGCTATGCGAGTGTGGTTTGCAGGGGTGTTGATTTACAAATGGGAGGACGACACTTTGTATCTTCTGGTTCAAACCAGCAGGTCCAAGGACAGGCGCTTTTCTCACAACCCCCCGCAGATCAAGTTTCCCGGGGGGACAAATGTCGGTCATCCTGAAGAGGATGGACCGTTAGCAACTGCGGTTCGAGAGGGACTGGAGGAAACTGGGTTGAGAATGCTTAGACCCAGGTTTCTCTGCTCCCTTCCTGAAAAGCAGGATGGTATTAGGAGATGGTTTTACCTTTGTGCTATTGAGGATTGTGAAGGGGTTCTCCGTCAACAAGAAACTATTGATGGAATGGATATCCTTTCATCCCCTTACTGGGTGCCAGTGGGGCTTCTAAGCAGAATGCTCTACAGGACTCACATAGGTGCTCTTCGTAGGGTTGTTCGCTATTTTGGTCTCGTGGGCTGACAGAAGTCTCGTCGCCCACGAGACAGCCTCTCCAATCAGTTTCCGATTGGGGATTTTTTGTACTTATATTTAGTGGTAGAATTGGAGGTATGAAACATACGGATGTTATAAAAGAACTAAACAAATTGGCTGACAAAAAAAAAGCTAAACTATTGGCAAGATTTTTTAAAACGGGTAAGGGGCAGTATGGTTATGGCGATGTGTTCATCGGTGTAACTGTTCCCAAACAAAGAGAAGTGGTTAAAAAATTTTCTGATTTACCAATTTCAGAATCGCAAAAATTACTTAAATCAAAAATACACGAACACAGATTAACAGCTCTGCTCATATTGGTTAAGCAATTTGAGGAAAACCAAGAAAAAATTTTTAACCTTTATTTAAAAAATACCAAATATATAAACAACTGGGATTTGGTTGATTTATCAGCTCCAAACATAGTAGGAGAGTATCTGTATCAAAAACCAAGAAAGATTTTATACAAAATGGCTGGCTCGAAAAGTTTATGGGAGCGGAGAATAGCCGTTCTGTCCACTTTTTATTTTATAAGACAAGAGGATTTTAAAGATTGTCTAAAAATTGCTGAGATATTACTTGAAGATAAGCATGATTTGATACATAAGGCTGTTGGTTGGATGCTTCGAGAGGTGGGGAAAAGAGACAAAAAAGTTCTAGTCCAATTTTTGAATAAACACCTGAAAAAGATGCCAAGAACGACTTTGCGTTACAGCATAGAAAGATTTTCAGAAAAAGAGAGACAGAAGTTTCTATCCGCACACTAACTTTAGCATTATGCAATTGTTACACTACAGGTTTTTCGTGCTATAATTACTTGATAGCTAACTAGCATGTTTCAGACAAAGATGTGCATAAGTAACGATGCCAAAGTTAGTGTGCGGATGAATAATATTAAATATGAATGTTGAAGTTCCTAAATTTAAAAATCCGGAAGAAGAAATCGCTTTTTTGCGTGAGCAAATTTCCAACAAAGAATTGGAATTAAGAGAGAGTAAAAAAGAGATTAATCCTGACGACATTGTAAAAGAACAAATAGAAAAATATAAAAGCACTTTATCTCATGAAGTGTTGGACGATACTTATGCCTTGGCTAAAGCAGATGTTGAATCGATTGTCTTAAATCTTGAACCGGAAACGCACGACAAGAAGATGGAAGAATTACTTAGTATGTTGAATGAAAAAGGAATAAAAAATACCATGTCGGTCTTGGCTGATTTAAAAAATCCCCACTTAGATGATGATTTTCATCGTTTTTTGGTTCAATATATCAAACATGGTTATGAAGCTAAGGGGGTTGACCTGTCGGATAAAGATTTTCGCGGACTGGGAATGACTTTGTATGAAGTTGTTCTACCTGAGAATCTTAATAATCAAGAAGAAGGAAGAGCGAAAACTTTAAAAGAATTGATTTCCGGAATGGAACAATTTTTGTCAGGTATGCTCTCGGTGGTGGCTAAGGACGGAACAAAGGATTACAAAAAAAATTATATCGTTTTAGAAATTGCCAATGCTAACGGGAGCGATCAGTTTGTTTTTTATGTCGGAGTACCGGATGCTTATAAATCTCTTTTTGAAAAACAACTGATTTCTGTTTTTAGCGAAGCCAAACTGACCGAAGTGACTTCCGATTATAATATTTTTAATATGGATGGCATTTCAGTCGGTTCTTATTTGGAATCGACAAATAATCCGATCTATCAGTTTAAGACTTATGAAAGTTTTGACTATGATCCGATGAATATAATTTTAAACAGTTTTTCCAAAATAAATAAGGATGGGCAAGGAGCCGGCATTCAATTGATTTTTGCCCCGAAAGAAGACTATTTTCAAAAAAGATATCAATATGCCATTGATGAAATAGAAAAAGGAGTTTCGGTTAAAGAGGCCATCAACCTTCCGGAATCGATAACCGGAGAGTTTAAAAAGACTGTTTTTTCCATATTCAAATCCGAATCAAAAAAAGATGAAGAGAAAAAACCGGTTGATTCCGAAGCCATTCAAAAAATAAAACAAAAAATTGGCAGTACTGTTGTAGCCACCAATATCCGTTTGGTCGCTTCGGCTCAAAGCAGGATAGATGCCGAGAGGATATTACATGTTCTTGAATCTAGTTTTAATCAATTTACCGACCCTCAAGCCAACGGTTTAAGGGCCAATAGATTGGAAAAAAAGGTTTTGCAAAAAATGTTTAGAGATTATTCTTTTAGAAGTTACAATGAGAGTCAATTATTACCGCTTAATCTTCGGGAAATTACCACCCTAATTCATTTCCAGAATACCGGATTATCACCGACCCCTCAATTAAAACAAGTTCAATCGGTTTCGGCGCCGGCTCCCTCCGAAATTGGCACAGAAGGGACATTTTTAGGCGTCAATACTTACAGAAATACCGATACCCCTATTTATATACAAGATGAAGATCGGTTGAGACATATGTATGTCATTGGTCAAACCGGAACCGGTAAAACTGTTTTTTTGAAAAATCTTATTATTCAAGATATTCAAGCTGGTAACGGTTGTTGTTTTATTGACCCGCACGGTACCGATGTTCAGTCTATCTTGGCTAATATCCCACAGGAGAGAATTCAAGATGTAATCTATTTTGACCCAAGCTATACCGAACGGCCGATGGCTTTAAATATGTTGGAGTATGACAGAAATCATCCGGAGCAAAAAACTTTTGTGGTCAATGAGTTATTCAGTATTTTTCAAAAACTCTATATGAAAGGAAATCCCGAGGCGCTAGGTCCAATGTTTGAACAATATTTTAGAAACTCCACCATGTTAGTTATTGAAGACCCGGATACTGGCTGTACTCTGTTGGATGTCTCTCGGGTGATGACCAATAAAACTTTTCGCGATATGAAAATTGCTAACTGTAAAAATCCGGTAGTGGTTCAATTTTGGCGAGAAGTGGCGGAGAAAGCTGGCGGGGAAGCATCATTGGCCAATGTTGTGCCTTACATTACATCTAAATTTGATGTTTTCTTGGCTAACGATATTATGCGTCCTATTATTGCCCAAGAAAAATCTTCTTTTGATTTTAGGGAAATAATGGATAATAAAAAGATACTATTGGTCAATTTATCCAAAGGCAGATTAGGGGACATAAATGCCAACCTTATCGGCCTGATTTTGGTTGGAAAAATTTTAATGGCCGCTTTATCCAGAGTGGATATGGTTGGTAAAGATTTCCCTCCTTTTTATTTGTATATTGATGAATTTCAAAATATTACCACTAGTTCAGTTTCTACAATTTTGTCCGAGGCCAGAAAATACAAACTGTCGTTAAACATTGCCCATCAGTTTATCGCTCAACTGGAAGAAGAAATAAAAGATGCAGTTTTTGGCAATGTCGGTTCCATTGTTTCTTTCAGGGTTAGTTCTGAAGATGCTGAATATCTGGAAAAACAATTCAGTCCCGTTTTTTCGGCCAAAGATTTGATGAATATTGATAATCTGAATGCTTATGTGAAAATGTTGGTTGGTGGTCGGACTCAAAAAGCTTTTAATATCAAAGAGCCATTTCCACCAAAAGGGAATCCGGAAGTGGCTGAGACTCTGAAACAGTTGTCATATTTAACATACGGAGGAGACAGAGAAGAAATAGAAAAAAATATTTTAGATAAATATAACCCCAGTACTAGAGCATAGCTCAGTACGGGGCATGAAAACAGAATTAAGAATTTGGAATATAAAATAAAGTTGAGAAAGGGCGACCGCGAGTCGCCCTTTTGTGACACCTAGTCTTTCAAGGTGTCGTCGTTGGCCGCCGCCGACTTGTAGTCGGCATATTGACGGTGTCGGGGAGCTGGTTGGCCCGGGAAGTTTTTTTCCAAGAACTCCTTGGCCCAGCGCCGAACACGCTCTCTCTGCCATTTCTCATGTTCAGTCAGGGGTCCTGACCGAACACGAGAAGCCGGGATGCCGATTCTTTTCATCGGTTCTCCTTTCACCCACAATTATACTACAAAAAAACCACCTCTGTCAATCATCACCCCTCACTTGGAAGTTGAGCTTCCAAGTAGTTAGGTAAGCAGTTTTTCCACGACTAATTTTACAATATTACCATCGGCTTTTCCTTTCAATTCTTTCATCAGAGTTCCCATGAACATTCCCATTTTTGATTTATCCATTTCTCCCATTTCGGCTAGTTTCGTTTTTGCTACTATCATAACCTCCTCTTCTGACATCATTTGGGGGAGATAGGTTTCTAATATTTTAAGCTCGGCTGTCTCGCTATCTACCAAATCATTTCTACCACCTTTTGTAAATTGTTCAATTGAATCCTTTCTTTGTTTGACCGCTCGTCTTATAACATTTAAGACTTCGTCGTCTGTAAGTTTATCTGTTGGTTTTCTTTTGAGTACAAGTAATTCATTTGTACAATTTGAAACAAGTCCTCGTAAAACTGATAATTTTACAGCGTCATGTGCTTTCATAGCGTCTTTTATTTGCTCTTTTAGTGTGTTGTGCAAGTTCATATTATTTTGTTTGTAATTTTCTTTCAATTTTTACAATTCGCATCTCATGGTCTTTCCAGTTGTTTTTCATTGCATCTACAACCATAACTAAAGGTCCTAAAATGTTTTCAATGCTTTTTATTCTGTCGTCGATATTATCTAACTTTAATTTGATTTCAAATATCAATTTATCAAGACCACCCACCTCGTCTTCTAGATTTTCAAATTTTTCGTCAACATTTTTAAATCCTCTCTGTACCATTATAGCGAGGTCCTCAATTTCCATTTTTTTATGATCATTTTTTTTCATAATTTCATTATATCAAAAATGCAAAAAAAGACGCAACTTGGTATAATATTAGCATATGGAGACTTTTACAATCTTAATTGCATTTTTTGCTTTTATTGCTGGGGCTCTAGTTGTTTATTTTTTACGACGAAAATCATCCACAGATGAAACTGGCCTTAAACTCATACTTCAGCAAATTAATGAACTTAATCGCACAGTTGATTCTAAAATAGGCGAGAGCACAAAACACATGAACGAATCTGTTAGGGCTCAATTAGGTGAGTCGGCTAATTTGATTCGTGAGGTTACTAAAGGTCTGACAAAGCTTGATGAAACTAATAAGCAGGTTGTTTCTTTTGCTGACCAATTGCAAAATTTGCAAGATATTTTAAAGAACCCAAAGCAAAGAGGAATACTGGGGGAATATTATCTTGAAACGCTTTTGAAAAATATTTTGGCTCCGGGGCAGTACCAGATGCAATATAGTTTTGCTAATGGGGAGATTGTGGATGCGGTGGTTTTTGTAAAGGATAAAATAATCCCGATTGACTCTAAATTCTCACTGGAAAACTACAACAAAATGTCCGAGACAACTAATAAGACAGAAAAAGATAGGTTGGAAAAACTTTTTGTAAATGATTTAAAACTTCGCATAGCAGAGACAGCAAAATATATTAGACCAGCGGAAGGGACTATGGAGTTTGCTTTTATGTTTATTCCACACGAGGCCATTTACTACGATTTGCTTATAAATAAAATCGGCGCTGTCACAGAAGATACTGAAAATTTAATACAGCGAGCTGCGGGGAGATACAAAGTCATTATTGTTTCGCCGACATCTTTTCTTGCATATTTGCAAACAGTTTTGCAGGGATTAAAAGCTATGCAGATAGAAGAAACTACAAAAGATATTATAAAAAGGGTGGGGGAGATTGGAACGCATTTGAAAAAATATGAGGACTATCATAACAAACTCGGCGGAGCTCTTGGTACTGTAGTAAATCATTTTAATAGCTCAAGCAAGGAGTTCAAAAAGATAGATAAAGATGTTGTCCGTATTACAGGCACAGCAATGGATTTTGAACCAACACTTTTGGACAAGCCAAGTGGTGAGGAATAAGTAAAAATCTCTTTCTCAAAATGTTTTTTTAGCGGTTACTTAGCGGTACTTAGCGGTGAAACCGCTAAGTACTCAACATACATACACTTGCGAAATTATGTTAATTCATGTATATTACTAGGACTTAAATTATATGGAATTTGCAGTTATAAAAACAGGCGGAAAACAATACAAAGTCTCCAAGGGAGATGTGGTTAAAATTGAGAAAATCAAGGGCGATTTGAAAGTGGGGGATAAGGTAACCTTTAACGATGTCTTATTAGTTGAAGATGGTAAGGATACAAAGATTGGGACTCCATACATAGCCACAGCCAAGGTAGAAGGTACTCTGGAGGCCATAGGACGCAATAAGACAGTAGATGTTATCAAGTACAAGCAGAAGAGCAGATATTTCAAAAAGAATGGACATAGACAGCCTTGGTTCAAAGTAAGGGTGGATAGTATTAAATAATAGCTTGGGTCTTTTTGCTTGATTTCTGTGTTGAAATTTCAAAAATTCTCGTCACCTTACGATAAGTAAGTCTCCTCGCATTTTCTCATTTCGCCTTGAACTCAAACAAAAATCCTCCAAGTTTCACTTATCAATATCACACAAAAGAAAAGGGCTCGCGCGAAGCGGGCCCTTTTTGAAGAACACTGCCATTGTTTATCAAGGCTAAGCCTTGATATTGAGAGGTTAGCGGACCTTACCGGTTTTTTGGTAGTGCCTCCAGATGGGGAGCCACTCGTTCTTGAAGAGGCCAAGCTGGATGAGGTCCCAGTACTTACCTCTTTTAAAAACCTGCTTACGGCTTCTTCCCTCAATCTTGTAACCGCAGTGGAGACTGTACTGAAGGCTACGACCATTGAAGGCGATAACCCCCGAACAGATCTTGTGCAGATTCAAGGTGTTGAAGGCGTAGTTGAGGAGGGTCATCTTGGCATCTGTGCCAAAACCTTTCCCCCAATACTCCTTTTCGCCGATGATGGCACCTGTTGTGCCAACCCTGTCGGTCCACTTGATATTATGGATTCCCATTGTACCAATGAGGACACCTTCTTTGGTTTCAATTCCAAGAATAACATCTGTATCCTTAGAACCAAGTTTGTTGAACCATTCCTCTTCCTGCTTTTCGGTTTGAGGAAAGACAACAGTAATGAAGTCTCTCACTTCCGGATCATTAATCCAGCGAGTGATGGTTGGTACGTCCGTTTTGGCAAGCGGACGCAAGTTCACTGTTTTACCAGTGAGGAAGACCACTCTCTTCTCGTCAGACATGGCTATTCTCCTATAAAGAACAAAACCGCCCCAGCTTTATTGCCGGGGCAGTTTATGTAACCAAATGAGATTTTAATTAGATTTTAGATACATAGATTGTCCCGGCACCAGAAATAGGCCCATAGAATTTAAGGGCTGTATTTACCATATTAATTTGGGAATATCTATGATTTTTCATAGTAAATACATAATACCATAAATAGAATAAAAAAGATATAGTTAATGTTGAACATTTGGTGTTGAACAAACATAAGGGTCAGGTCCTACTGTCGGTTTTTTAGGGCGTTTTTGATTGTTTCGGAATCGGAGTATTCTAATTCCGTGCCGGTGGAGAGACCGCGACCGAGGGTGGAGATTTTCAAAACACCAGTTTTGCCCCGCGAAGCCGTCGGCGAAGTGGGGTCTGTGTAGGGTTTAAGTAACTCTCTTAAATAAGATAAAGTGTTCTCTCCTTCGGGGTTATAATTCAAAGCGATTATGATTTCAGATAACCCCCCCTCAATCTTTTTTTGAATTGTTTCAATTAACTGCTCTTGTCGAATTCTCTTTTCCGGAGTTTTTTCCAGGATGGGGATTGTTCCGCCCAGAATAAAGTAGTAACCGTTATAAGATTTTGTTCTTTCAACATTTTCAAAATCTACATCATGAGAGACGAGCATTAATAGTTCTCGGTCTCGAGTATTATCAGTGCATATTGGGCAAGTGGTGTTGTTTGTATTAGGAAAAAATCGAAAACAAGTGTCACAAGAATGAACAGTGGCGCGAGTGTCAAGAATGAGTCTTGACAGTGATTCAGCGTATGCAGGATTTCGGTTTAGTAAAAAGTACACAAACCTCTTGGCTTGTCTTGGGCCGATTCCGGGGAACTCTTTGAATAATTCTATTAATTTTTCGGTGTTATCCATTAAAATAATTTCTAATTTATAATTTATAATTTTCAAACAATTTCTAATTATTCAATTATTAAATTTTTAAATTGAAAATTAATTTATTGTTTAGAAATTGCCTGCCCGCAATGCCTTGCATTGCAAGGCGGGCGGGAAAATTTTCTCTTTTATCAAAAATCAGAGAACTCCTTTTCAACTCCACCGTATTGCGATTTGTCCATTGTTTGAAATGTGGCTTTTTTCTCGTTGAAATATAAATCTATTTTTCCGGTCTCGCCATTCCTGTGTTTTTCTATCAGAATTTCGGCAATGTTGGTTTTCTCCGATTCTTCTTTGTATTTATCTTCGCGATGAATAAACATAACCACATCGGCATCCTGTTCAATACTGCCGGAATCGCGAAGGTCCGATAAACGAGGTCGACCACCACGAGATTCAACGGCACGAGAAAGCTGGGAGAGGGCTAAAACCGGCACTTCCAATTCTCTGGCCAAATTTTTCAGAGAACGAGAGATTTCTGTGGTTTGTTGAACCAAATTGTCGTTTTTGGTTTGAGTCGGAACCATCAGTTGCAGATAATCAACGATAATCAATCCCAACCCCTTTTCACTTTTCAACCTTCTGGCCACTCCTCTCATCTTCAAAATATTGTTTCCGGGCTGGTCATCGATGTAAATTGGAGCTTTGCTTAGTTTGTCCAGACCGTTGCGAATGGATTCAAAATCATCCTGACGAGAAAGTTTTCCGGTGCGCATCTTCCAAGCATCAACATTTGATTGGGCGGCCAACATTCTATCAACCAGTTGTTGAGAACTCATTTCCAGAGAGAAAATTCCAACTGAAGTGTCGTGATTGACGGCGGTCTGACGAGCGATATCCAAAGCCAGAGCGGTTTTTCCCATACTCGGTCTGGCGGCCAAAATAATCAAGTCGGATTTTTGAAAACCGGCCAGTTTAAAATCCAAATCTCCGAAACCGGTGGGGATGCCTCTCATTCCTTGTCCTTCGGTGTGCAGTCTATCCAATCGTTCCCAAGCCTCGTTCAATTCCTCTTTCAACGGAACAAATTTATGAGAGGTGTGGGATTGTGTCACATCAAAAAGTTTTTTCTCGGCATTATCCAGCATCTCTTCCAAATCCTTGTTTTCGTCATAGCCGATTTGTGAGATATGGTCGGAGACTTCTATCAGTCGGCGCATCATATGTTTCTTCCGAACAATTTCAGCGTAATATTCAACATTAGCTGAAGATGGCACCACATTTACCAACTCGGTCAGATAAGTATTTCCACCGACCTGATCCAACCAACCCTTTTCTTTAAGACGAGTTGAGGCTGATAATAAATCAATCGGTGAACGTTTGGTGAAGAGTTCCATCATCGTCTCAAAAATAATTCGGTGCTTTTCCGAATAAAAAGAATCCGAAGTAACCATTTCCATAACTTCAAAAAGAGCTTCCGGCCGAAGCATAATCGAACCCAACAAAGCCATTTCGGCTTCTATGTTTTGGGGAGGAATTCTCAATCGGTTTTGAACTGTTTGGGTTATGATTGTTTTGGACATACAAACAGTTTACCACACAGAAAAAACGAACAAACTTCAAAAAATGGATAAGCTGTGGTTAAACTGTGGTTATCTCGATTTATAGACCACCACACCTTCCGCCGTATCCTTGACCACAAAACCGTTTTGCTCAATTTTTTCCCTTAATTTGTCGCTTTTTTCGAAATCCTTGTTGTCACGAGCCGTTTTTCGTTCTTCAATTAAATTCTTAATGTTTTTTGGGATTTTTGTCTCGCTAGTTTCATCCAGATTCAATCCGAGGACTTTGTCAAAATCCAACAAAAGCTCATATTTCGTTTTTGGGTTTATTTCTTTTGATTTTATTATTTGCCAGACGAGACCTATCGATTTTGCGATATTTATATCATCGGCCAAACACTCCTCAAATTCTTTTTTGTTTTTATCGAAATTTTTTTGGTCAAGCGGGGTGGGGGATTTTTCTGTTTCTTTTTTCAATTCAAAAACAATCTCTTTCAATTTAAGATAAGCGGTTTGGGCGGCCTCCAAACTTTCCCAGGTGAAATTTATCCCCGTTCTGTAGTGAGTGGTCAAAATCAAATATCTTAGACTTAAGGGGTTGTAATTTTTTTCAACCAAATCTGAAACCAGAATTGAATTTCCCAAACTCTTACTGATTTTTTGTTCATTAAACAACATCCATTCGTTATGAAGCCAGTAATTGGCGGTTTGGTGACCGAACGCCCCGAAACCTTGAGCAATCTCGTTCGTATGATGAACGGGAATATGCTCTTTTCCTCCGGTGTGTATATCAAAAGTTTCTCCCAGATATTTTGTGGACATGGCTGTACATTCCACATGCCAACCCGGAAAACCGGTTCCCCAAGGCGATTCCCATTTCATTATGTGGTTGGGCTGATTGATGAACCAGAGCATAAAATCCCACGGTTTCTTTTTTTCTTTGTCGGTTTCAATTCGAATTCCGGTTTTTTGATTTTCCAATTTTAAACGAGCAAATTTATGGTAATCCGGAAATTTTGCAGTATCAAAAATTACTCCGGATCGGGTGGTGTAGGTGAAACCGTTGGATTCAATTTTTTTAATCAAATCAATTTGTTCCGGAATATGTTCCGTGGCTCGGCACAAAACATCCGGCTCCGTTATATTCAACTTTTTTAAACTTTCTTTAAACTGCAAAATGTATTTATCGGCAATTTCCCATACGCTAAGACCTTCTCTTTCCGCTCCTTTTTCCATTTTATCTTCTCCGCTATCGGCGTTTCCTTCGTTTTCACCGGTTAAATGGCCGACATCGGTCAGATTCATAACCCATTTTGTTTTATAACCCAGATAATTAAACGACCTGACCAAGGCATCCCATTGGACATAAGCATACATGTGTCCTATATGTTGATTCCAGTAAACAGTCGGACCGCAAGAATATATACCGACTTCATTTGGGCGGATAGGTTTGAACTCTTCTTTTTTGTTTCCCAGAGTGTTATGAAGATAAATCACTTTCATACGATGAATTATATCTGAATATGTCATTGACCACAATATGAAATTTTGAGAGAATACATCCGCACACTAACTCTCATTTCGTTATGTTTTATGTGTATGTAATAAAAAGTAAGAAGTTTGATAACTTATATGTTGGTTCGACTGATAATTTAAGAGAACGAATCATAAAACATAACAAGGGGTTGGTTAAGTCCACAAGAAAACATAAACCATATATGTTAATATATTATGAGGCCTACAAAGCAGAATCAGATGCGCGTAGAAGAGAAAAAATGTTAAAATATCGAGGTCAAGCAAGAAATCAATTAAAATTAAGAATAAAAGACACATTAGCTCAAAATGAGAGTTAGTGTGCGGATAAAATGAGAG
>Ga0209542_10017073_pt1 | contig 11950 bp, 11 predicted proteins | sample RifCSPhighO2_01_FD_184028 | JGI IMG/M metagenome (GOLD analysis project Ga0209542, IMG submission 184028) | Soil microbial communities from Rifle, Colorado - Rifle CSP2_plank highO2_0.1 (SPAdes) (version 2) | ecosystem: Environmental > Terrestrial > Deep subsurface > Rock core/Sediment ...
CTCATCCGCACAGGTCTTGGCCTCAAGCAGTAGCAGCTTTTTTAAGACTATCTTATGACGACCGTCACAAGATAGCATTAAAGCTTTCGGTGCTCAGTCGCAGGATGCCACTGGCCGGATGAAGGTCGCAGCGACCTTGCTGGCTGCGACGCTCGGAAATGAACGTAAACGTTCATTTCGCTCGCTATCCTCGCCAGATAGAAAAAATCCGCACCGTGTGCGGACCTTTTCTCTGCGCGCTGTTGCCCTTTGCTTTGCGAGGCGTCGACTCCCCGCGCCGCATCTGGCAGAACGCCATCGACCTTTATAATATATAGACGATAGCAGAGATTCAGCCTTACGGCAATTCACATTTTGCTCACGTGTGAATATCCTATTCACCCTTCGCGAGGTGTGCAGCAAGCCCCGTATATGTCTCGGGACGGAGCGCCTTGAGGCGTTTTTTTGTCTCCTTACCGATGTCGAGCGCGTCGATGAATACGGCGAAGTCCCGCAGCGTGACTTTTTTTCCGCGCGTGAGTTCTTTCAATTTCTCGTACGGGACGGCGACGTTCTCCCGCCGAAGAGCCGTCTGAATTGCCTCCGCCAATACTTCCGGATGACTCATGAGCGCCGTACGCATCGCAGAAACGTTGACTGTGATTTTTCCGAATCCGCGCATGAGGGATTGATGTGCAATGAGCGAATGTGCGAGTGCGGTACCAAAGGCTCTCTCGACTGTCGAATCCGAAAGGTCGCGCTGTAATCTCGAAATCGGAAGTTTGCGGGAGAAGTGCTCGAAAAGCGCATTTGCCACACCCAAATTCCCCTCAGCGTTCTCAAAATCTATCGGGTTCACCTTGTGCGGCATCGTGCTCGAACCCACCTCCCCTGCCTTCGGTCGCTGTCCTATCCAGCCGTCGCTGATGTACCGCCACATATCCTGCGAGAAATCGAGGAGTATCGTATTGGCGCGGCGCATGCAATCGAAATACTCAGCATACGAATCGTGCGGTTCTATCTGTGTAGTGAATTCATTCAGTTCGAGCTTAACTGTTCGGCCGTCATTTAGGTGCGAGACGAAGCGTCGGGCGAACGAGCGCCAATCCACCTCGGGAGCTGCGGCCATGTGCGCATTGTAGTTTCCCGTAGCACCGCCCCATTTCACGCTGAGATGCATGGCACGCAGTTGGTCGAGCTGCCTCTCGAGCCGTTTCGAGAACACCATCATTTCTTTTCCAAACGTCGTGGGGCTTGCCGCCTGCCCGTGCGTGCGCGCGAGCATCGCGGCATTCCCGTGCCTTGTCGCGAGGGCATCCAATTCACGCTGTATGCCCTCAAACGAGGGGATGATGGCTTCTGTGAGTGCGGCGCTGAAAGCAAGGGCGTAGGCGACGCTATTCACGTCTTCAGAGGTGAGCGCGAAATGGAGCCACTCCGTTGTATCTTCAAGCGTTGTCCCACGAAGTGCGCGCTTTAGAAAATACTCAATCGCTTTTACATCGTGGTTTGTCGCAGGTATACCGTCGTGACCTTCCCGCTCGATTTGTTTTATAAGACGCGCATCCTCAAGACTGATGTTCGAAAGTTTTTCGAGTGTGCGCTTCTCCACATCCGTGAGACGGCGGACGCCAAGTCCGCGCGCAGAGGAAAGAGCGACGAGATACCGGCACTCGACCTCTGTGCGAAAGCGGATGAGCGCGTATTCGCTAAAATATGGCGCAAGAGCCTCCGAGATGCGGCGATACCGCCCGTCGACCGAACTAATCGCGGTCAGTTCCTCAAGCGGCAAAGGGGCGGAGGTTTTTCTCGATACGCGCGAGGGCCGGTTCCTCCCCTGCTTTGAAGCCTTGCCCCGTAATCTCTTCATAGATGGCAATATAGCGGCGCGCGAGCTCCTCCACAAGCTCTCTCGGCGCTTCGGGTAATACGGCGTCCTTGTAGGGGTCCGAGTGCTCTTTGAACCACAGGCGCAGAAATTCCTTATCAAAGTACTCGGGCTCCTCACCTTTTCTTAGCCGCTCTTCGTACGAGCCGAGCCTCCAGTATCGCGAAGAATCGGGCGTGTGCACTTCGTCTATCAAAGTCAGCATGCCGGATTCATCCAGTCCAAATTCGTATTTCGTATCGACGAGGATGAGACTTCGCTGTGCTGCGATTTCCTGCCCGCGTGCAAAAAGTTTGAGCGCCGTTGTTTTCAGGCTCTCGAAGAGCTCACGGGTGATGAATCCTTCCGCAATCATCTCATCGGGCGTGAGCGCGCGGTCATGTGTCTCTTCTTTCGTAGTTGGATCGAAGATTGGTGCCGGCAGTTTCTCATTTTTTTTCATGCCATCCGGCAGGGTGATGCCGCCGAAGTTGCGCTCGCCCGCACTGTACCGAGTCCAGATTGAAGTGCCGGTGACGCCGGTCAAGTACCCGCGTACAACGGCCTCGACTGGCACGAGTTTGCATCGTTTCGCAACACACACGTTCTCGTCCGGTATCGAAAGGAGAGCGTTCTGTACAATATCCTTCGTCGCATCCATCCAATATGCAGTAATCTGATTGAGCACCTGCCCCTTGTGAGGGACGTGCGCAATGATTCGGTCGAAGGATGAGTGCCTATCGGTCGTTATGAGTATCAAGCGGTCCTTCTGTTCATAGATATCGCGCACCTTGCCGGTTTTTTTCTTTCCAAGATTCTTGAAATTTGTTTCTCGAAGTACTTCCATGAGGATATTTTACATCGATTTGAGCTGTTCTCCATTGAGTTCGGAGAAATCGGTAACTATCCTGTCAGCCGAGGATAAGTCGTCACGGTTTTCAGTAGAACCAGCATAGCCTATCGTTTTCATTCCGGCATTTTTAGCTGCAAGAACCCCGTTGCGAGAATCTTCAATAACGACGCACTCCTCGGGCTTAATGCTAAGCCGCCGCGCAGCAAGCAAAAACATATCAGGCTCAGGTTTGCCGCGGGCACCATCGTCCCCGCTTACTTGCACAGTGAACATATCTTGAAGCCCTGTTCTCACAAGTATGAGGGCGAGACGACGCGCATTCGCTGCCGTCGCAATAGCGAGCGCGAGCTTTGCACGGGAAATGTCCTCGATGAGTTCCGTGACCCCCTTTATCGTGGGCAACTGCGGCAGAGACCGGAGGTACTCGATAAATCCTGTCCGACTTTCCTCAGCCAAGGTATCTATATCCTCTTTCAGACCAACTTCTTCTTTTAAAGCGGACCAAAGTTCCCGAGTGGTTTGTCCATAAAACCGGCTGAGATTTTTCGGCTCGCCACCTCCTCGTTTCGCAACAAAATCACGGACAAATTTATTGTGCTGTGGTTCGGTGTCGACTATCACACCATCCATGTCGAAAATTACCGCTTGAGCCATATCATTCTCCCGGCGGCGGGAGCGTAATGTTCTCAGGTTCAAATATAACCTGACGTTCCCCCTCCGCGACTGTCCCGACATCTGCGAGTTCGTATCCTGCCTTCGTGCCGACAGTTACAACGCGTTCAGCTTCATTCGGAGGAACAAATACATAATACCCCGCACCCCAATTGAAGGTCTTGAGGCAATCCTTAATCGGGATACCGAGCTGTTCTCTCATATAGGTAAAGAGTGGCGGAACCTGAAGCCACGAATGGATGCGGTACGTGTACTTGCGCTTATCGAAGGCTATCTTGCCGATGGCATCGCCCGTGCCGGGGAGAAACGCATGCACGTCCACGCCAGCATCGAGAAGCGCCTCGACGAGCGCGACATATGAACGCGTGGCTATGAGCGCTTCCGCGCCGAGAGTATTGCCGTTCGGCAATTTGGTAAGGAATTGGTCCGGCAACTCCATTGCCTTCTTGATAACAAGTGAGATGCCGTTCGCATGGAGTCCGCTCGATGCTACGGCAATGATGTGGTCGCCCGCAGATAGCTTGCGGCCAGTGACGAGCCTGCCGCGTGGCGCAACGATGCCGGTGACAGAGCCACTGAGCGTGACGACCTGCTTTACGGGCGGTTTCGGGTTAATTATATATTTACACGTCGCACTCTCGCCGGCGGGCAGCGCCATTCCCACTTCCTCACATATCTTCAAAAAACCTGCTGCGAGATCTTTTGAGCGAACCTCGTCCGAGTACCATGAACTATCGCTCGCTTCGAGTTGGTCGTTGAAAACTACAGGAAGCGCTCCCTGTGCGATGACATCGTTGACGACGATGAGAGCTGTATCGATACCAATGGCATCGTAATATGTCTTGCCCGTTCTCTCATACATCCACTCTGCAATCCAATTCTTGTTACCAAGATCCTCGTGCGTCTTGCACCAAATATGCGGCTCGTTTCCCCGATACTCGAACACTGCGCCGTGCGCATGGATTGCCTCGTCATTGATGAATACGCCGCGCTTATTGGGGAATGCCAGCGTCTTTTTTCCTGTTTCAATCATCGCCATCTTAAACGGCTCCATCTGTGTGTAGTCGACGCCCGCCTTCGCGTATTCACTTTTCGCGCTCATGCTTTCCCTTCTAAATATTTCTTATAGCCGATGTCCTGTAGCTTCTGGTCCTTTGCGAGCAAGTCCTTCGTCATGTTCTCCTTGTACGAGACAATGGCCGCACGAACAGTTTCGTTACCGGCACCGAGAATCTGGGCAGCGAGAATACCCGCATTCTTTGCGCTATTGAGGCCGACAGTCGCGACCGGCACCCCTGGCGGCATTTGGACGATGGAGAGAATAGCGTCGAGGCCGCCTGCCGCGCTGCTATTCGATGTAAGCGGCACACCGATGACGGGAAGCGAAGTATGAGCGGCAATGGTGCCGGGGAGTGCCGCAGCGACTCCTGCACCCGCTATAAAAGCTTTGCACCCGCGACCTTCGGCGTCTTTGATGTAGGTGACAAGATGCTCTGGCACGCGGTGAGCCGAGAGTATGCGAATCTCGGCGGTAATACCAAATTGCTCGAGGACGACCGCCGCGTCTTTCATGACTGCGAGGTCGGAATCCGACCCCATGACGATAGAGACAAGGGCTGTGTTCATGGTACGGGTCAGCATAGCAAAAATTTTCCAGTATGAAATATAGCGAATGAGGGGAGGTGAGATGACATCTCACTCTCCCCTCACAAATTGTCGGACTGCGTCGACTACGGGCTGATAGGTCAGCCGCGCATCCTCCGTCGAACTCTCGACGAGGAGATCGAAATCCCCGTAGAGAGATCGGTCCGCCGAGACAGGGTCCTCCTCGATCATGCGGGTCACGTCGGCCTCGCTGAGATCTCTCTGGCGGCCACGTATTCTTTTCCATCGCAGCTCGCGAGGGGCAAACACGCCGATGAGCAAGGCTTTGTCGCCTTCCTCCTCAAGCCGTGACCGCACCCATCGCGCGCCCGTCGGATACACATCGGTCACCCCGATTCCTCGGACGCGGCGAAGTTCCCGCTTCTCGAGCGCATAGTGGTACTGCCCGATGCCGAAGCTCCAGCAGAAATAGCCAATCATGCTCAGCCACTGGTACCGCTCCTTGTCGACGAAGTAGTAGTTCACGCCATCCACTTCGTTTGTGCGGCGCTCTCTCGTGGTCATAGACACAATGCGCTCTGCCTCCGGAAACGCTTCCATGATGGCGCTGACCGCGGTCCCTTTGCCTGCGCCCCGAGGGCCGCAGACGATGATGTACGTACGCATCTTTCAGCCCTCCCTTTTTTAACCCGAAGGACTACGACACAATTCGATTATTTAGTCAATTGAGGCGTTCCAGTATAAAATCCGCCCGCCTTGGAACGGGCATAACCGGTACATTGATGAGGTCGTACCCTTGGTCGGAATACGCCTCTCGAATTGCGGAATGGATGCGGGCGGCCTGCTCAGGCGTTTCGGGACGGCCTTCATCGTTCTTGAAATCGACGAGATCGAGGAGAAATATTTTGCGGTATCGGACCTCGTCCATCGCTTTTTGGAAAAAGTCCTCGGTGGCGCGCCCCGCGATGCGATAGTACGCGAGACTGTCCGGTATCGCGCGGTCAAAGAAAAAGACCTCGTTGGTCGGAACCTCCAATTCCATCGCGTGCGCGCGACGGACGATAGAAGGCAGCCATTCGGAGTCGCCGACAATCTCGGCGATTTCGTGCCCTGCCGCAAGCTTCTCATCGATAATGAGACGCGCAGGCTCCGCGAGTACGGGATGCCCGCGGCGGGAGAGTTCGTCGATGGTCGTCGTCTTGCCGGCGCAAGGGCCGCCCGTGAGCACGTACCACGGTGGGGTTTCAATCATCGGTGCATCGTAGCAAAAAAGAGTCGGGAGGGCATCGCCCTCCCGCTTGATTGGTCAGGCGACGATTATGCCGCCTTTTGTGACGACCTCGACTACGTGCCGCCCACCGGGTGCCTGCACGTAATCGGCGTGCGTCCGATTCACATAGAAGAGCGGCGGCATCCCGACCATTGAGGCTACGGCATGAGTGCTGAAGTCGGAGCTGAGCACGCAGAGGTCGGCGTCCGCCGCATCTTTGCCCGCAACCATCGCCCGTCCGCGATACTCATCGCGGTGTTCAGGCCTGATGCGCACCCACTCTGTACGCCGTACTGTACCGGACATCGTATTCCCTCCCCTCGTTTCAGTGCTACGAAAAATAGTGGACTGCATTCCGGAAAATGGCAAGGCCGGGGCCTTCCGTCGGCAACTCAATTCCATCGCGGATGTACTTCTCGCGCAGATACGTCCAGTGCGGCAACTGAGTGAAGCGAACCGCCCGCTCAGGGTGCGGCATGAGACCGAGCAGTCTGCCGCCATAACCTGAAATCCCAGCGATGTCGCCCTGTGAACCGTTGGGATTGGCGGGCAGCCCTAGATGCTCTGAGACTTCGCCCTTCGTATATCGCAGCGCAATGGCACCCTTCCCATCGAGCGACTTGATTGTTTTTTCATCCGCATAAAATTTTCCCTCCCCGTGTGCAATCGGGACGGAGAAATGTGTGATGCCCTTCAGCCACGGGCTTGTTCCCGTGACCTCAAGGTCCACCCACCGGCACAGGTATCGCGCTCCATCGTTGGCGATGAGTGCACCTTCGAGGAGCCCCGCGCTTGTAACGATTTGGAACCCGTTGCAAATGCCGAGCCCCAGCGTATCGCGTGCAAAGAATTTCTCGATTCTCCCGCCGAGATGCTCGCGTACGCGGTTACCGTACGCTTTGCCCGAACCGGTGTCGTCGCCGTACGAGAATCCGCCAGGGAAAACGAGTATCTGCGCCCGCTTGAGGAGTGAAGGTCGCGCGATGATGTCATTGATATGGACAATGTCTGCTGTCGCGCCGACAGATTCGAACGTGGAGCGTGTCTCGTCCTCAGTGTTGAGACCGTATCCCGAAAAAATAATGACGTGTGGTTTGTGCTTCATATCACCAATTTTTGAATGGCTTACGGTACGCGCTCGTGAGTGTAGCGACAGAGATGTCGGCATTGCCCTCTTTTGGCACCTCGAGCGTGAGCCTGTCCCCTCCGGTAAAGCCAAGGTAGCTGAGCGGAACCCCCTTCATCACTTTCTCGAACTTCTGTGCCGCAGTTGGAGAGACGCTTACCACCACGCGGCCCTGTGATTCCGAGAAGAGTACGCTGTCGGCACGCTTCGCGTCCCCGTGCAGTTTTGTGAGCGAGAGATCGGCCCCCAGCTGCCCCGCGATGGCGGCCTTCCCGAGCGCGAGCGCTACGCCGCCGCGACCGACAGGAGTCGCCGATGCGACAAGTCCTCCGCGTATCGCGCGCGAAAGTGCGTCGTAGGTGCGTGCATTTGCGCGCGCCGCAACGATAGGCACCCGATTTCCCACCTTGCCCAGATGCGCGAAGTATTCCGAACCGCCGAGTTCGTCGTGCGTCTCGCCCAAGAGATAGACAAGATCGCCTGCCATTTTGAAGTCGAGTGTGGTGGCGACGCCGACATCGTCCACGACACCGATGGCGGAAATGAGCAGGGTCGGCAGTGCGGCGATATGTATCGGCTCACCCTTCGCAGTAAATCCTCGGAAGTCGTTGTACATGCTGTCTTTGCCGGAAATGTACGGGGTACCGTACGCGGTTGCGATGTCGTACACAGCTTTTGCAGCACGCTTCAGTGTATAGAGCCGCTCTGGCGTATTCGATGTCGACCAGCAGAAGTTGTCGAGAATCGCGAGGTACTCGCGGCTCGCGCCCGCGCATATCGCGCCGCGCACGGCAGTATCTATTGCCGCAGCGGCCATCGCGTAACCATCAATCTCGCTATACCATGGCGCAAAGCCGTGCGAGAGAACCACGCCGCGAAGCGAGTCGGGGCGCGGCTGCAGAAGCGCGCTTTCGGCATTCACTCGACCGCGTCCCACAAGGGGCTTCGTCACCGAGGTCCCTTGCACTTCGTGATCGTACTGCTCCGCGATGAATGCGGTGCTGCCCACGTTTGGCCGCGCGAGAAGCGAGAGCAACGTTTTCTGCACAGGCCCTTTTCGCTCGCCTAGGGTTGGCTCTGCAAATGTCCGCACCGCTTTTTTTGTCTTCAATCTGCCGATGGGTCTGCCGTCGTGCAGAAAGTCCATGTCGATATCCATCACCTTGTCCCCCTTCCAGCGAACGATACAGCGTCCGCTCGCGGTAAAGCGGCCGATGACCGTCGCCTCGACGTCGTGCCGATCAAACAGCTGCTTCAGGTTTTCCCAATTCTTTTTGGGGACCGCAAGAGTCATACGCTCCTGCGATTCAGATATCCATATCTGCCACGGCGCGAGCCCTGGGTACTTGAGCGGTACTGTATCGATATCGACCTCGCACCCGCCGCACTCCTTTGCCATCTCCGCAACCGAGCACGAGATGCCGCCCGCGCCATTGTCGGTAATGCTCGTGTAGAGACCTTGGTCCCGCGCCTCACGAATGAGAGCGTCCGAGAGTTTTTTCTGGGTGATAGGGTCGCCTATTTGGACAGCGGTCGCAGGGCTTCCCTGCGCGAGCGCCTCAGAGGAAAACGTGGCTCCGTGAACCCCGTCCAGTCCGACACGTCCGCCGGCGACAACCACGAGGTCGCCCGCACGTGCTTTTTTTTCGTACAGTGTGCGGCTCCCCTGCTTGCGCGGGATGAGCCCCACCGTACCGGCAAAGACGAGCGGCTTGCCGCGGTAACTCGGGTCGATTGCGAGAAATCCAAGGGGCGTCGGTATGCCACTCTGATTGCCGCCGTGATTGATACCCTTTATCACACCTTCGAGAATGCGGCGCGACGGCAATAGCGGCTCTGTCTTTGCCTTGTCGCGAAAGTAGCGCGTAGTGTCGCGTGGATCTGCGACACAAAAACCGTACACATTGGCTATCGGCTTTGCGCCGAGACCGAATCCAAGGCAGTCGCGGTTCACGCCAACGATACCGGTGATAGAGCCGCCGAAGGGATCGAGTGCGGATGGCGAATTATGTGTTTCGACCTTGTGCGTAACAAGGTACGTATCGTCGAACGCGATGCCGCCGGAATTGTCTTTAAAGACCGACACACAAAAATCCTTCTTGCCTTTCTGCTTGCGAATCTTCTGCGTCGCGCCCTTGATGTAGCGCTTATAAATGCCTTCTTCAATTTCATCGATGGGGTCCGCGAAAATGGTGTGCTTGCAGTGTTCCGACCACGTCTGCGCGAGCGATTCGAGTTCGATGTCGGTCGGACGGCGGCCAATTTTCTTAAAATAGCGTTGAATCGTCTTCATGGATGTGAGCGAAAGCGCCAAGGGGCCGCGGCGAGTGCCGTCATGGTCAGCTATCCCCTCCTTCCCGATTCGCGTGAGCTCGCTTTCCTCGATGTCGAGATCAACCTCGTCTGCCGCGACATGTTCGTGAAGTTCTACGCGAGGCACAAAAACCGGTATGTCCTCGCCCTTGCGGAAGATGCGTGCGCGCTCGATGAGCGGATTGTGGAGCTCGAGGGCCATCGCAGCGATTTCTTTTTCGCGCGGGCTTCCATCAAGAAAGAGCACGAGTGAGGTGTACACGCCTTCGCTGTCTTTCAATTTTCTGTCGAGACAATCCTCAATCGTCTGCTTCGCCGTGCGACCGACGTTATCGGTCACACCGGGGTGGAAACCAATCTCGATTGCATAGGCGTACTTTTTTGGCGCCAATACACTGAAGAGTGAGTTCGCTTCAGTAACCGGATGTGTGAGTCGGCGCGCCACCTTTCTCAGTTCCGCGGCGCCAAGCTTTGCGTCTATAGTATAGAGAGCTGTCGCCGCGGCGCTGCGCAATTGAGTTCGCGGGAAATTTGTCCGCAACGTCTTCAAGAAGCTTTGCGCGCGCGCATCCGGAACCTTTGAAGCAACCGCGATTCTATGCGCCATGCGGGCATCATACTAACTGCGACGTTTCTGGCAAAGAAATCCGCGCGATGCTAGTGTTCCCCTTAGCGCCGACGGCATTCCGCCAAGGCATCGGGGGAAACCCATGAAATTAATCAGGATTGCACTCCTGTGCGCCATGGCGGCACTGTCATCTCCGTCGATTGCTGGTGCTGACGAACGGACACTTATTCCGATTGATGATTCAGGCGCCTACTGCACAATCTATGCGAAGCTCACGCACAAGTGCACGAGTTCGCGCAACGGAGGTGTGTTCACCGGACGCTGCACGGGCACAATCGAGGCGGGCACGGATAGGGCGACGTACGTCCTGCACGCGAGTTCCCGTCCCGCTCGAGGGAAGCCGCCGATGCGATCGACTCGAGCGGACCTCATAGAGTGCTCCGCTGGGCCGAGCAACGTCGAGTGGCGAGGCTGCGAGATGACCTCGAATGTCGCGAACAACACCTCCTATTACAAGGCCGTATGCGGTTCATGCGATCGGAGCGGCACGAACTGTCGAGTTCATTCAGGTTCGCTGCACATCGTTCGCTCGATACGCAAATCGAGACGTGTCGCGACCGAGCGATAGTATCCGTCGGGTAAGTCGCCCCAATATCACGAACGCTCGCGCCGGCTAAAAGCCGGCGCGTCACTTTTTTTATTCTACGAATGCGCGCACAGAACTCCCTCCCCCTTTGAGCGCGTAGGTCGCAAATGGTAAGACCGCGAGTGCGCCGATTACAAAAATCCACGGCGGCAATCCTCCGGTCGTAAGAAAGATGAGGAGAAAGACGGGCATGATGACCATCCCTCCGAACGCTCGCATTGTTTCAATAGTCGCCGCAGCCTCAAGAGGATGCGTGTCTTCAGAAAACTCACGGCTCAGCTCTGCGTCAAAGGCGACGGTCACAATTCCCCGCCCGAGCGCAAAAAGGATGAGCAGCGTGCCGAGAATACTAGTCCCGACCCCAAGCGGAATTGCAAAAAAAGTGAGAAAGAGAACTATCGAGGCGAGGCCCGTGAAGAGCGGATTCTTTCTATCCTTCAATATGCCGCTCGCGTAGAGGAGTACCGTCGATGCGATAAATGCCAGCCCCGTCACCTCCACAGGAGCTTTGGTCGACTCAGCGAACGCCAAGATAAGAAAGAGCGGAATTATCGGACTGACAAATTCGGCGACGACATCGTACGCGATGTTTGCGGATTTTGCGCGCATTGAAAGGGCGCCAAAAATAGTGCGCAGAGAAAATCGGAACGACGTGTGATTGTCGGAAAGGAGTGGCATTCCGCGTAAGGGCAATACAGCGAGCGAAAGCGGCACGGCTGCAATGACGAGCAGCCATAGCAAATTATCCCCCGCATTGAGCCACAGCGCCGCGATGCTTGCCGTGATGTACGAAATCGCTTTTACAATCTCCAAGTATGAGCTGTACGATCCGGGCAATGCGTGTGCGCTAATGGCAGCGTATTTCATCGCATTGGCAAACAAATAATAGAAACCGTTCATGACGTACCAGAGCATGAGGAACGCGGCGAGTGCCCAAAGGTTGTCCGTGAAGTAGTCGCGGAAGACATACATGCCGATGTTTGCCGCCGCGAGAAGCGCAAGCGAGATAGCGACAACGCTCGCTCCCCCAAAGCGTCTTTGGAGCGGAAGC
>Ga0209542_10017074_pt1 | contig 11950 bp, 12 predicted proteins | sample RifCSPhighO2_01_FD_184028 | JGI IMG/M metagenome (GOLD analysis project Ga0209542, IMG submission 184028) | Soil microbial communities from Rifle, Colorado - Rifle CSP2_plank highO2_0.1 (SPAdes) (version 2) | ecosystem: Environmental > Terrestrial > Deep subsurface > Rock core/Sediment ...
CGCCGCAAGCGATCTTTTGGGACAAACGCCAAGATCTGATTAAAAATCGTGGTAGAGTGGTACATACGAAAAACCCCTTTCGGGAATTGAGATTCATAATGAGTCCGACAGACACATTATGGCTCACATCAAGGGGTTTTTCATTTTCGAGAGAATTTTAATGGGACACTAGTGATTTTGTATGGGGAATATTGACTCAAGAAAATATAATGGTAATGTCTATTTCAGCAGTTCAAAAAATATGAATGCCAATACTGATGAGATTACCCTGTCTCTGCGGGATTTTTTGGTCGAGCGATTACATGGCGGAGAGGTGGAGGGAGACGATGACGATTTTAGATTTCGCTGTGATCCAATAGATGACGACGAAGTGTCTAAAATCGTTGAAGAATATTACAACGTCGGTGATATCAAGTTGATCTTTTGGCCCGACACGCCGCTTCTCGGTCGACTTGAGAAGGCTGGTGGTTGGCTTGCCACAATAATTATCTCGAATTATTCCCAAGAATTCGAAGGACATATTTTAGGTACCATAACAGTTATGCATTTCGGGTCGGCTTAAGCCGGCTTTTTTTATTTTTTAATTTCCGATTTCGATTCAAAAGCAAATTATTCCTTTTTAGGAGGGGATTAAGGAGCTGAATAGGATGAATTATGAATTAGCTCTTTGTCTGCGAGGCGGGGAACTAAAGCAAAGAAAAAAGCGCTGATGCTAGCGCTGGTTTTTCACTTTGTACACACGGAATTTGATGCCTTTCTTGCGGAATAAAGGAACGGATTGGCTTGGCACTACAAGAGTATCGCCATCAGCGTGGTCTCTTGGTAGGCCGACCAACTCAGGGTCGTGCCACACCAAATGCAAGGCTTTCTCCCGGTCTCTCCTTGTTGAGAATCGGATTGCTTTCCGAGAGTAGTTTCCAAGTCGACCGGTCCAGACAATTTTCTTCATAGGATTTAATGGGAGGAATGTGCTTGTTGTGATTTTACTTACTATATCATGTTTGTCAAGGTGCATAATCATGAAAAATATCTATAATATCGACTTATATGGCAAAACGAAGAATATCCGCTCTTATTTTGATCGCCGTTGCCGCGGTGGTTGGTTATTTCGTATATCAGACTGAGTTGGTAAAAATGGTACCCGGAGAGACAGCTTCAAGCACTCCCGTCGCGTCGGTTTCGAATTATGCCTTTAAGCTTGGTTTGGATTTGAACGGCGGGACTCATCTTGTTTATCGTGCCGATACATCAAAAGTATTGGAGTCGGATATCAATTCGGCAATGACCGCCCTTCGAGATGTTATCGAACGCAGGGTAAATATGTTCGGCGTATCCGAGCCGTTGGTCCAGGTTGAGGAGGGGGGCGTTCTTGGGTCAGGAAGGGAGGAGAGGCTCATTGTCGAGTTGCCAGGGGTAACTGATGTAAAAGACGCAGTCGCCATGATCGGTCAGACTCCGCTACTTGAATTTAAGCTGGCAAACGAATTTCCCGGATTGAGTGAAGAAGAATTGCAACAAAAAACTATTGATGAAGTTTTTTCCCCGACAGGGTTGACCGGCCAATATTTAAAGCGTGCCACTTTGACATTCGATCCAAATACCGGCGAACCTCAAGTGACCATTGATTTCAACAGTGAAGGGAAAAAAATGTTTGGCGACATTACAAGAGACAATATCGGCAGAGTCGTAGCTATTTTTCTTGATGGTGTGCCCATTTCAACGCCGGTTATAAGAGAGGTTATTTTGGAGGGGACAGCTCAAATAAGCGGAAACTTTAAAATTGACGAGGCTAGGACGCTTGTCAGGAATCTCAACTACGGTGCTCTTCCTATGCCCATTTCCCTTGTGTCTACTGAGACAATTGGTCCTTCTCTTGGCACTGCGGCCGTGAATGCCGGTTTGAAGGCGGGCTTGTGGTCGTTCGTTATAATCGCGATTTTCTTGATTGTTTGGTACCGTTTGCCAGGTCTGTTGGCGTCTATTGCTTTGCTAATTTACGTCATTTTGAACTTGGCCATTTTCAAACTCATTCCTGTTACTTTGACAGCCGCAGGTATTGCCGGATTTGTTCTGTCGCTTGGCATGGCTGTCGACGCCAATATTTTGATTTTTGAGAGAATGAAAGAAGAATTGAAAATGGGGCGCACTCTTGAAGATGCGATGAAGGAAGGCTTTGCAAGAGCGTGGCTTTCTATCCGGGATAGCAATCTTTCTAGTATTATAACGGCGACGATTTTATATTTTTTTGCTACCACCAATATTATCAAGGGTTTTGCTCTTGTCTTTGGTATCGGTGTTCTGACAAGCATGTTCACGGCCATTACGGCGTCTCGAACATTACTTTTGGCCATGCGATTGAAGGATAGCAAGTTATCAAGATTTTTGTTTACCAGCGGTATTAGATAATGCCAATATACTGATGACGCCAATTTTGCGAATGTATACGAATGAAAACAGAGTTCGGGGATTAGTAGTCATTAGTCTACCTGTGTGTACACGCAGACAGGTTAAGATTTAGTAGCATTCTTATATTTGTATGCCAGTTGTAAAAAACAGAAAAATATTTTACGTGATTTCGGCGGTGTTATTTTCTGCTTCGGTTATTATGCTTGCGGTTTGGGGGTTGAACTTGGGTATTGATTTCAAAGGAGGCTCAATCATGGAGTTGAAATATGCTTCGGAGAGACCGTCGGTGTCCGAACTCATGGACACACTTAGCGCTCTAGACATTGGAGGTTTGTCAATAAGGGAAGCTTCAACCGACAGTTACATAATTCGTTCGGCTCCATTAGACGATGCAAAACATGAGGAGGTATCGATGGCAGTTTCCACAGCATCGGATGGGGAGAGTATTCAAGTTGAAGAAACTCGTTTTAGTGCTATTGGTCCGTTACTTGGGAGAGAAGCCGCGATAAAGTCTCTATGGGCTATCGGGTTTGTACTTCTTGCAATCGTGCTTTTTATCGCGTTTGCTTTTCGCAAGGTCTCCGAGCCGGTTGCCTCTTGGAAATATGGACTCATCGCCGTTATTGCTTTAATTCATGATATTACCATTCCCGCCGGTGTTTTTGCTGTTTTGGGGCAATTTTACGGAGTAGAAATCGACACTTTGTTTGTGACTGCCATTTTGGTGGTCTTGGGCTTTTCGGTTCATGACACTATCGTTGTTTTTGACCGCGTGCGAGAAAATTTGAGACATGAATACGGCAGAAAAGGGAGTGAGTTTTCCGCTATTGTTGGCAAAAGCATTGGGCAGACTTTTGTGCGTTCAATCAATACATCACTTAGCACCTTGCTTGCCCTGGTTGTTTTGTATTTCATTGGCCCGGCATCTACCCAATACTTCTCCCTGGTTCTCATTATCGGTATCACGGCCGGTACCTACTCGTCGATTTTTATTGCTTCACCTCTTTTGGTTACTGTGGAAAAATGGCAGCGCAACAGGGGAAAGAATTAGGAATAATGAATTAAGGATAAGAATTAGGAATTAACAATCAGGTATTAAAAAATAGCGATAATATCGATTTTATCCTATGATAAATAGGAAGGAGTTCTTTATGAAAAAGTGCAAAACCTTTTCAGAGGATGAGGTAAGACAAGTCAAGGAAATAGCTGATCAAATGCGACGGGTTCTGGAGTATCTTCAGCCTTTGGTGAGGCATGACCATGTTGTTCCTCCAAGAGGATTTATCTCGAGCAGAAAGAGTGCCTAAGGCATTCTTTTTAAATATAGTTCAAAAGTATTGACATTAAAAAAGTTGAGGTATAACCTTTAATTATGCGATTAACAAGCAAGAATTCGGGTCTTCTTCTAGGACTAGAGCTACTCAAAAAGAGTGGAGATCTTGCTTGTGCCCATAAATCAGATTCAAGAAGTTAGATTCAAGAATCAATAAATTTACGAAAACAAGCCAGCTCTCCACTTAGGAAGCTGGGATTTTTGTTTCTGGTAAAGTGCCAAAAATCTAACTGTAACAGTTCTTTGAATTATGATCAGTGAAACAAATAAGGCCATGTTGGCCGCACGCGGACTGCGTTGCACCGGAATGGAAGTTAGCACGACGGCTGGCAAAGCTCACGTCATCGTCCAACCCTTAAGCGGAGGTCAGCCTGTCACTGGCCGGGCCGTCAAGAAAGGTAGTTGCGGTATGGATGATTTCCACCCGCTTATGCAGCAAGCGTTCGATAATGCCATGGATCAAATAGGTCCCAGCTGGCGCCAAGGCGTGTAGACCGAATCACGAAAAGTTCAAACCATACCGATAATATGGAAAGCACACCCGATAGTCAGGCTCTAGGTGCTTTGTTTGGAGGTCGGCGGGAAGAAGCCGCCTTAATCTTGAATAAGGCAAAACAGAGTGATGATGACGGACTCATGGCCGTTATGTGTCAAAAAGGCAGGGAGTTTGACAAGATTCATCGACGGTTGTCGCGAGCGGCGAGGGAACGCCAAGCTGAACAACGTAAGTACGGTCATTGACCGAACAAGGCTGGAAAACTCCGGCCTTTTTTATTTGACAAACTGAATTGATTGCTTAATATATAATTATTGTGTTTAACCAAGTAGCCATTATCATTACTGGTATCATTATTACCCCACAAGGTGGAGGGCTAGCTCGTGTTTAAATCTCAGTAAGTAAGGATTCAAGTACAAGCCAGCTCTTCACCAAGAAAGAGCTGGTTTTCGTTTAGCCTGAGTGGGTTAAAAGGAGACTGCTTTTCTTGGAAGGAGAAGTGGAGTTCTTTATGACAACTGAATGTTTATCTGCTACAGATGTAGTCTTCAAAATGGTGGATGACAATGCTGAAAGGTGCCGAATTTTGGCCAAGCTTGGTATGTTGCGAAATGAGGGTCTGGACTACGAGCTTGCCCCGGCATCTCTTGAGCTATTCGTTTTAAAAGAGATGGGTGTGCGCACTCTGCCTTTCAAAGTTATTTCCTACCATGTTTCTCAAAGAGGGGTCTTCTTGGACAGCCATGCGGAAAGTGTCAACGAGGCAATCGTTAAGGTTTCCGTTCAGGGAAAACGAGAAAAAAGTAGCGTTTCTGACGGTAACGGTGCGGTAAACGCTTTGGATCTAGCGCTTCGCGCCGCTCTGGAGGAACATTTTCCAATCCTTAATGGGGTAGGTTTGGTGGGTTATTCAGTCGAGTCTTTGAATGGAGGCAAAGGTTCGGCAGCCAAAACACGAGTGCTTATCAAAACTGCCCGCGGGGAGGACACTTGGACATCTATCGGAGTTAGCGAGGATTCCATTTTGGCAAGTTTGACTGCATTGGTTGATGGTATTGAGTACGCTATCTTGGAAGGCAAATATTGAAAATAAAGGGGTTTTTCGCCCCTTTTTTTATGGTTTTAGGTGTATGTTGATAAACTGTGGATAAATGGCTTTGTTCTGCTGTAGGGTAGTTGACCCCGTTAGAGGTCGAGTAGGCGTAATTTAGCCTCTATAACTGGGAGTTGTCACTTATAGTTTTAAGCCTTTTTAATCAACATTTTTTCAACCTTTAACGGGGTTGACAGCCTTTTCATTGTGTATATAATGACTCTCACGCTCCAATCATATGGAGAAGGCTGCTATTTTGAGCCTCATCTGACGATAGGGTTAGATGGTGGTCTTTGACAGTTGAATAGGGAACCCGCAAGAAGACGCGGGTTAAAAGTAAGTGCAAATGCAAGTAGTAGAAAAAATGAGTTTAGTTCTGCTTTGCCAAAAGGCAAGCAGGACAAGTACTACGCACAAAACTTGTTCAATTTTCTTTAGCAGAAAATTGACGGGTTGCAATTCCAAAATCCTATCTTATTGGTAGGTTGAATTAGGATGAATTAGAATTCAAAATATTGAAACATCCCGCCTTCGCTCGATTTCGAGCTTTGGCGAGGCAAGTAGTATTCTTTGTTTTGTTCCGTTCTAAAAAACTTTGTAAATTAATTTACAATTTATTTAAGAGTTTGATCCTAGCTCAGGATGAACGCTGGCGGCGTGGATAAGGCATGCAAGTCAAGGGGTCCAGCACCACTTTTGTCGGAATGGGATATATTTCCATTATTGCAAAAGTGGTGCTGGAAACCGGCAGACGAGGTAGTAAAAAGTAGGAACGCACCTTGAAGTCGGGCATAGCTCGTCGAAAGACGGGGTAATTCTCGATAGTTCCGCACACTAACTTTGTCATTGTATCTTTCAGTTGTCTCACAACTATCAAGTTTTCGACAACGGAAGAATTAGGCATCAGACATGTTCTGATACTTATGATACAAGACAACGATGATAAAGTTAGTGTGCGGATAAAGTCGTAAGACGCTTCTTGAGCGGCCTGCTCGGTATCAGCTAGTTGGTAGGGTAAAAGCCTACCAAGGCTATGACGCCTAGGGGAGGTGAGAGCCTGACCCCCACCGATGGAACTGAGATACGGTCCATACACCTACGGGTGGCTGCAGTCGAGAATCTTCCACAATGGACGAAAGTCTGATGGAGCGACGCCGCGTGCGGGATGAAATCCTTCGGGATGTAAACCGCTTTTGCCAGGGAGGAAGTCTATTGACGTTACCTGGAGAATAAGAGGTTGCTAAACTCGTGCCAGCAGCAGCGGTAATACGAGTGCCTCGAGCGTTATCCGGAATTATTGGGCGTAAAGGGTGTGTAGGTGGTCTTGTTAGTCTCTCGTTAAATTCTTCGGCTTAACCGGGGGCATGCGGGGGAAACGGCAAGACTATGAGGGTTTGAGAGGTTTGCGGAACTCAAGGTGTAGGGGTGAAATCCGTTGATATCTTGGGGAACACCAAAAGCGAAGGCAGCAAACTAGCAAATTCCTGACACTGAAACACGAAAGCGTGGGGAGCAAATGGGATTAGATAAACGCTCGTTAGATATGAATTTTTTGAACAGACTGCTTCAGTAATCGGAAATTACAGTCGCTTTGTTTGAGAAAAATTGAAAACTCGCCGCGATTACGCGGCTCAGACAGTTCAATTTTTCTACAAAGCTTCTTAATTTCCAGATTACTTCTCGCAATGTTCAAAAAATTCATATCTAACTCGCTCCGGTTGAAAGAAGACGGGAGCGAAAAGAGCAAATGTCTCTTCGTGCGGCGACGCACGATGACAACCTAGCTATATGCTGGAAAACCCGAGTATCCGATAGTACCGCAAGGTAACAATCTATCGGTGCGGGCAATCAGCAGGGAAGGAATGGAAATGGCAGATATGAAGATAGATAATATCAAAAAAGCTTTGTCGGAGTATGACGAAGCTGAGGCTCAGATAAAAGCAAAGTATCCAGCTCCGTTATCAGAGGCAAAACGCCTTGAATTATACGGAGAGGAAGCTTGTTTGGGTCAGCACATAATCGAAGGAATCAGGCAAATTATTTCCAATTAACCCTCAGAGACTATACGCTGGGCCCAGTTCTCTGAAGAATGGATTTCGGGTAATCCGAAGTCATTTTTTCAGAGAGCTGGTGAAGATATAGTCCGACCTCTATGGCGACATAGAGAGATAGGTAGAAATATCCTATCCGGTAGCAATGAATTTAATTTTTTAATTTTGAATTGTAATTTTACATTTTGATTTTTAAATTTTAAATTCTTTTGTTACTTCGTAACAAAAGTGACCCCAGTAGTCCACGCCCTAAACGATGATCTCTCGCTTTTCGGAGTATCGACCCTCTGAGAGGCCAAGCTAACGCGTTAAGAGATCCGCCTGGGTAGTACGACCGCAAGGTTAAAACTCAAAGGAATAGACGGGGACTTGCACAAGCGGTGGAACATGTGGTTCAATTCGATGGTAAACGAAAAACCTTACCAGGGTTAGACATCCAGCTGAATACTTTAGGAAACTTTAGTAGCCTCACAAGGGCAGTTGGACAGGTGCTGCATGGCCGTCGTCAGTTCGTGGCTTGAACATAAAACTCGAGCCTGTCTCGAGAAATCGAGATGAAAACAACCAGCTCATAACGGGGAACTCCGGTGCTTAAATGTTATAATCTAATCATGGACAATCCCGTGGGAAGTCGAGCATTTTGCGAAGCAAAATGCGGAATTAATGAATTAAGTATAATGAATTATGCAGGAAAATTGTGTAGCAATTTTTCGAAAAACCGTAATTCATAATTCATACTACATCATTCCGCAATCGCAGTAGCGATTGCTCTGACCCTGTAACGACTCAATCATTAAATGATTGGAGTTGCTCATAAACGAGTAGCTAAAACGCTGGCTCCGTCCAAGATCTAAAAAATTTTGGCGGATGATGGTATAGTCTGACTTCTAAAGTAATCTAGAAGATTTTGGAGTTGTTCCCTTAAGTGGGGTAACGAACGCAACCCTCATTGCCTGTTATTATGTCAGGCGAGACTGCCCAGCCCTAATCTTATGATCGCGGTGGTGTATCGAAGTCACATAGGTGAGAATCTATGCTGAGTCGGTATGCTACAGCGCGAAACTCGTAGGATTAGGGCTGGGAGGAAGGTGAGGATGACGCCAGGTCAGCATGGCCCTCTGATACCCTGGGCCACACACGTGTTACAATGGCTATTACAACGCGACGCGACGGAGCAATCCTGAGCCAATCGTAATAAAAATAGCCCCAGTTCGGATTGGAGTCTGCAACTCGACTCCATGAAGTTGGAATCGCTAGTAATCGCGGGTCAGCACACCGCGGTGAATACGTTCTCAAGTCTTGTACTCACCGCCCGTCAAGCTAAGGAAGCCGGTAATACCCGAAATCTCGCCTGGTGCGGGCCTAAGGTAAGATCGGTGACAGGAGCTAAGTCGTAACAAGGCACGGGTAGCGGAAGCTGCTCGTGGATTATTTAAAAAACAAAATCTCCCGTGCATCGGATGATGCAATGGGTGAAGAGGTTGATTGCGCCTCTAGGGCGCATGGGTTTGCCGACCGCATAAACGGCACCCGAACAACTTTAACAAAAGTTGACCGGGTAAAGGACAGACCGGATAGACGGTTAACCCGCAAAAGCTTTCGCTTGCGAAAATTTTGGCGGGCTAGAACGGAACAAAACAAAGAATATTAAATTTTTTCAAACATAAAACCGGCTATTCGCCGGTTTTATGTTTGAAAAAAAATATCCCGAGTAACCGAGGGATAAGATGCGCTATTTGACCAGGTTGATCGTCCGTCGTTACTTTGCGTTATTAAATTAAAGCGGAAGTTTTTGAGGAGGCCTATTTAGGTGGGAAGCGAAAAAGCGCTACACAATGCTCTATTTTGGCGCCGATTTTGCTTGACTTCGTCAATTATATATGGTAACATTATAGGTAGTTAGTCAAACAATAGGAAAAAAATGAATCGTTCCAGTGTTATTTCGCGGGATCGGTACATCATGCGCAAGCGCGAGAAGGCCATTCGGGATCTTGCCTTGGTTCCTCTTGTTGTCATGATTGTCACCCTTCTCGTCTACGCCGTAATTGGAGGTTTAAAATGAAGCGATCATCAATCTCAAGAATCAAGACCGAAAGAGCGACGAGGTCATGGTCGGATGATCCGATGAAAGGGCATGATCGTGTCGACCATTTCGAGCAGGTGGAAAAATTGGACGATATGAAAAAAAGCACAATCATGGAAGTGGTTGCAAGTTTGGTCAATCTAATTTCCAACCACTTTCTTGCCAGTTTCATCATCTGTTGTTTCATCCTCGTAATGTTTTTTATTGCGAAGGACGCCTACGACTTCTATGTACACGGCATTCCGAGTATTTTGTTTTACCGCTAGGGGGCTCGGCCTAGCTCAAACTGCCCGTTGGGTTTACACCCCCGGGCAGTTGTTTGTTGCCCGAAGTCCTCTTTTTTGGTAGATTAGCCTTTGTCGTGGCTAAGCATGGTTGTGAAATTTCACTGTTCGTTTGGCCTCGGACACTGGCTTCCTATCGAATACACGGGGAGCTTAATTTTACAGTCAAGCGGAGCGTGGATAAAATTCGACTGTCCCTCGCAAGTTGCTCGGGACGCTGAATTTTGCAGCCACGCATGGCGCGGGCAAAATTCGCGCGTGTAGCTCAATTGGCTAGAGCACTCGACTGACCCCGATACTAAAATTTGCCGTTCCAAACACAAAATTAAGTGGCATTTTGAAATAATAGTTCCTTTCGTGCGCGTGTAGCTCAGGTGGTTAGAGCGCGTCACTGATAATGACGAGGTCCTAGGTTCAACTCCTAGCACGCGCACAAAGGGTGTTATTGAGACAAATTTAGTACGGGGCAGGTAATCGGGAGGTGAGGAGCGAAAGCTTGGAGCTCCGCAAGACCTTTTGAGATATTTTATGAGTATTGCGAAATAAAATATCCAAAAGGTGTACCGTTCCTGTAAGGAAATTGAGTTCGATTCCAAGCACCTGCACTGTTTATTTATCGCTTGTATTTCTTCATGCCAAAACAGAACGAAAAACATTTTTTTGGAACCGTAAACCAGAAGGCGTTGATAAGAAAAAATGGGCAAGTTCTTTTGCAGAGATTCCCCGATCTCGACAAAAATTTGAAAGGAAAATGGGACATGCCGGGCGGTAGATTAAATGCCGGGGAGAGTCCAGAAGAAGGTTTGAAGAGAGAAGTGAGAGAAGAAATCGGAGCGGAAATTGAGGTTTACTCAGTTGCCGCTACGGGTGTCTATACCAATTTCGGAGGAGTTACTAATTTTTTTATAATTTATTACGCAGGTCTTAAAAATGAAAAGAGTGCGTTTGTGATGCAGAAAGAGGAAGTGGCCGAGATAAAATGGGTCTATGAAAAAGATCTTTTTGAAATGCCCATCGTGTTTCCCGAATATAAAGAAGCTTTAAGAAAAGTTTTGGGGTAAGAAATTCTTTTTTTTGAATGGTTCGGCAACTCTTTGTTAAGTAATTAAATATGGACGGATGGCGGAATTGGTATACCCGTATGTTTTCCCCGTTAGTTTTTTTAAATAGATTTATTATTGTAAATATATACAATGTATAGCACAGGCTGTGGTGGCGGAATTGGTATACGCGCTGCGTTCAGGGCGCAGTTCCCTCAGGGATTGGGAGTTCAAATCTCCCCCACAGCATAGGTTTAATTTAACGGGGGACGAAGCGTATCCCGCGAGGTTGAGGCGCCACTACCGGAAGCGGCAAGACCTTTTAAGGTATTTTTGACGTACCTGGAGAAAATACCCAAAAGGTTTACTTTTCTCCTTTAAGCAGGGGGGTTCGAGTTTCCCCGTGCCCACAAAATAACGAGTATCCGAGTGTATTTTGTGAGGCGCAGGGGAAGCCGACTGCTCGGCTTCCCGAAAGAGATTCGAAAAGGTTCTCCCATATCCGCCATAGGCGGATGGGAAACCTGTACTGAAGCAGTAAGTTTCGAGTCTCCCCGTGCCTCCAAAATAAAGAGCCAGGTAGAGGCTGTTTTGTGAGGGTTATGATAGTGAGATTGCCCGTCCTTTTTTCTTTGACGGTTTCTTTAATTTGTGTAACTATTATTTTCGGATAGTGAATTGACCGTTGGAACGGTCAATTGGTTAAACAACAAAAAAAAGAAACAGGTATGGCACGGAAATTACCCCCCGAGAGTGGCGTTCAGCCAGAACAAAATGGCACAACGGAAAACGAATTTGTGCCGAAGAGCGCGGAGGAACTTTTGTTTGCCGCTATGGGCGGCAATAATCGGGGGAAAAAGCCAAAACCGGCTGAAGTTCAGAGGCGGTTCCGTCCGGGACGCAATCATCGGGTTCACTATTAGATTGTGATTGGGCACGGCGGCGATTTTTATCGCCGCCTTTTATGACTTTGGAGGGTTTCTGCCAAGCGGGCGAACCATTACGGCGTAAGTGTCCACACCCTCCAACCCCCCCCCTTGTTTTCAACGCCCTAGAGCAAGATATGTTTTAAACCAATTCTCGGGATTGTTCCATTTCAGAGAAAGAATAACTGAAGCCAGGATTGAGGTAGTCTCTGCCCCTCTTTGAGTTTTGGAGCCAAAG
>Ga0209542_10017076_pt1 | contig 11950 bp, 8 predicted proteins | sample RifCSPhighO2_01_FD_184028 | JGI IMG/M metagenome (GOLD analysis project Ga0209542, IMG submission 184028) | Soil microbial communities from Rifle, Colorado - Rifle CSP2_plank highO2_0.1 (SPAdes) (version 2) | ecosystem: Environmental > Terrestrial > Deep subsurface > Rock core/Sediment ...
AAAAAACATCTCTAACGATTTCCGACTTTGGTTTTTTGAAATAATATTTGTATTCGCCTATATTAGCCATTAACTTATTATATCTTAAAACCACTGCGGCCGCAATGGTATTAAGATAGTATTAAAACTTCTATATTGTCATACTTCTCCCATTATATTTTCCTTTCATATTTTCCAAGTACCGGGCGTATCATAAAACATCAGCAGGATATCGTTAGCGGAAATTCCAGTGGGTAATGCTAATGTAATCGCCCCAGTATTTCCGGAAGTTGCGCCGCAATTGACGAATGTAGGAAGCGCCGCCTCCGCCGCCCATCAGGGCGCTTGCCCCGAATGGCGGAGAGGAATGGCTCGGCATCGAGTACCTCACCGACACCATCTCCGGCAACGAGGTCTACCACAAGGACATCACGTGGACGGGCGGGAGCAAGCCGGATGATCCCTACCCGGTGGATGCGTTCCTCGAAAAATTCGAAGATGGCACATACGTTCGCATTGGCAGAATCTTTCCGTTCGGGATTGGATCCATTGCTTGGATTGTCGGCATTGTCGGGAAAGGGGAGTGCAATGACGACGTGTATGCCTGCGGGTCAGTAGAGAATATGCAGCTCGTTGCCCCCGGCACATACTACGTCCATCTCATTGATAAGAAAACGGGGATTGAAGACCGGAGCGACGCACCTTTCACGATCGTAGCGCCTTCCCTTACGGTTCTTTCTCCGAATGGAGAAGAGGCGTGGCCGCCCGGCTCTATCCAGGAAATCAGGTGGAAGAGCAACCTCCCCGAGACGAATGCTCTCGTGGTAGGGCTTCGACACCTTGCGCCGAATACACCCACGGACTACCCATTGCTCTCGGATATGCCCAACGACGGCTTTGAAACAATCGAAGTGCCGACCACGTTACCCGCCGGCTCCTACCTCCTCTTTATAAAGACGAAAGCCGGTGAAACCGTCGTCCATGATTTTAGCGATGCGCCGTTCAGGATTGCGTTGGCCGCCGGGGCATTGAGCGTTTCCATCGATCCCTCAAGCCCGAGCCTCCGGCTCGCCCAAGCCGGGGCCGAGGTTCCGATCCTCGCGCTTCGTCTCTCGGCGACCGGCGAGGCGGTCGCGCTTGAGCAGATCGTCTTCAAGCTCTCGAACACCGAACAGAATAGTCCGGCGGACATCGTGAGGATCTCGCTCTGGGACGGCGCGACGAAAGTGGGCGAGGTGGCCGCGACTTCGTCGGACACCGGGTTGAAGATGTATTTCAGGGAGATGATCCGGGTGCCCAAAGACGGCGACAAGGTGGTGGTACTGCGGGCAGATCTCGCCAAGATCGGCATCAACCAGCCGGGGAATCCGGGCGATCTCGTCACGGTTGACTGGGACCAGGTTAATCTCGACGGCAAGCCCGCCACCTACGGGATCGGAGAGCAGTCGGACGCCGTTATTTACGCGAGCGGAGAAGACACTCAGTCCGGTGGCGTGCGAATGTTCCGCGCCTTTCCGACTCTCTCCGCCTTGCCAGTTCCTTCGAATTCGCTTGCCGACGCGAGCCAAAAGACGCTCTACCGTTTTGCGGCCTCCGCACCCGCCGGCACGAACGGCGTCTCGCTCTACAAGTTCGTGTTCAACGTCGCCACCACAGGTGACGACGGTACAGCCAACGACTTCTCAATCACAAATCTTCGTCAGTACGCCTTCGTCAACTCGAGCTTTAGCGGGGATGCGTACGGGACGAACCCCATTAATAGTGGCGGCCTTGCTGGCGGAATCCCCGAGGGCGGTGGTGTATGCAGTGGAGGCCCAACCGGACTAACCTGCTCAACTGACTTTGCTCTCTACTTTAATCCCGCAAACCCCGTAAGTGCGACTCCTGAGGCGATCCACATGCCTTCTGCTACCGTCATCTATTTTGAGCTTCGCGGCGACGTCACCGGCGCCGACGCCGGCGATACGGCAACCGTCTCGCTTGAGGGTGATGCCGCCTCGAGCGGCGTCGGTACGCCGGAAGCGGTAGATTTCTTCCCGCACGACGACTTCATTTGGTCCGGCAACTCCACGACCACGCATAGCGGCGTCCAGGTCGGCGGTGCGGACTGGGCGAACGGCCACCTCGTGCCCGGCCTGCCCGCTGATGGCATGTCCGCTCAAGTGTTTTCGCTCTAGCGTTGCCGCCCATTCGGCGCCAAGCCGTTTCGTTTCCTGAGTGCCCCTTGTGTAAAAAACCTTTTCTTTTGTGTACACCGTGGATTAGCATGAGATCATGCCATACTTCATTAATCCGCAAAACCCGCAAGATGGGCCGCACGGCCCAGATGATGCGGTGAAGGCCCCGGCGACCGAGCCGGCAAGTCGCATCCTCCGCGCGCTCCGCCAAGAATATCTTCTCTTTGATCAAACCCGCGTTCGGAGCTGGCAGGCGTGGCTTGCCATCGGCCTTTTCGCCGGCCTTGCCGCGGCAATAGTGCTTGCGGCGAACCGGAGCCTCGAATCCGAACTCACGAGCGCGGCATCGTTAGAATACTTTTCCGAAGAGCAGTTACTAGACGAGAACGCCGAGTTGCTCACCGAAGCGGAATTAAAGGCCCTTGAGAAGAAATCCGGCGGCTTTCTCGGTGAAGTATTCGGCACATCCACTCCCTGGAGTCGCTATTCGATCGCCGACGCCGCATCGCTTGCCGCTGCGGGAAGCGGAGGCGCGACAGGCAGCCAGATTGCGAAGGGAGCCGATGGCGTCCGTTTGTCCGACGCCGACGGCGATGGCGATTTGGACGTGGCCACGGCATGGGAGGGAAGCGGCGACATCCAGGTATACCTCAATCCCGGAATACAAAGCGTCACCCAAAAGTGGCCGACCGTCACCGTCGGCGTGGTGAAAGGTCCGGAGGATGCCGTACTCGTCGATCTTGACGGCGATGGGGCCGTGGACGTAGTGAGCTCGGCGGAGGGCGGGAAGGCCATCTCCGTCCATTGGGCGCCGAAGGAGAGCATCACAGACAAGAAGAAGTATATTGTTGCTTCGCTCTGGAAAACTGAGGCGATCCCCGATTCGCGGAGTTCCCATTGGGCTGCAAAGAAGGATACTCCCGGTTTCCAGAACTCCACCTGGATGTTCACCGTGCCGATGGACGTGGACGGCGAGAACGGGGTCGACCTCGTTTCCGGAGGCAAAGGAGGGACGTGGGTCGGCTGGTTTGAGGCCCCCGAGAATCCGCGGGATCTTGCGGCGTGGAGGTGGCATCCCGTGTACAAGTCGCCCTGGCTCATGTCGATGGCAGCGAAAGACATGGATGGCGATGGCGATTCCGATGCCGTCCTCTCTCCGCGTAAAATCGGATCGCTGTGGCTCGAGAATCCCGGCAGGGTTGCCCTCCAGTCGGCTCCGGATCAACCGTGGGCGGTCCACCTGATCGGTACCTATCATAAAGGGCTCTCCATGTTTCAGACCATTGCCGACGTTGACCGCGATGGCGTGATAGATGTGGTGCTCGCAAATCGCGCCTATACCATCGTTTACCATCGGGGGATCGACGGCAACGACGCCGATGCGCTCCCGGATTCGTGGGAGAGCTACCTCATTCGGGTCCCCGGCGGGAAGTTCTCGGGGACGCCAAAGGGAGTGGCGGTCGGCGATATCGATCTTGACGGCAAGCAGGACATCATTTTTACCGCCGAGCACGCCGGAGCGAAATCCGGGGCGATGTGGATGTCCTACCGCGGCAGTTCTCCGACGGATGGGTTCGTGTGGGATCCGGGGAAAGAGGCGTTCGTCGGAGGGGTATGGGACGCCCACGAGATCGGCGGGAAGGGGAGCTCGGCGGATAAACGCGGTGCCAAGTTCGACCTCGTGGAGGTTCTCGACGCCGACGCCGACGGCGACCTTGACGTGCTCGCCTGTGAGGAAGCCCACGGGCTTGGCGTTTTCTGGTATCGGAATCCAACAAGGTGAACCCCGTTACAACCCGGCCCATGGGTCTGGACTTCCAGCGAACTCCTCCCAAGGTTCTGCCCCTCACTCTGAAGGGATGGGACGTCCGGGTTGTAACGAGGTGAAGCCGGCTTCGGGAGGGACTTGATTTTTCATCTGGATCTGGCTCATTATTTCATGGTAAAAACAAGGGGGTATTGAACGTTAGTCGCGGGGAACCGGCTATTTGCCTTTATGCACGATGCCGTTTCCGTAAAGTTTCACAACATGTTCATGGCAAGAAATAATCAAAAATCAGCTCCGAATTCACCGAGGAAATCCGAGGGTGGCGCAGCCGCAACGCTCTCCACCCGTGCCTCGTTCGTGGTCGGCATCGCGAGCGCCGTTGCGCTCGGCATGCTCCTCATATGGGGTCGCATCGATGAGTTTGGTTCGTCGGGCGAAGTCGCTTCGGCGTTCCGCGGCGAGGTATTCCCGACGGAGCCGTGGGCGCGCCATTTTATTGATGATGCCTCGGATACGCTCGGGGCGGACGGCACAAGATTATACGACGTGGACGGCGACGGAGATATGGATGTGACCACTCCCTTTGAGGAGAAAGGCATGGTGAAGGTGTATATAAACCCGGGCACGGGGGATGCCCTTTACCAGGAATGGGAAGCGGTTATTGCCGGCCGAGTACGAGGCCCGGAGGATTCCGTGCTCGCCGATATTGATAATGACGGAGCGGTTGACGTGGTGAGTTCTCTGGAGGGCCCGAAAGCAGTTAATATCCACTGGGCGCCAAAAGAATCGGTTGGTCCGACGGGTTTTGACAAGAATGCATACCTTAACGCATCTCTTTGGCAGGCATTATGGGCTAGCGGTCAATCCGGCCCCCTGAAAGCATCAAAAGGAATGAGTTGGATGTTCAGCCTTCCCATGGATGTGGACGGCAAGAATGGCATAGACATAGTTGCTGGCGGGAAATCAGGGACGTACGTCGGTTGGTTTGAGGCGCCCGAAAACCCGCGCGATCTTGGCGCATGGAAGTGGCATCCTCTTTATAATGCGGGGTGGCTGATGTCAATGTCTTCCAAAGATTTTGACGGGGACGGGGACTTGGACGTTGTTGTATCGCCGAGAACCATAGGATCAACCTGGCTTGAGAATCCCGGGCATGAAGCTCTTCAGGCAAATCCAAATCTTGCATGGACGTCGCACCCCATCGGTTCTTACCATAAAGGCCTATCCATGTTTCAAGCGACGGGCGACGTTGACGGAAACGGAATTGATGATGTGGTGCTTGCCAATCGGGATTTCGTCCTGGTGTACCACGAGGGAGCCGCAACCAGTACCGAATTCTGGAAAAGCTATCTTATTAACGTGCCGGGGGGTCGAATTTCGGGAACCCCCAAGGGCGCGGCAGTCGGCGACATAAACTTGGACGGTAACATTGACATAGTATTTACCGCGGAACATACCGGAGCGAAAACCGGAATTATGTGGATGGCATATCGCAATTCTCCAACTGAAGGCTTTACCTTTAACCGTGTAAAGAACGCGTATGTCGGCGGAGCATGGGATGCGCATAAAATCAGCGGGGGAGAAGAATCCAACGGAGCAAAATTTGATTTGGTTGAGCTTTTGGATCTTGACCTCGACGGCGATCTTGACGTAGTTACTTCCGAGGAAGCGAATAATCTCGGCGTGGTCTGGTACGAGAACCCCACCCTGTAGCAAGGGCACACCTCTTCGTTTCTGTGCAAAAGCGCCCTCTCCTGAGAGGGCGCTTTGGGTTAGAATGGGATCATGCGGCACGAGTATGACCTCATTGCCATGGGTGATACGGTGACCGATGCCTTTATACGCCTCAAGGACGCTTCGGTCCACTGCGACATCAGCCGGGAGCGCTGCGTCATCTGCATGCGCTTTGCGGACAAGATCCCCTATGAGGACGTTTTCGTCGTGCCGGCGGTGGGAAACAGCGCGAACGCCGCGGTTGCAGGGGCCCGGCTCGGACTCCGGGCCGCCTTGGTTTCGAATGTCGGGGACGATTATTTCGGGAAGGAATGTCTCGAGACGCTCGCCGCTGAGAAGGTGGCCACGGAGTTCGTAAAGGCGCATCCGGGCAAAAAAACGAACTACCACTATGTTCTTTGGTATGAAGACGATCGAACCATTCTGATAAAGCACGAGGAGTATGCGTACGAACTTCCAGACGTTGGGAATCCTCGCTGGGTCTACCTCTCTTCCCTCGGTCCGAACGCGCTCCCGTTCCATGGTGCGATCGCGGCCTGGCTCCGCGAACATCCGGAGGTCAAACTCGCCTTCCAGCCCGGCACGTTCCAGATCAAGTTCGGCAAGGATGAGCTTGCCGCACTCTATCGGCGCACCGATCTCTTCATCTGCAATCGCGAGGAATCAAAACGCATCCTTGAAACCGAGGAGGACGACATGAAAAAGCTCCTCGCAATGATGCGCGGGCTCGGGCCGAAGATCGCCGTGATTACCGACGGCACGAAGGGCGCCTATGCGTATGATGGGGGAGAAATGGTTTTCATGCCGCCCTACCCGGACCCGAAGCCGCCGTTTGAGCGCACCGGCGCGGGCGACGCCTTCTCCTCGACGCTCGCCGCCGCCCTTGCCTTCGGCAAGGACCTCCGCGAGGCCCTCCGCTGGGCGCCGGTGAATTCGATGTCCGTAGTTCAGCAGGTCGGCGCCCGCGCCGGACTTCTCTCACGGGCGAAGCTCGAGCAATACTTGATGCACGCGCCGAATGACTACGAGCCAAGGCCGATATGAGGGAGGGCCGCCTGGGTTGTAACGGGGTGAATAGGAAACAGCGAGTAGCGAGCAGCGTCGTGATGTAAGACATTGTGCCGTAGGTTCGGCGCCGTAAGGCATAAGCGCGAAAGCGATGGAACCTTCTCTTCCTCCGTTATCACAAGTTCCCGAACCCCGGCCGGGGGCTCCATCCCCCCAGGAACGGCTTATTGAGCGCGCCATCGGAGCGCTCGGGCAAGAGTTCATCGTGGTCGGCAAATCGCGCGTCCGCTCCTGGAAGGCGTGGCTCGCGATCGGGATTGCGGTTGGATTTGCCGTGGGCGTCATTTTGATCGCGAATCGGAGTGGGGCGACGGGGACGAACGGCGCTGCTGCGTCGTCGTTCCTCTCTTGTATCCAATCCGAAGTGATGTCATGACACTTGCGGATATTCTTTCACAGGCCTCCAGGAAACACTGGGCTACCGGGCACTTCAACGCCTCGTCGCTTGAGCAGATGCGGGTGATTTGCCAGGTGTGCAAAGAGTTGGGCAGCCCGGCGATTATCGGGACTTCGGAAGGCGAGCGGGAACATATCGGGCTTGCTGAGGCCGTGGCCCTTCGCATCGCGCTTCAGAAAGATTTCGCGATGCCAGTGTTCCTCAATGCCGATCACTCGAAGTCCGTCGAGAGCGCCAAAGCCGCGCTTGATGCGGGGTACGATTCCGTGCACATTGATCTTTCCGCGCAACCGTTCGAGGATAATATGAAAGGGACGGCGGAGGTCGTCGAGTATGCGACGCAAAAGGGGACGGGAGCCGGCGTGGAGGGCGAGCTCGGTTACCTTCGCGGAGAGTCGAAGGTGCAGCAGGAGAAAATAGCGGTCAAGCCGGAAGATTACACCGATCCGGCCAAGGCCGCAGCGTTTGCGGCAAAGACCGGCGTGGATCGCTTGGCTATAGCGGTTGGCAACATTCATGGCATCTCGCTTGATGAGCCGGCGCTTGATATTGAGCGCATCCGGGCAATCCGGGAGGCCGTCCCCGCATCGTGCGCGCTCGTGCTCCACGCCGGTTCGGGGATTCCTGATGACCAAATTCGCGCGGCCATAGCCGCCGGCATTGCGAACATTCACATCAATACCGATATCCGCGTGGCGTTCACCAGGGGCCTCCGCGAACACCTTGAAGCGCATCCCGAGGAGACCACGCCCTACAAGCTTTTCCCGGAGGCGGAGGAAGCGATGGCAAAAGTCATCGCGGGGAAGCTTAAACTCTTCGGCGCCGTGAATAAGATTTAAGAATTAAGATTTAGGATATAGGAAGTTGCTGCGCGGTTTTTAAATCCCAAATCGTAAATCCGAATTCTCTCATGAGGGTCTTTGTTACAAGGAAAATTCCGGGCCGCGGTCTCGAGATGCTGAAGGCCAAGGGCTACGAGCTCGTGGTAAGCCCGCATGACCGCGTGCTTGCAAAGGATGAGCTCATCGAGTTCCTGAAGCGGGATGCGTACGACGCAGTCCTTTGTCTACTCACGGATAACATCGATGGAGAAGTGTTCGACGCCGCGAACGCGAGCGGCGTGAAAATTTTCGCAAACTACGCCGTGGGGTTCGACAACATTGACGTGAAAGCCGCGCGGGAGCGGGGGATCATAGTCACGAACACCCCCGACGTCCTCACTGAAACCGTGGCCGAGCATACCTTTGCGCTCATGCTTGCGATCGCGCACCGGATCGCCGAGTCCGACCGCTTCTCCCGAGCCGGGAAGTACCGCGGCTGGGAGCCGGAACTTCTGCTCGGCACCGACGTTTCGCATAAGGTTCTCGGCATTGTCGGCCTCGGCCGGATCGGCTCGCGCGTCGCGCATCATGCGGCGCGGGGCTTTGACATGCGCATTTTATACTACGATCTCAAGCGCAATGAGGCGTTTGAGAAAGAATTTGACGCCGGGTACCGCGGGAATGCGGACGATATCTTCCGCGAGGCGGATTTCATCTCGATCCATGTGCCGCTCTTGCCGGCGACGCGACATTTCGTGAATGCCGAGCGCCTGAAACTCATGAAGTCGACGGCGTATCTCATTAACACCTCACGCGGGCCGATCGTGGATGAAGCCGCCCTTCGCGACGCGCTCGCACCCGGCGCGATCCGCGGCGCGGCAATTGACGTCTGGGAGCGCGAGCCGGAGCTTGCGCCCGGCCTCGCCGATCTCGAGAACGTCATTCTTACCCCGCACACCGCCTCGGCCACCGAGGAGACGCGGCAGAAAATGGGGGAAGTGGCGGCGAAGAACATCATTGAGGTACTCGAGGGACGAAGACCCCCGAATCTGGTGGGCGCTTGATGCCGCGGTCACGCTGTGGTACTGGTTCTATTGGTATGATATGATGGAAATCCATGCCTGAAATTTCAGCAAAGCATCGCACGGAAATCGGAAAGCATTTGAATTCCCTCCGCCGGGCGGGAGTTTTGCCCGCAGTTCTCTATGGCGAAGGGGTGGCTGCAACCCCGCTCTCGGTGTCAGTGAAGGACTTCGGGAGGGTGTTCTCGGAGGCCGGGGAGACGGGCCTCGTGTCGCTCTCCGTAGAGGGAAAAACGTATAACGTTCTGGTTTACGACATCGCAAGCGACCCCCTGACCTCCGAGCCCGTCCACGTCGACTTCTATGCCGTGCGCATGGATAAGCCGATCGAGGCCAAGGTGCCGCTTGTCTTTACCGGGGAGTCGGCCGCGGTTAGGAACGAAGGCGGCATCATCGTCAAGGTTCTCCACGAGCTTGAAGTAAAGGCCCTGCCGAAAGATTTGCCCCATGAGATCGTCGTGGATATCGGGACGCTTGAGAAGATCGGCGACAAGATCCATGTGGCCGGCGTGGCGCTTCCGGGCGGCGTCGCCGCGCTTTCCGGCGCCGAGGAGGTAGTGGCGCTCGTTCTGCCGCCGCGGGCAGAAGCCGAACTTGAAGCCGTTGCGAAGCCCGCGGAAGCCGAAGCGGTCGCCGAAGTCAAGACCGAGCGCGAGGCCAAGGCCGAGGCCAAGGAGGCCGAAGTAAAATCGGAAGCAGCCGCCGAGGGCAAGTGATCAATGCCGATGCGTACGGAAAGGCGCAATGCCGTTTCTGGGAGCGCCGTGCTCGTGCACGGTGCTCTTGCGCTTATGGCGGCGTTGGTCTTTGTCGTGCCCGCGCGGGCAAGCGCCCAGTCGAGCGCCTCGCTCCGGGAGTCGCTTGAGCGCGAGCTCGCCCAGCTCGAGAGTGAAGCCGCAAAGCTCGATCAAACCATCGCCGAGACCCAATCCGAAGCCAAGACCCTGGAGCGACAGGTCAAGCTTTTTGAGAGCGAGATCAAACGCCGCGAGCTTGAAATTCGGCGGCTCGCGCTCGCCATCCGGCAGGCCGAGATCGACATTCAATTGAAGGTTGCCTCGGTTGAAGAGCTCGCCGCACGCATCGGCAAGAACCGCACCATCCTTGCCCGGAATGTCGCGCGGCTCTATGAGTACGATCAGGAAAATATGCTCGTGGTGCTTGCCAAGAATGAAACGCTCTCGGACTTCTTCACCGCGCTCGACAACGTGCGCTCCCTCCAGGCGCAGATCGGCGAGCTCGTCGGCGAGCTTAAGGGGACCAAGGAGCAGGTGGAGCGGGAGAAGGAGGAACTTGAAGGATTCCGTGAGAGCCAACTCGCTCTGAAGGCGCTTGGCGAAGTTGAGCGCCGGGCGGCCCAGGAAAAGCGCGTCGAGAAAGATCGGCTTCTCAAGGTTACGCGGGGCAGGGAAGCGGAGTTCCAGAAGCTCCTTGTCCAAAAGAAGAGCGATATCGCCGCATTGAAGACCCAGCTCTTCTACCTCGAGCGAACCGGCATCTCCGCGGCCGATGCGCTCAAGTTCGCCGAGCTTGCCGCCCGGCGGACCGGCATTCGGACGGCTTTTCTCTTAGCGCTCCTCGAGGTTGAGACCGGCCGGCAGTTTGAAGGCGGCGTGATCTCGGCAGGCACCCACCTTGGCACCGGCAACTGGCGCGAGGACATGTATAACTGCTACCTCAATCTCGGGCGGCGATCCGCAGCCGAGGCGCAGAAGAACGCTTTTTTCGAAATTACGTCCAAGCTCGGATTGAATCCGGATAAAATGCCCGTCTCGCGCCGCCCCTCATATGGCTGCGGGGGTGCGATGGGTCCGGCGCAGTTCATCCCGACGACGTGGCTCCTTTTCGAATCAAAGACCGCGTCGCTCACCGGTCACCGCCCGCCAAACCCGTGGAACATTGAGGACGCCTTTACGGCGTCGGCAATCTTCCTCGCCGAGGCGGGCGCCTCCTCCCAGACGCGCGCCGGCGAACTCCAGGCGGCGCGGACCTACATCAGCGGCAGGCCGTCGTGTCCGGCGTCGGGTTCGGCGCGCTACGCCTGCCTCGCCTACGCCAATCGCGTGGCGTCGCTTGCCGAGGACATTGACCGGGTGATCTGAGTTGATTACGTGAATTAAGCAAGTTAAGTGAGCTAAGCTCCGGCTGCTCATGGCTTCATTCGCTTGATGCGCTTAACTCGCTTAACCGGCTTTTGCGAACGCTTCTATGACCGGCTCCATGGCGCCCCCGAGGATGGAGGCGATGTTGTGCCACGATTTTTTGATGCGATGATCCGTGATGCGATCCTGCGGGAAATTATAGGTTCGGATTTTCTCGGCGCGCTCGGCCGAACCGATCTGTTCCTTCCGTTCGGCCGCCGTCTTGGCTTCCCGCGCCTGTCGTTCGGCGTCAAGGAGGCGCGTCCGCAATAGGGCCATGGCGCGCTCGCGGTTTGATTGCTGGGAGCGCGACTCTTGAGACGAAACAACGGTGCCGCTCGGGAGGTGCAAGATTCGAACCGCCGTTTCGACCTTGTTCACGTTCTGGCCGCCCGGCCCCGAGGAGCGGAAAAATTCAACTTTGACGTCCTGCGGTTTGATCTCGAAATCCGATTCCTTCGCTTCCGGCAATACCGCGACCGATGCGGTTGAAGTGTGAATCCGGCCGACTTTTTCCGTTTCCGGGATGCGCTGCACCCTGTGCACGCCGGCTTCGTTCCGGAGTGCTGCAAGGACGCCGGATCCGGCGATTTCGAAGACGGTTTCTTTATAGCCGCCGAGCGCGGCAGGGTGCGAGTCAATGGGGCTTACGGTCCAGCCGCGCCGTTTGGCGTAGTTCGCGTACATGCGCAAGAGTTCGCCGGCGAAGATCGCCGCCTCGTTCCCGCCGGTGCCGGCTCGGATCTCGACGATGACTTTCTCCTTCGGCTCGCCGCTCCCGCC
>Ga0209542_10017077_pt1 | contig 11949 bp, 14 predicted proteins | sample RifCSPhighO2_01_FD_184028 | JGI IMG/M metagenome (GOLD analysis project Ga0209542, IMG submission 184028) | Soil microbial communities from Rifle, Colorado - Rifle CSP2_plank highO2_0.1 (SPAdes) (version 2) | ecosystem: Environmental > Terrestrial > Deep subsurface > Rock core/Sediment ...
GGAGAACAACCACATAATAAGGTTAAAAAAATACTGTATTGAAGGGTATCTAGTTAACCCGGGCACGCTGGCAAACATAAGCAATAAAACTGAACAGCAAATAAGAAGTACGATCAGGAAGTTAGTGAAAGAATTATCAAATCGTAATCCAAGAAATCTTCCTTTTATTCAGTTGGCTAAGACATCGAAAGGGGCACTTTCAGATCAGACCTTCATAAAAATGCTTGATGCATTCGATGCCTCCGGGCTTTTTAAGGGCAAGAAGAATATGATAAAAGAGCTCAAGATTAAGGACAATAATCAATTTGTTGAGCTGTATATTGATTCTTTACTCTCAAGCAGACGACTATCATCTATGTTCAAAGAAATAATAACAGCGCTTTAACTACTAAATAGCAGGTGATACTTGACTTGTTAAGTATTTTCTAAATCCGAACATCTGAAAAACTGCTATAGTATTAATGACATGAAAAGTATAGAGTTTAAATCTGTCGTTTACAGGGAAGGCAAATACTACGTTGCCCAGTGCCTTAATATTGACGTGTCCAGCTTCGGCAAAAGCGAGGCAGAGGCTTTAGCTAACCTAAAAGAGGCCCTAGAACTTTATTTGGAAGATAACACTCTACATAAAGACCAAATGGTGGAAAACCCAAAACTCAAAACCCTGCATTTACAAGATGCCTAAATTGCTATCATCCGCCCGGGTGGTAAAAGTCCTCCAAAGCGAGGGCTTTATTTTTATCTCCCAGCGTGGCAGCCACGCCAAATTTCGCAAAGGTTCGGCCACGGTTATCGTGCCAATGGCCAAAAAAGAAATCCCTCACGGCACACTGCGCTCAATCATCCGCCAGTCAGGATTGGGACCAGAACTGTTCAAGAACTGAAGTTAATGGGTCTGGGCCGCAGCTCATTTGGCAATGAGCTGGACAGGCATCAGCTTTTTCCTGAGCTGTTGGTTCGGGCATCTGATGAGCCTTGATTTGATGTTGTTGCAAAAGAGGGGTACTTGGTCGCAAAAGCATGTCCGACGAGCTAAATATGCCAAGCGGCATATTTAGCGAGGAGATCTTTTGCGAGCCTGTTTTCAACTAACAGATAGTCACGGCGAGGCAGCCGCCCGAGAGGTTTTGCATACTTTTGACGGCACAAAAGTATGAATAGTTTGGTTCTTTGCTAAAGAACTGCCTCGCAACCCAAAGGTTGCAAAATTAAGATTGTTATGCTAAAATACCAATATTGTTCAAAATGAATCCGGGTTTATAAGATCGTAACTCAGGCTCATTGGCAAGCAGTTACAACTAAATAAACTCATAAAGGATTCTTTTTTTAATGCAAAAACGAAGATATCAGCATGGACCGCGCCGCGGTTCCACCACCCGTCACTTTGGCCCCAGCACCCGCCCCCGCGGCGGCAACCGGGGCGGCAAACAATTTATTAACCCCGACCGCTTTGTAAAAGTGGCCGATCCGGCCGCCGTGCATAGCTATAGCGCCCAGCACAGCTTTGCTGACTTTGCTATCCACCCGCTTCTAAAGAGCAACGTGGCCATAAAAGGCTATCAGACCCCTTCGGAAATCCAGGATAAGACCATCCCCTTGGGCCTAGCCGGCCGCGACGTGGTGGGCGTAGCTAATACCGGCACCGGCAAGACCGCCGCTTTCGCTCTACCGATACTTAACCGCTTACTTCACGAACCTAGCGCCGTGGCGCTAATCATGACCCCGACCCGCGAGCTAGCCATCCAGATTGAGGGCCAGTGTAAGATATTTGCGCGTAACAGCGGACTTAACGGAGCTCTACTAATTGGTGGACTGCCTCTGGGCCGGCAAACTACTTCGCTCAAGCACAACCCGCGGATCATCATCGGTACACCCGGGCGCATCAAGGACCACATCAAACAAGGTAACCTGAGCCTAGCGAGCTGCAACATGGTGGTACTGGACGAAGTGGACCGCATGCTGGACATGGGCTTTTTGCCCGATATGCGCTTTCTGCTAAACATGCTGCCCGACCGGCGCCAATCGTTCTTTTTCTCGGCCACCTTGGGCGCGGAAGTCAGCCGTTTGATTTCCAGCTTTACCAAAGACCCAGTTACAGTGAACGTGCGGGTCAGCGAGACCAGCGATAACGTCCACCAGAACATCGTTAAATATAGCGGCAAGCACGAGCGGCTGGACCGCTTGCATGATGTACTGATAGCCGACGGGATGAGTAAAGCCCTGATTTTCGGCGATACCAAATACGGCGTGGAAAGACTGGCCAAAGAACTGAGTGCCCGGGGCTTTTCAGCCGCTTCACTTCACGGCGGCAAGAACCAAGGCCAGCGCCAGAGAGCCCTGGATAGCTTTAGAAGTAACGGCACTAACGTTTTGGTGGCTACCGACGTTGCGGCCAGGGGTATCGATGTCATAGACATCAGCCACGTCATAAACTTTGACCAGCCCAAAACCTACAACGACTACATCCACCGCATCGGCCGAGCCGGCCGGGCTGGTAAAACCGGCCACGCCCTGACCTTCGTCGCCTCCACCCCTTAAAACTTCTAATATTCAGCCGTAAGCTGAGCTTAAGGTATATTTGGGGTATGACGATTGAGGCTCAAATCCGGGAGGCTGAAAAAATTCTTGTCAGGCAAGACCCAAAACTCGGTGCTCTTATAGAGCTCCAAAAACCCTTAGTTCATAAACCCCGCACCAACTATTTCTACTCGCTGACGAGATCAATAGTCGGGCAACAAGTGTCGGTGGCCGCAGCCACCACCATCTTTGCCCGCCTGGAAAAGGCAACCGGTATTAATCCGGCGAAAATTGCCGAACTATCCGAAGAACAAATCAAAGCTATTGGTCTGTCGCGCCAAAAAGCCGGCTACATAAAAGATTTAGCCCAGCACTTCGTTGATAACCCGCAAGTTTATAACCACCTCGGCCAGTTGTCTGACGAAGAAGTCATCAAAGATCTGACGGAAGTTAAGGGCATCGGGGTCTGGACGGCCCAGATGTTCTTGATGTTCACGCTGGTGCGACTAGATGTCTTTGCCCCCGACGACATCGGTTTGCAACGAGCTATGAAACAGCTGTACGGCTGGAAAGCCGTTCCTAGCCGGGAAAAGCTCGAAAAAAACGCCGTACAGTGGCAACCCTACCGGACGGTAGCCTGCTGGCACCTCTGGCAATCTTTACACAACGAACCGGACTAGGTATTTGACAAGTTACGCCTTTAGGGATTTAATAATAATCTATGTCTACAGAAAATGGCGGAGAACATCCGCCCGGTCCCAGTTTGCCAATAATTGAGATTATTGATGGCGTCCATCAGATAGGTGACCAAACAGTAGTCCAAGGAAGTGTCCATTACCCTGAGAGTATGACTACTGATGAAGTCAAAGAGGCTATGGCCCGAACCCACGGCGGTGATAAGGATTCTTATGCCGTTGGTGTACATGAGATGCGCAAGAGCAAGTTCGGGAAATTTGCGCTAGGCTTTAGAAAATGGAATTCCAGTTGGGATCCACACGCTGAAAAGCCCGACCCGACTCTTAATTAATCTCGTAATTAGTCCGAACGTCTGAAAAACAGAAGTTGGATGGGTCTGGGCATCGGCTTCGTAAATCACCATGGCCACTTGCGGATTGGCTTCTAAGTTGCGGCTTTTGGCGGTGTCGCGCTTGGTGACGAAATACAGATGCAGCTTGGATGAGATGGTGTAATAAACCACCGCGGCGTGCGGCTGGCCGGTCTCTTTATTAGCGGTGGCCAGTACCGCGGTATGGTTACGCTCTAAGAAATTAGTGATTTTAGGGTTTTGCTCGGCGAGAGTCGCCATAGCATCAGCATAGGTAAAAAAACCAGAGCCTGCAAGCACCAGCCCAGGGGCGTGCTACAATTAGCGGGTTAACAATCTAAGTATCAAGAGTGCGGTGAGGGAACTAGCCCAATGACCCGCCAGCAACCCCTCGACAAGCTCAGGGTAAACCCAGTAAATCGAGAAGGGTGCTACAACTAGCCCGCCGGGGAAGGATACTGTGAAGTCAATCCTTTCTTATAAGAAAGGATTTTTTATTTTCAATGAGTAGTTATAGGACCGCTGAGAGTGTCAGCCCCAAACATCCGGATAAATTGTGCGATCAGATCAGCGATGCCATCTTAGATGCCTATTTAACTAAGGACCCGAAATCGCGAGTGGCCGTAGAAGTCGCCGGTGGCCACGGCAAGGTATTTGTAACCGGTGAAGTAACCTCGCACGGCAAAGTTGATGTTAAGAAAATCGCCAAAAGAATTGCCGGAGATATTGAGGTAGTCAGTCACATTGCTAAACAGAGTCCCAATATCGCTTCTGGCGTGGATAAGGGCGGGGCTGGCGATCAGGGAATTATGGTAGGTTACGCCACCGATCAAACCGCTGAAATGCTGCCGGCCGAAACCTTATTGGCCCGCTCTCTTAATCAGTATATATTTAACCACTGGCCGCACGACGGTAAGACCCAAATCACCCTGAAAGACGGCAGAATCGTGGCGGTAGTGGCCAGTTTCCAGCATTCTACCGGTAAAGAACTGCGGGCTTTAGTGGACGAGTGGCTCAAGGATAAATCCAAGTCCGGCAAAGCCAAGATCCATACCAATCCTACCGGCACCTGGCACCTGGGCGGTTTTGATGCCGACGCTGGCTTAACCGGCCGCAAACTAGTAATTGATAACTATGGCCCCCACATACCTGTAGGCGGGGGGGCCTTTTCCGGCAAAGACCCCTCTAAAGTGGACCGCTCGGCGGCCTATATGGCCCGCCGGGTTGCCGTTGATAATTTACGGTCCCACAAGGCTAAGGAGGTTTACTGCTACTTAGCCTATGCCATCGGGGTAGCTGAGCCGGTGGAAGCGACTTTGGTGATTGACGGCAAGTCCAAGGTTGCCACTGGCTATGACCTGACCCCGGCCGGCATCAGGGAACACCTGGGATTACTTCGGCCGATTTATGAAGAGACCGCCCGCTGGGGACACTTCGGCCACGGCTTCGCCTGGGACACCTAAATACTTGACTAGCCTGCCCCGCTTTAAAACCTGAGCGCAGCAGTCGGTAATCGGATTGTGAAGCGTCAAGTTTTAAGGCTGGGGTTAAGTATTTTGATTAAGTTACAATAGAAGGGTAAGCAGGGAGGTTTTATATGTCGCCCATTCAACAAGTTCAGGGTAAACAAAAAATAACACCGTGTTTGTGGTTCGATTCGGAGGCCGAAGAGGCGGCTAAGTTTTATACATCTGTTTTTAAAAACTCTAGTATTGGTGAGATTATGCGTTATCCCAAAGCCGCGGAGGCGGTGTCCGGCAAGCCGGCCGGCTCGGTAATGACCGTAGCTTTCGCGTTGGACGGTAACCAGTTTATGGGCCTAAACGGCGGCCCATTGTTCAAGTTCAACGAAGCAGTGTCACTAATGATTATGTGCCAAGATCAGGCTGAAGTAGATTACTTCTGGGAAAAGCTAACTTCTGGAGGTGGGCAAGAAAGCGTCTGCGGCTGGTGCAAAGATAAATTCGGCTTGTCTTGGCAAGTGATACCTGAAGGTCTGGACGAGTTACTTCAGGGGTCAGAAAGGGCCATGGAAGTATTTCTTAAGATGAAGAAGATTGATATTGCCCAGCTGGAAGTCGCTGCCAAAAGCTAATATCAAGACTGGAAGATATGATCAAGAAGTGGTCGGGTGAGGTGACCAAGAAGAGTAACGCCCTGGATCTTGATCCCGGTGTTTTTAGCTGGAGGGGAAGTCCGCTATGCCGATAAGCATCAAGACCGACAAAAAGCAGCAAGTCATTGATATTACTGAGGAGGTGCAAAAACGCGTTAGTAAAGACGCTACTGCTGTCTTGGTGTTTGTAGCGCACACTACTTGTGCCATAACTACCGCCGACTTAGATCCCGGAGCCGACGAAGATTTGGTGAAAGCAGTCTGGGAAATGGTTCCAAAGCTTGATTACTCCAGCCATCATAACCCCTCACATATGCCAGCCCATATTGCGGCGTCGGTGATTGGACCAAGCGTAACCGTATCGGTGGAAAACAGCCGGCTGGTGTTAGGCAGTTGGCAAAGAATCGTTTTGGTGGAACTGGATGGTCCCCGTGAGCGAAGCCTGGTGGTTAGTAACCTCTAAAAGTGTTATCCACAATAGACAAAAAATACAACACTACATTTTTCTAGTGCTTAAAAACTTATGGTATAGTTAGCCTATAAGTTAACAAGAGGTGTCGACTATGGACGAACAGCTAAAGGGTGCGGCCTGGTCGGTGGGACTATGGGGTGTATTATCAGTAATTTTTGGGGCCTTGGTATTGGCTTGGCCGGGTATTACCCTGAAGGTCTTTTTGATCGTCTTGGGTGTATATCTACTAGCTACCGGTGTAACTCTGGGTATCGGCTCGCTGGTTAACCGTGGAAACCACTGGGTTGGCGGCGCGGTAATCGGCGCTCTTTCCGCTATCGCCGGTTTGTACGTCTTTGCTAACCCTAAGATTAGCGCGCTGGCAGTTTTGACCGTCATCGCCATCTGGGCGATTGCCACCGGCGGCTTGTCGCTGGTAGCCGGCCTCGAGGGTAAGAACAACTGGTGGATGATTCTTTTCGGAGCGGCGTTGGTATTGTTTGGCTTTTACATCTTTGCCAACCCGGGCGGTGGTGCTTTGACGCTGGTCTGGCTGCTGGGAGTAACCATGATATTTTCAGGTATCATGGAGGTCGTGGTAGCCATGCGCCTGGGAGCTCTTAGCCGTCGATCAAGAACCCGTAGCGCTTAAGATATACACTCTTTACAGGAGACGGGGTCACGTAATGCGGCTCCGTTTTCTTGATATCTGCTAGCATTAGTTTAATGATCAAAAAATTCAAGGGCTTTGGGCCATTTAATTTTGCCATTGCCGCTACGGTAGCCATAGTCATCGGCTCCATCGCCTTTAGCGGCTGGTACGCCTTGCTGCCGGTAACGGCCCTGGCATTGATTGAGATTATCTTTAGCTTCGAGAACGCCGTGATTAACAGTCAAGTGCTGTCTACCATGCGCCGACTCTGGCGAATCGTCTTTCTGACGGTCGGCATCTTAGTGGCGGTCTTCTTAGTCCGGGCCATACTGCCCTTGGTATTGGTTTCCACTACTATTGATGAGTCACTATCGTACGTTTGGGACTTAGCTCTGCATAATCCCGAGCAGTACGCTATCGAGTTGGAAGAAGCCTATCCGGTAATCGCCGCTTTCGGCGGAGTCTTCTTGTTGATGGTGGGACTGCGCTTTTTTGGTGAGAAACGCTCCGTCCGCTGGTTAAACGGGCTGGAGGCTCCGCTCGGTGAATTTAACCAGCCGTGGTGGGTTTCTGTCGTCGGAGCTTTGTTCGCGGTATCAATAATCTATACCGTTTTGGCTCCCGGCGATGTGAAGTTGGCTCTAGCTGGGGCACTGGGTGGGGCAACGTTTTTAGCCGTAAAGCTAATTTCCCAATTATTAATAGGCCGGGAAAGTAAAAGCGATCACCGAACCCACCGACACGGCCTTAGTCAATTCTTGTATCTGGAACTTTTAGATGCCTCGTTTAGCTTTGACTCGGTAATAGCCGCTTTTGCTATTACCAAGGATATTGTGCTGATAATCGCCGGCTTGGCCATCGGAGCGGTGTTCGTACGATCGATGACCTTGCAGCTGCTAAGGGAAGGAACGTTGCGCGAATACCGCTACTTGGTGCACGGTGCGCACTATGCCATTTTGGCACTGGCTACGTTACTGCTGGCCGGTATAAAATTTGACATCCCCGAAGCGGTAGCCGGGGTAATTGGCATTTTGATAATCGCTACGGCTTTTGAGGCCTCGCGGCGCCACAACAAGCTATTGGCTGTCAGCTAAGAGCACCGGCTAATTTATGCTACAATTTGATTAAACATAAGGGGGAACAAATGGGACCTGATCAACCACACCAACCAATGGCAGATATACCACAACACCTGCCGCCCAAACAAAAATCTGGCAAAGGCAAAGAAATGTTGAAGTGGTTATTAGTAATATTGCTAATTGTTGGAGCCGCTGCCGCCGGCTGGTATTACGCTGACAGTCAAGCTCAAAAGGAACAAGACAAGCTAAATGCTGAGATCACCACCCTAAAGGCTAGCAACACCAAGCTCAAAAGTGATCTTGAAAAAGCTACGGCCGAGGAGACAAGCACTAAGCCGACTCAAGAAGATCTAGATAACATCGAAGCCGCCGTCAAGTCAGGTAATTACGCTGCTCTGGAACAGCTAATGGCCAGTAAGGTCATTGTCATTATCGCTGCCTCGGAAGGTCTTGGCGAAAGGACTCCAGCCCAGGCTATTGCTGATTTAGCCTACATTAATGCCGGCACCGATCCGTGGAACTGTGATTTAGAGGCAGCCACCATAGATCAATACCAAGCCGGGGATTACAAACAGTACTTCCCGGATGGCGCCCTTGTCTGTAAATCAGCCAACAACTATATCGTCTCGTTCAGCTTCAATGCTGACGGTGATATCAGTACCATCTTCCTGTCCAACGCTGACATCGTATAGAAAAAATTACAACATCTACCCCAAGCATAAACATTTGACAATCGATTCCCGTGGGGAATAAAATGAGAGTAGCCATCGTGAGGTGGTCAGTAACAATCCACTTCGGTGACATTGTTACGACAAAGAAGAGGCCCTCAAAAGCCTCTTTTTTGCTTTTCAAAGACTGGGCAATGCAGGCAGATGCAATACGAGGAAAAACCGAGCAACGGAGTGAGCAGTATTACTTTGATACTGTGAACGAGTAGCTGAGGATTTGACGAAGTAGTGCGCTTAAACACCAGCGGAGTTGGCGGCTGCGCCGACGAGCAGGTCGGGGCGTTTGCAATGCACAGTTAGAGCATGAATTTTTGTTCGAGGTTGTAAATAGGGTCATACCAGCCATTTTCCAAGATGTAAGTCTGCACTTCTTTATCAATGCCTAAGACTAGTGCCACACCAACTAGAATAAAAATCGCACCGATGGCTTTTCTGAACCAGCCCGAAGGGTCGGTGGCCCAGCCCAGTTTGCGGACCAGACCTTGGCCAAAATAGGCAATTAGCAGCAGCATTAACGACAGACCAATTGCATAGGCCGCTAGATAGATAAAGCCTTCGATGAAAGAAGCCGGCAAGATGGCGGCAATGATGATGGCGTAGGTCGGACTGCAGCTATTGAAAACCGGACCCAGCGAAGCGCCCATTAAGACGTCTCCACCGCTACCAGACTTAGCAAGAGCTAGCGAGTTTATGTGATTGGCGGCGCCGGCTAGTCCTAGCTTGGTTGCCAGTCGATCCCACCCGGTGGCCCACAGCATACTAATGCCAAATAGGATGATGATGATCCCGGCCACGGCTTGCCAGACTAGTATCGGGATGCCTAAAAAAACCGTCGAGGCTTTGAGCAGCAAACTGAAAATAATAATTGATGCAGCCAGAGCAGCGGTAATGGTTAATGGACGGCGCCATGATCTTTTAGGATTGACCCCTGTTCGGGCAACAGTGCCGCCAACCACCACCGGCAGAAGCGGCAGGATGCAAGGGGCTAAAATGGTGAACATTCCCGCCAGAAAAGAAATGATTATCAGCGGCATGGCGCCTAGAGGAGATTATCAATCACTGATTGAAGGGTCGGTTCATCATAGGCGACATATTTTTCTACCAAGTCGCCATCGTCGTTGACCTTCACCAACGTGGTCTGAATAGTAACCCCGTATTTCTGCCGCAAGCCCTGCATACTATCATAATCAGTCTTGATAATGGTCACACCAGAAGGAATAGTGCCGGCTTTGATGCTAGTCTCTAGGGCTCGGCACTGCGGGCACCAGGGGGCATAGAAGAAAAGGACTTTTTGACCGGCGGTAGCGGTAATAATCCCGTCATAGTAGTCAACGTATTGGCTGGGTGTTTGAGAAGGCTGGCCACTGGCTGATGATTGAGCCGTTTTGTCTGAAGTGGTTGGTACGGAGAAATCGATATTTGTGATAAGAAACGCTGCTCCGACGCCAAGAACTAAGATAATCAAGCCAGCGATGACAAGCTTTAGCATATCTTTCATTTTATCACTTGCCTGGGGGAGCCATGATAAAGTTAAGAAGATGAGATGGCTGAGGCAGTTTATCGTTTTTAGCTTGCTCGCACTAGTCATTTTGAGCGCGATTCCAGCCCAGCTGTCAGCGCAGGGCGTCAATGATTTTAAGATCAGAAGTTTTGAGGCTGACTATTTCTTATCCCGTGATGAGCAGAAGACCTCTATTCTCAATGTTATAGAAAAAATTACCGCCGAATTTCCCGATATCGATCAGAATCACGGAATCTTACGGGCCATACCTCAGACTTATAACGATCACACTGTCTCTATGACAATTGAAAGCATCAAAAACGAAAGTGGTTTAGCCCACCAGTACACTACCTATGAGCAAAATGATAATTTGGTACTTAAAATAGGCGACCCAGGTGTGTATGCGCATGGCCAGCAAACCTATGTCATCAGGTATAGCTTACGAAATGTGGTACGTAACTTCCCAACCCATGACGAATTTTATTGGGATGTCAACGGCGATCAGTGGCAGCAAGTATTTTCTAGTGTCACCGCTCGCATTCACGTTCAATCGGCATTGGAATCAACCCTTAAAGATGGAATGAGATGTTACGCAGGAGTATTTTCTCAAACTGGCGAGGATCGCTGTACTATTGAGAAGTTGAAGGATGGTTCCGAGACTGTGGTAGCAGTGAATGCTTTGGATCCACTGCAGGCTTATGAAACCTTGACGTTTGTACTGGCCTTTGAGCCGGGGACCTTTGTTCCGGGTCCGGAAATTGCCCGTGAGACATTCCTTAAGAGGGCCGTCTTCATTGCTTCAGCTATCGCAGTGGCTATACCTCCGTTGTCAGCCTCTTGGTTCATGTTTAAACGATGGCGTAAATTTGGCGATGACCCGAAGGGCCGCGGTGTCATCATTGCCGAGTATGAGCCGCCCAAGAACTTCAACACCCTTACTAGCGATTTTTTGCTATCTCAGAAGCTTCGCAATCAAGCCTTTAGCGCCGCCGTAGTAGAGCTGGCCATCGCTCGTTATATCAACATCCACGAGATTCCTAAAAAGGGTCTGTTTGGCAAGACCGATTATGAGCTGGAGCTGGTCAAGGCGCCAGACGGTCTTTCCAAGGAGCAAAAAAAGGTTGTTGAAACTATCTTCTCGGCTGCCGAGCCGGGAGCCAAGGTTAAGATCAGCGACATTAAAAAATCATCGAGTCTGCGCCGCACAGTTTTTGAGGCGATGAAGGACTTGGAAGATGAATTATCGGCCGGCATGCACAAGCAAGGTTTTTTTATTAAAGATCCCAAAAAAGTGAAGCGCGGCTATGTGTATTGGGGGGCTGGGGTTTTGGGCATCGGTTTCGCCGGCCTGTTCGTGCCGTTTATTGCCCCACTGGGCATCGGTCTTCTTTTAGCGGGTTTGGTAATGCTAATCTTCTCTTACTTTATGCCGGCTCGATCTGCTGCCGGAGTAGAGGCTCATGATGCCCTGCTGGGCTTAAAAGACTATATTAAGCTAGCTGAAGCCGACAGATTAAAATTTGGTCAAAGTCCGGAAGGCGCCGAAAAAATTAAAAATGGTTCCTATGATCCGAATAGTCCCAAAATGAGAGTCAAGTTGTTTGAAAGCTTGCTGCCTTATGCCATGTTGTTTGGTTTAGAAAAGCAGTGGGGAAAACAGTTTGAGGGGATCTATTCATCCTCGCCGGGTTGGTACGATGGGCACGTCACCGCCTTTAACGCTGCTTATATAGGCTCATCACTGAATAGTTTTTCATCAGCGTCATCACAAACCTTCACTTCGCCCAGCAGCTCCGGCGGCGGCGGCTTCTCCGGCGGAGGCGCCGGAGGCGGCGGCGGAGGCGGCGGCGGAGGAGGCTG